>Ga0187893_10003284_pt1 | contig 33218 bp, 33 predicted proteins | sample MA1701074metaG_FD_139574 | JGI IMG/M metagenome (GOLD analysis project Ga0187893, IMG submission 139574) | White microbial mat communities from a basaltic lava cave in the Kipuka Kanohina Cave System on the Island of Hawaii, USA - MA170107-4 metaG ...
CCTGCTCAACGGCGCGACGCTGCTCCCGGACGTCATCGCCGGCGTGAAGTTCGTCAACGGAGAAAAGGCCGAGAGGAACGCCGCCTGATTACGACGCCATCAACGACATTTGGCAATATCTCCCCCTCGCCCCCGCGAGACGATTGTCGACATGGAAGGTCCTCCGTCCGATATGCCGCAACCCCCGCAGCCGTCTTGCGGCAGAGCAAGCACAGTTTAACCGTTTAGGGCGGTGGTTACAAGGGGGTGCGCAGGGGGGTGCGCAGGAAGATCGCGCCCGAACAACCAGGAACAGAATTGGAGGCGGCGGGAATCGAACCCGCGTCCCAAGGCACTTCGGGAGAGGCCTCTACGTGCGTAGTCGATCGTTTGTCGTCGTCCTGCCGGACGCCGATCGACGGGCTTCCGGCAGGACCAGCCCCGCTGTTTCTCATCCGCCCGCGGCCGGGCGGCGCGGACGGACCAGCCCGCTGTTCAGCGTCTCGCCGCCTAGCGGGCGTCGGCGGTCCGACGGGCTACGTGTTATTACGCAGCCATGGCGAACGAAGAGTTGCCATCTAAAGTTTTCGCCGGGTTATTAACGAGGCCACCCGACACCCTCGGCACGCCACATCTCCGTCAACTTGCCCGGTCGAAACCAGTTCGCCCCCGGGTCTTTCGACGCATTATAGCCCGTCCGGACGTCCCACACGACCCCCGCCGCTCGTCCCCGCTGGGCGACGCCCCCCGCCATCCCCGCCTTGAGAGTTTGAGCCGGCCCTCGCGGGCGCTTCGGGCTGGTGAATGAAGAGTGCTCAAGAAGAGCAAGGCCACCGCAATCCGGCCACTGCATGGCGACACGTGCCGGCCTCGGCCGACTTCAACGCGGCACGGCCTCGCGCGTCGCCGTCCCGAGGTCCGGCCGGCAGTGCGGGCAGGACGCGCGTCCGCTCGCCTCCGCGGCCGCGCGGGACGGAAAGTTCACAAGGTTCGCCAGCAGGATCTCCCGTCCGCCGCGTGGGCAATTCGGCCGGTGGTACACCTGTCCGTTCCGGCTGGCGATCAGGTAAAGCGTCGATTCGTCCACATGCCCCGGCCACGCCACGCCCCGCGGGGCCGACTCACGATCGAATGTCCCGCCCGGCGCGTCGTCGATCTCCGGGCCCGGCGCGGGAGCGGCCAGCGGCGCGCGCAGCGGCTGCAACGGCCGGCGCAGCGCCTCCATCGTCAGCCCGAGGTACCACGCCACGACGACAACGCACGCCGCGACGACCAGCACGGCTGTCACCGCCACGGCCAACGCAACCATCCGCCGGCTGCGACGGACCTGAGACAGCGGAATGATCGTCTCGTCCGGCTCTTTTGCGCAATGTTCGAGAAACGTGGCCAGTTCCTCGGCAGAGCCGAACCGGTCCGCGGGGTTCTTTTGCAGACAGCGATGCAGCAGGGCGCGGCCGTCTTCCGTCAGTCCCGGGATACCTGTGAAGTCCGGCTGGGGGGGATTTTGGTGCAGGGCCATCAACGCGCTGCGGTTGTCCGCGGTCAGCCACGGACGGCCGGTCAGGGCGTAGAGCAGGACGAGTCCGAATGCGTAGATTTCACTGGCCGGCGTGGCGGGATCACCGCGTGCCGTTTCGGGTGCGATCCAACCGAGCGACCCCACCGCCCGGCCCCGCAGCCGGACGCTGGCCGGGTCGCCCGTGACGTCGGACAGGCCGAAGTCGCCCAGTTTCAGGTGTCCGTGGTCGTCGAACATCAGGTTGCCGGGTTTGATGTCGCGGTGAATGATTCCTCGATTGTGGGCCAGCGCCAGCGCTCTGGCCGGGGCGGCCATCAGGCGGAACAACTCCGCCGGCTCGAAGGGGCCTTCCCGATCCAGCCGGTCCTTCAGCGTTCCGCCATGCATCAACTCCATCGCGATGAAGTAATAGCCCGCATCTTCCGAAATCTCGAAGACGGTCACCGCCCCGGGATGATTCAGTTTCGCCGCCGCCCGCGCTTCCTGGAGAAACAACTGATGGCTGAGGGTGCTCGGCGCGGCCCGGTCCGACGGCTGGTTCAGAATCTTGATGGCCACGTCGCGCCTCAGCGTCGGATCGTGCGCGCGCCACACCACGCCCATCCCCCCGCGGCCGAGGATCGTTTCGAGCCGGTACCGGCCCAGTCTCCGGCCCGCCCAGGAGGTGTCGATGACCGACGAACTGGCCAGCCCGGCGGTCGGGATGTCGTCCGACAAGGGCCTGATCTTTGAGTCCGAGGCGGCAGACAAAGCCGGGCGCTGCGTGACGCGCTTCTGGCCCCAGCGCCAGACGTGTTCGCACTTTCGGCACTGGAAGCGCCGGCCTTCCAGCGCGGTCGAGACCTGGTAGACCGCCCGGCACTGGGGACAGGCAATCTCCACCTGGCTGGCCATTTCGGGCGCGTTCAGAGGACGCTGGCCGGGGGTCATGCTGCTTCCGCAGGCCGGCAGGGACCCATCCCCACTGTTGTTACAACTATACCCCTGTCCGGCGGCAAGCCAAGCCGCCATCCGTTTTTTTTCCGATCCGCTCCGGACCGAGCATGGTCCGCGGGTACATAATCACGTCCCGAACGCCCCCCGTTTCGGGAATCCACCGAGATTAACGGGGTCAGGGAAGGCATTGCCGCCCCACGCGCTCCCGGAGCGGCCGGGCGCGGAACGGGGGTCCTGTCCCGGACCCGCATCACCCGTCACCCAGCAGGCGTTCCAGGTGCGGCGCCAGCATCCGCAGCGCCCCACCACGATGACTGATCCGATTCTTGTGCTCGGACGGAAGTTCCGCGGTCGTCAGCCCCAGGTCGGGCAGGAGGAAATGGGGATCGTAGCCAAAGCCGCCGGTCCCCCGCGGCTCGTCGATCATCCGCCCCTCGACGACGCCCTCGGCCGTGGCAAGCACCCGCTTTCCGTCGGCCAGGGCCACGCAGCATCGGAACCGCGCCGTACGTCGTTCCGCCGGGACGCCTGCCAGCGCGGCGATCAGTTTCCGATTGTTCGCCGCGTCGATCTCCAACCGACTCGTTCCGCTTTTCTCTCCGGCGAACCGGGCCGAGAACACGCCCGGCGCGCCGCCCAGCGCGTCGACCTCCAGCCCCGAGTCGTCCGCCAGCGTCCACAGGCCGCTGCGCGTCGAATACCACCGCGCTTTTAGCGCTGCGTTCTCGGCGAACGTTGGGCCATCCTCAACCGGCTCTTCGATCTTCCGCCCCAGTTCTGACAGCGGCAACCAACGCACCGGCAGGATGAGCGATTCTGTCAGGACGGCGACGATCTCTCGGTACTTGCCCGGATTGCCGGTGGCGATCAGGATCGGCTGAGGCGACGTCATTCCAAAGACGAATCCCCGCGCGCTGCCCGCTTCGGGATGCGCACGAGAAACGAGGGCAGGGCGCGCTTCTCCCCGTTCTCCAGCGTCCGAATCACGCGATGCCCGTTCTCCAGGTTGCAGCAGAACTCCGGGTTGGCCTGAAGGTCGCGCACCGCCTGGGCGTATCGTTCGCGGCCGTCCGGAGTCCGTTCCACCGCCGATTCGTCAAACGTCGCCACCGTCACCAGACTCACGGGCCGGTCCGGGCTGTGATGGTAGTACGCCTCGTATCCTCGCTGTCGCAGGTCGCGGACCCATTCCGTTGCCGCCTGCTTGCGCTGCGAAAACCCCGCCGTGTTGTGGGTCCAGCCAATCTGGAGCGTATAGGTGCCGCTGGCGTTTTCCAGGTTCCACTCGGGCGGCCCGACGTCCTCGCTGGGTGCGGGGATCGGCCGCGCACCCAGGAACGGATACTGCCCGTCCGCCATCGTCAATGTGCGAATGAACCGCAGGTCGCCCTTGATCTCGTCGGACAGTGAGATCGTCTCGCCGTCCGGCTCGTAGCCGAGGTCGTAACGGCCGTAATAAACGATGCTGCGTTCCTCGTCGTGCTGCACGCTGACCCGGTCCGCCTTCAGATCGCGCACCGCGCGCAGCGACCGCTCCAGTTCGTCCGCCAGTTCCCGGTGATCCTCGTCGTCGTACACGCCGCACTCGATCGTCCACGGCTCCGATCCGCTCCGCGCGCCGAACAGCCCCGCCCGCCGCGCGCCCTCGCCGCCGGACGGCTGGCCCCACTGAAACCCCTTTCCCTCGCAGCCCACCAGCATGACCCCGGCCAGCACAAGGCAGATCGCCCGCGACCCCGTCGGCCGGGGAGTGCTGGCCTCGAAGTTGATCCGATCGTCGTTCACCCGCGCCCCCCTCGCCCGCGCCGCCCGAGCGCGCGGCGCTGAATGGCCATCAGTTCCCGGATGCCCCGTTCCGCCAGCCGCAACATCGCGTCCATCTCCCGCCGGCCGAACGCCGCTCCCTCGGCCGTTCCCTGCACCTCCACGAACCGTCCGGCGTCGGTCATGACCACGTTGAAGTCAACGTCGGCCTTCGCATCCTCATCGTAACAGAGATCGAGCAGACTCCGGTCTCCGACCCTCCCGACGCTCACTGCCGCCACCTGCCCGCGCATCGGGTCGGCCGCTATCCCGCCCGCCGCGCGAACCGAATCGAGGGCGTCGCATAACGCCACGTACGCGCCCGTGACGGCCGCCGTCCGTGTCCCACCGTCGGCCTGAACAACGTCGCAATCGATCCATACCGTCCGCTCGCCCAGTCGAGCGAAATCCACGACCCCCCGCAGACTCCGCCCGATCAGCCGCTGGATCTCCTGCGTCCGGCCGTCGAGGTTCCCCGCCCGGTTCCGCGGCCGGCGCCGCCCCGTGCTGGCCGGCAGCATGTCGTACTCGGCCGTCAGCCAGCCAAGCCCGCGCCCGGCGCGCCAATCCGGCACACCCTCCTCGACGCACGCGGTGCACAGCACGTGCGTGCGGCCCGCGCGGAAGATTACCGATCCGGGCACCTCCCGAAGCACGCCGCGCTCGATGCGCACAGGCCGCAGCGCGTTGGACTTCCTCCCGTCGGGACGCGACATGCGGGCATGGGAACGCGGAATCGGCCGATCGTCAAAACGCGCCACTGCCCGCTGTTACGACCGATCCCGCCATTGCCCGCCGATGGTGATGCGCCGCTCGCGCTCCCCGGCCGGCTCGATCTGGACCCAGATCGTGGACTCCGGCATCGCCTCCCGCACCCGGTCCGCCCACTCCACCACGACGACGCCCCGGCGGTCGCACATCTCCGCGAACCCCACCGTCTCCAGTTCCTTCGCCCCGCTCAGGCGATAGGCGTCCACGTGATACAGCCGCACCGCTCCCGCGTACTCCTGCACGAGTACGAACGTCGGGCTGTTCACCCGTCGCTCGTCCCCGACGCCCAACCCCGCCGCAATGCCCTTGACGAACTGCGTCTTGCCCGCGCCCAGCGGCCCCACGAGCCCCACCACGTCACCCGGCCGCAGCCCCGCGCCGAACCGCCGGCCAATGGCCCGTGTCGCTTCCTCGCTGTCGGACCTTTCAACCCGCGCGCCCATTGCCTTGCTACTTCCAGTGTTCCCACCCGCGCGGTTCCAGCGGCGTCCGTTCGCCCCCATCGATCAGCGCCAGACCGGACTCCACGATCCGCCCGATCCGCACCCAGCGGCCGGCCGGTGTCTCGATCTCGTCGTCGCTCCGCCCGCACGCCGCCAGCAACTCGAAGTCCTCGCCGTCGTGCAACCCGTGTTCGAGCGCCGAGCGCCCGTCGTTGCTCGCCGCCTGCTGAGCGTCGGCGTGCAACGCACCGTTCCGGACCCGCTCCACCTCGATCTCGGCCCCCGTGCCGCTCGCCTCGCACAGACGCGACAGGTCCAGCGCCAGTCCGTCGCTGATGTCCAGCATCGCGCGCAGGTCGTCCCCCAGCGCCTCCGCCAGCCGACGCGCCATCTGAACCCGCGGCTCGAAGTCCAAGTGCCGCCCCAGCCGGCTGCCGCCCAACGGACCGCTGACGTACAGCCCGTCTGCCGGCCGCGCGCCGTCGCGCCGCACGGGCCTGACGCCGGGCCACGGCTGCGCCACCACGATCACGTCGACGGCCAGCGGATGCGACCAACTGTTCGTGTCCCCCCCCACCACCGGGCAGTCGAACGCCTCCTCCAGCGGTCGCATTCCCTCGTACAACCCCTGGGCCTGTTCCATCGTCCAGTCCGACGGCAGGGCCAGCGACACCAGCGCCGCCATCGGTCGGACGGCCATCGCCGCGCAATCCGACAATCCGCACGCCAGCGCCTTGCGTCCGATCTGGATCGGCGAATGCTCCGCAGTCACATAATCCACGCCCTCCATCAGCATGTCGGCACTGACCAGCACCTGCTGCCCCGCCAGCCGCACCGCCGCCATGTCGTCCCCCAGGCCAATGGGCACCCGCAGGCGCGCGGCTTGGCACCGTTCCTTAAGCCATTGCACCAGCGCGCGCTCGCCTCGAGACATCGGCCGCATTATACGTCCCGCCGTTTTTCCCTTGCCCCCCGTTGCTCCTTCGCCTGTAATATCCGCGCCCGGAGCGATCTCATGCCCAAGTACGCCGTCATCGTCGTTGGTGCCGGACAGTCGAGCCGATTCGGCGGCGAGGAGAACAAGGTTCTCGCCGTCGTGGACGGCCAGCCGCTGTTCGTTCGCGCGCTCCAGTTGTTCGTCAACCGGCCGGACGTTTGTCATCTCCTGTTCGTCGCGGCCCCGGGCGACGTCGAGACGATGCGCACCAAATACGCCCCCAACCTCGCCTTCATGGACGTCACGCTGGTCGAGGGCGGCAAGGAGCGCCACGATTCCGTCGCCGCCGGCCTCGCCGCCGTCAAGCCCGAGGCCGAGTACGTCGCCATCCATGACTGTGCCCGCCCCTGCGTCGTGCAGGAGTGGATCGACGCGGTCTTCGCCGAGGCCGTCAAAAGCGGCGCGGCGGTTCCCGCCACGCGCGTCACCGCCACGGTCAAGTCCGTTGGCCCACAGGGATTCATCGAAAAAACCGTCCCGCGCGAGGGCCTGTGGCTCGCCCAGACGCCGCAGGTCTTTCGCCGCGACGTGATCGAGGCCGCCTACAAACAGCGCAAGCCCTCCGACCCGCCGCCGACCGACGACGCGGCGCTGGTCGAGGCGAGCGGCTTCGCCGTCAAGGTCATCGAGTCCGACCCGCGGAATATCAAGATCACCACCAAGGGCGACCTGTCCCTTGCCAATGCGATCATCAAATCGCTGCCGCAGCCCAAACGCGGCGGGCCGCTCGGCGCGTTCGAAGAGGCCAAGTGGTGATCACGCTGCCGCGCCGGCCGCGGCCGTCACCCATCGGAGGCGAATGATGCTCGATACCGTTGTCGTGCTCGGAAGCGGCACCATGGGCCGCGGCATCGCGCAGGTCGCGGCCACGAGCGGTCTGACCGCCTTTCTTTACGATTCGATTCCGGGGCAACTTCGCTCGGCCGTCGCCGAAATCAAGAAGGGCGTCGAAAAGGCCGTGGAGAAGGGCGCGCTCAAGCCGGATCAGGCCGCAGGCGTCAGCGACCACCTCGTGGTCTGTGAAGCGCTCGACGCCGTTCAGTGGAAGCGCGTCGACGTCGTCGTGGAAGCCATTATTGAGAAAGTCGACGCCAAGACCGAACTCTACCGCCGGGTGCAACCCATGCTCCGGCCCGACACCATCCTCGCCACCAACACGTCGAGCATCAGCATCACGAAACTCGCGGCGGCCACCGACCGGCCCGCGCGCTTTATCGGCATGCATTTCTTCAACCCCGTGCCGCGCATGAAACTGGTCGAGGTCATCCGCGGGCTGGCCACCGACGACGTGACCTGCCAGACCGTCGAGACCCTCGCCGGCAAGATGGGCAAGACGCCCGTCCGCTGCAACGACATGCCCGGGTTCGTCTCCAATCGCGTCCTCATGCCCATGATCAACGAGGCCGCCTTCGCCCTGATGGAGGGCGTCGCCCCCGAAAAGAACATCGACGACATCATGATGCTCGGCTGCAACTTCCCGATGGGGCCGCTGGCGCTGGCGGACCTGATCGGTCTGGACGTTTGCGTGGACATCCTCGAGGTGCTCCACCGCGACCTGGGCGACCCCAAGTTCCGCCCCTGCCCGCTGCTGAAGAAACTCGTCGCCGCGGGCCGCCTGGGCAAAAAGTCCGGCCGCGGGTTTTATGATTACACCGCGAAGACATGAACCCGAGGGATCGGGTCTCGCAACGCGGCGCGAGTTCCAACCGGCGTTTGTCGTGACCGCGGACGAGTGCCTGCAAGACCCTGCCGACGCGCCGCGGCCGGCCTCTTCCTGAATCTCGAACGGCCGCTCGCTGACCGGCCTAACCCTTGGCTGCGCAACCGATCCGCGGCATGGATCCGGCCGCTTCCTGCCGGGCCGGATTCTTCCGCAATCCGGCCGCGCGAGGTTTCCGAGGTGATAGAATAGCAGGTTCGACCGACGGGCCGGCGCCGCCGTCGGCCGGTCGGGCGGAGGAGGAGGGCATCTTGCATCAGCGTCTTGCCCCTGTCATCGGGCTGCTCTGCCTGATCGCGGCCCCCACCGCGTTATCGGCCGACGCGCTCGATCCGCCGCCCAATTACTACGCCACCGCCACCGGCCTGGGCACCGACCTCAAGCAGCAACTCAACGCCATCATCCGGAACCACACCGTCATCTCCTACTCCAACCGCGTCGTCCCGCTCCAGACGCTCCACCAGGACCCCGCGAACACGAACAACCTCATCCTCGTCTATTCAGGCTACTCCGTCCCCAAGACCGAGTTCCCCGGCGGGCTGGCCGACACCGAGCACCTTTGGCCCCGCAGTTACGGCATCGACACCAGCGGCCCCGATAACGCCGACCTCTTCAACATGCGTCCGTGCAACGCCAGCGTGAACAGTTCCCGCGGCAATAAGTACTATGACAACGTCGGCGGCACCAACCCCGCTCACGCCCAGGCCCCCGAGTGCCGAACCGACACCCAGCGCTGGGAGCCGCGGCCCATCGAAAAGGGCGACCTCGCCCGCGCCATGTTCTACATGGCGGTCCGCTACGACGGCACAGACGCCTTCACCACCGACCTTGAACTCGTCGCCGGCGCGCCGTCGGGCAGCAACTTTGCAAACCTGACGGCCATCCTCGACTGGCACTACCGGGATCCCATCGTCGCCGTCGAGCGCGAGCAGAACCACATGATCTTCATCCAGTACCAGCACAATCGGAACCCGTTCGTCGACCGCCCCGAGTTTGTCTGGTCCATCTGGGGCGCGGCCCCCAACGACTCGCAACTCTACGTCGGCGCCTCGCCGGCCCCGGACGGAAGTTCGTCGCTGGCCGTCGACCTCGGCGCGGTCATCGTCGGCGGTCCGTTGCCAGCCGCGCAGCCCGTGACCCTCAGCAAGGTCGGCACGGCCCCCACGACGTTTGAATCCCGTGCCGGCGGGTCAGCCGTCTCCGTCCCCGACGGCCCGCGACAGGCGTTCATCGCCGGGATCCAGTCCCGCGAAATCAGCATCGCCCTCGCCGGTTCGACTGCCGCCGCGGGCCCGCTCGCCGGCTCGGTCACGATCGACAACACAGACCTCACATCGTCCGCAGACGGGCGCGGTGCGGCCGACGCCGACGACACCGTCACCGTCAGCGCGTCCGTCCTCGACCACGCCCAACCGTCCTTCGACGCCGATTCCGACCTGCCGGCGTTCAACATCGATTTCGGCACTGTTCCCGTCGGCAGCGGTCCGTTGTCGCAGCCGTTCGCCGTCCACAACCGAGTCTCGACGCCCGGCTTCTCCGCCTCCCTGGACCTCGACTCGATCGACGCCGCCGGCGACACGTCCGTCCTCGCGACCGACCTGGCGCCGTTCTCAAACCTGCCGGCCGGCGACGGCGTCGCGTTCCTCGCGTCCTTCGATCCGGCCGTCGCCGGCAATTACTCGGCCGCCTATACCCTAGCCCTGTCTGACGAAAACCTCCCGGGCGCGGCGCCCGTCGCGTCGCTCGTCCTGACCCTCACGGCCGCCGCCGTCCCCAAGTGCGTGCCGGCGGACGCGGACTGCAACGGCGTAGTCGACCCCGACGACGCACCGGTCATCGCCGGCCTGCTGCTGGCGATCAACGCCCCGTGCAGTCCGTGCGCGGCGGACGCCAACGAAGACGGCATCCTCGATGGCCACGACGTGCAGGCGTTCGTCGAGGCGCTCGCATTCACCCCCTGACGCCGCCGCCGCCCTCTCTTACGCTCCTCTCATGCGGGTCTGCCACGTCATCACGCGCCTGATCGTCGGCGGCGCGCAGGAGAACACCCTTCTGACCTGCGAAGCCCTGCGCGCCCGAGGGCACGAGGTCATCCTCATTACCGGCCCGACCCACGGCCCCGAGGGGTCGCTCGTCGGACGTGCGACCGCCGGCGGATACCGGCTGATTGAACTGCCCGCCCTCGTTCGCCCCATCCATCCCGTACAGGATGCCCGCGCGCTGTTCGCACTGCTGGGGCTGTTCCGCGGCCTGCGACCCGAGATCGTCCACACCCATTCCAGCAAGGCGGGAATCCTCGCCCGGCTCGCCGCCGCGGCCGCCGGAATCCCCGGGGTGGTGCATACCATCCACGGGCTGAGTTTCAATCGCACGCAGCCCCTGGTCCTGCGCGCGGCGTACTGCGAACTGGAGCGGCTTTGCGCCGGCGTTACGCACCGTCTCATCTCCGTCGCCGAGGCCATGACGCGCCAATCGCTCGACGCCGGAATCGGCGCGCCCGACCAGTACGTCACCATTTACAGCGGGATCGAGACGGAGCGCTTCGATCCTTCCCTCTACGATTCCACAGCCATTCGCACCGAACTCGGACTGGCTCCCGAACACGTCGTGGTCGCAACGGTGGCGCGGCTCTTCCGCAACAAGGGCTACGAGCAACTGATCCCAGCGATGGCCGCCGCCGCGGACCGCGAACCGCGCCTGAGGTTTCTCTGGATCGGCGACGGCGCGGACCGGCCGCGCTACGAGGCCCGGCTGCGCCGCCTCGGACTGTCCGAACGGACGACGCTCGTCGGTCTGGTTCCGCCCGGGCGAATCGCGCCGCTGTTAGCCGCCGCCGACCTGCTGGCGCACGCCTCCCTCTGGGAAGGGCTGCCGCGGGCCGTCGTTCAGGCCCTGCTCATGGAACGGCCCGCCGTTGCCTTCGACCTGGACGGTGCACCGGAGGTCATTCGCCCCGGCGTTTGCGGAGAACTCGTCCTCGCCGGCGACTCGGCCGCGTTGGCAGACGCCCTCGTTTCACTGGCGCGCGACCCAGCCCGCCGGACCGCGTACGGCCGCGCCGGCCGCCGCGAATGTCTCGCCCGCTTCGACCACCGCGTCATGGTTCAGCGAATCGATGAGGAATACCGTCATCTTTCCGGAAACTTATGAGCCGGCCGCTTCAGTCCGCGCGGCGCGATCAGGGCAATCGACGGGTCCGCAGCGCATTTCACCCGTGCGCCCCTTTGACAGCCCCGACTTACGCTCTATATTCCGCCCCATGCACGCCGCGGCGCGGTTTTGTTCGTCTCCGGGGACCTGGCTCTTCACCGCTGCGGCCTGCGCGCTGTTGTTCGCAGACGGCTGCGGCCGCGGCCGCGTCTCCGACCTGGGCGACCTGACGGACTCGCAACTGGTCCAACTCTACAGCCCGCGGCGGATCGAGGTCCTGCCGTTCACAAAGGTCCGCTCCTTCGACGACGATTCGTTTCCCGACGGGATCGAGGTCTGCCTGCGGCCGCTCGACGAGATGGGCGACCCGGTCAAGGTCTACGGAAACCTCCACTTCGAACTGTTTGTCTGGCGGGACGCCTCCGGCGACCGGGCCGGCGAACGGCTGGAGACCTGGCCGCAGTCCCTCCTTTCGCCCGCCGACCAGAAGATTTTCTGGGACCGCGTCACGTCGACGTACACCTTCCAACTGCTCTGGGAGGGCGGCCGATTCCCGTCCGAAAGGAAATACCTGCTCCGAGTGACGTTTCAGTCTCCCGGGGGCGTCCGCCTGTTTGCCGAGTACCCGTTCGAGTTCCGCGTCGACCCATCCGAAATGCGTCCCGCGGCGTCCGCCGCACCCTGATGCGTCGCTTGCCAGCCGTCGACCGTTCCCCTATTATCGTCCCGCTCCCGTAAACGTATGCGGGCTCGCTCAAACGAAAGGAACTGCCTCGGTGCCAGAGAATTTTTCCGACCGACTGCTGAAGGCCATCGCGGAGAAGAAGACGCCCGCGGTGGTCGCCATCGACCCCGTTTATTCGCGCCTGCCGGCCGAGATCGCCGAACACCGCGAACTCAACGACGAATCCGACTCCGAGGCCGCCCTCGACGCCGTCCTCGAGTTCTGCCGGCACGTCATCCACGTCGTCGCCCCGATCGTCCCGGCCGTCAAACTCAACTCCGCCTACTTCGAGCGGTACTACTCCGAGGGCGTCGACGGCTATTACGAACTGATCCAGGAGGCCCAGGAACGCGGCTTGCTCGTCATCGGCGATATCAAGCGGGGCGACGTCGGCCATTCCAGCGAGGCCTATGCCGCCGCCCACGTTATTGACTCCGAGTTCACCAACCTCCCCGATCTCGCCGCCCCCGACGCCGTCACGGTGAACGGCTACTTCGGCACCGACGGCGTCGCGCCGTTTCTCGAGGCCGCCGGCAGCGCCGGAAAGGGCCTGTTCGTCCTGGTCCGCACCTCAAACGAGTCCGCCGTCGAGTTGCAGGATGTTTTCACCTCGGACGGCCGCCGCATCCACGAGGTGCTCGGCGGGCTGGTGGCGCGCTGGGCGGGCGAATACGGGCTGACGGGATCGCGCGGCTACTCGTGCGTCGGCGCGGTCTGCGCCGCACGGGAGCCGGAGATGGCTCGCCGACTTCGCGAACTGATGCCGCACTCAATCCTGCTCGTGCCGGGGTACGGCGCACAGGGTCTGACGGCCGAACACTGCGCACCCTTCTTCAAGTCCGACGGTTCCGGCGCGGTGGTCGCCGCCGGCCGCAGCGTGATTTACGCCTACGAACAGCCCCATTACCTCGAGCTGTATACGTCCGAATGGAAGAAATGCGTCGAGCACGCCTGCCGCGACTTCGTCGCCGACCTGGCGCGCGTCACCAAGGTCGGCTGAAGTAACAACCGGGTCGGGCGCGGTCCGGCCGTCCATGGTCCGTCCGTCCTGATTGGCAAGGAGCAATCCCATGAACTCACTCGTTGCGTTCGTGTTCGCCCCCGTCCTTCTGGCCCTTCCCGGAGACCCGCCCATGTCCGAAGCCAAGCCCGCCGCCCGTCCCGCCACGACCCAGCCGGCCTCCGACCCGCGCCGTCCTCGGGTCGCACTCGAGACCACGATGGGTACGATCGTCCTGGAACTCGACGCGGAAAAGGCCCCCGATACGACCGCCAATTTTCTCCAGTACGTCGAGAGCCGTTACTACGAAGGCACGATCTTCCACCGCGTCATCCCCCACTTCATGATCCAGGGCGGCGGCTTCGTCAGTCTGACGCAGCAGAAATCCGACGGCCTGCGCAAGCCGATCCAGAATGAAGCCCGCAACGGACTGAAGAACCTGCGCGGCAGCATCGCCATGGCCCGTACGGCCGACCCGCACTCGGCCACCGCTCAGTTTTTTATTAACGTCGCGGACAACGCCGTGCTGGATTATCCCGGCCAGGACGGCTGGGGCTATTGCGTCTTCGGGAAAGTCGTCGAGGGCATGGACGTCGTGGACAAGATCAAGTCGGTCCAGACCCGTCAGAACCCCATGATGCCGGGCGAGAACTCCCAGCCCGTCGATCCGCCGGTGATCAAGTCGGCACGCAAACTCTGATCGCCCGCCCCGAGCGGGATGAATGGCCGCCGCGACGATAACCCGCCCGCGCCTTTTGCCCACGGTTGCAATGGGCGTCTCCGCCGCCGCGGCGTGGGCCCTCGTCGCGCCATTTCTTCGCGACCCTTCTCCCTGGACCTGGGCGCTGGACCAGCCGGACGCCCTCGCCGGCGCGACCGTCAACGGCCGTGCCGAACCGACCGCCACCGGGGTATTGTTGACCCCGCTCCCCGGACGTTCCCTGAGTCTGATCTCTCCTGCCGTCCGGCTCGACGCGGCGGATTATCTCTTCGTCGAAATCGAAGCCGACTGCACCACGGAGGTGCATCCCGGTCGTGGTCAGGGCGGCGCCTCGACAAGTGACGCCCAAGATCCGGGCGACGGCGCTGTACAACGGGACGCGAACCGTCCGCAACCGTTGAAGTTCCTCTGGCAGGAATCGTCAGCGGTCGCCTTTCGCTCCAGCGAGGCGGTTCTTGCACCCGGCTCCCCGTCGCACACCGTCCGAATCGACCTCAAACACGAATTGCTTTGGCGCGGCGCGGTGGCCCGCATCGGCGTGCAATGGCCCGGTGTCGAACAAGGCGTCGTCGTTCGCCGCATGACGCTCCACTCCCTGCCGCGCGCCGCGCGTCCGTCCGTCGCGGCCGCCCAAATCGTCGCCGGCGAGTCGCTCGACAACTGGAGCATCAACTACCTTGCCGGACCGACGATCCTCGGCCGCGGGCTGAACTACTACCTCGGCTCCGCCGCCGTTCTGGCCGCTGGCGCATACGTCGCGGTTCGATCGATTCGCCGCGCGTCTGTTCGCACCGGCATCCTGTTCGCCCTCCCGCTCTGCGCCTGGGCCGCCGCCGACCTTCACACCACCCTGGACATCTCCCGGCAGACCCTCCGCGCCGCCGCCGTATTGCGCCAGAGCGACGATCCGTTCGCCCTGATGTTCGGCAAGCCGCTGACCCGCCTGCGCGATGCGATCGTCGCTCACGTGCCCCCCGGCCGCACGATCGTCATCCTTTCCGACGACGAGTTCTACCCGCGTTACCGCGTCGGCTATCAGATCACGCCCTCGCGCGTCGTGCTCGATCCCGTCCGCCTCGCCGACGCCGACTACATCGCCCTGTTCTACCGCTCCGGCGCTGTTTTTGATGAGGGATCCTCCCGCCTCGTCGTCCCGCCATACCCGCCGGTCGACGCGCGGATCGTCGCCCGCGACAACGACGACGTTTATCTCCTCGCCCGGATCGCCCCATGAGTGCTCTACGATTGCTTCTCGCGCTCGCCGTCCCCTGGACCGCCGGCACGCTGGTTGCGTCGGCCCTGCTTCCCTCGCGCGGCCGGCTCGAACGCATCGCGCTGGGCTGGCCGCTCGGCTGGGCCACGGTCATGGCCGCGCTGTTCGTCCTCCTGCGGCTCGGGCTGACCGTCGGACCCGCGACCGCCCTCGGGCCTCTTGCCCTGGTCGGTCTTGCGGCAGCGCTGTTCCGGGCATTTCGTCGCCGATCCATTTCAGTCCTCATCGTGCCCGGAAAAGCGCGCGAAGACGGGTCGCCGACGGCTCCGCCGACTTCACGTTGCACCCGACCCTCAGCCCCCGCCATGGTTTTTCTCGCCCTCGCCGCCGCCGTATTTCTGGTCAAAGTCGCCCTGCTGCTCGTCGCGGCCGCGTTCGTCCCCATCCGCCATGATGACGCCCTCGTCATATGGCTGGGCCGCGCGAAGGTCATTGCCGGTCTCGGCCGGCTGCCGCTCGATCCCGCCGACCCGCTTTTCCTCGGCGGCACTCACCCGGATTACCCGTTGTTCGCCTCGCTCATCCCTGCCTGGATGGCCCTCGTTGCAGGGGAATGGAGGGAGTCCTGGGTCGGCCTGCCCTGGCCCGGCTTTCTGTTCAATCTCGGTCTGTTCGCTTATGCGGCCGCGCGCCGCCGCGCAGGGATCGTCTTCGGCGCCGTTTCCGCCTACTTCGTCACGGCGATGCCATTGCTCCTGGTGCACGCCCTGCGCCCCGGCTACGCCGACCTACCGCTGGCTGCCTGTTTCGCCACGGGCGTCGTTCTCCTGATCGATTGGCTTTATGACCGCCGCCGCGCGATGCTGGTTCCGGCCCTGGTCCTGCTTGCCGCCTGCGCCGCACTGAAACGCGAGGGACTCTTTCTCGCCTTGGCGGCCGCGCTCGGCCTTCTAGTACCGGGATTGCTTCGGAGCGAACATCGTCGCGACCGTCCGGGGCGCGTGATCCTTCCCCTCGTCGCCCTGTTGGCCCTCGGATTGACCGCGGCTTTACCCTGGTCCTTCCTTCCAGACACCGCCGCGGGCTTAGACTATCATCCGCGCGTCCTGCCCGCACTGGCGAAACACGCATGGTCCTGGAACTCCCTCGCGCTCTTCGGACTTTGCCTTCCTCTCGGGTGCCTTGCGCTGGCGTTGCGTATGCGCCGCGGTTCGCTTGGAAGCGATGCCTCGTCCGGCACGCCCGCCGCGGCGGCGCTGTTCTTCCTGCTCCTGCTGGCGTGCCACTGGATCTCCGTCTTCCTCTTTACGGACAACGCCCGGTTTGCTTTCAACGACCAGACGCCCGGACGCTTGCTTATTCAGTTCGCCCCCGCCGCCGCCTTCGCGCTGCTCTCCGTACTCCGCCATCAGGCCGGGTTTGCGGCCCCCCGCGGACAGGACGCCTCGCATGGCACACTATGAATTGACCATCTGCGGCGAATTCGCGGCCTCGCACCGGCTCCGAATGTACGACGGGCAGGTCGAGCCGTTGCACGGCCACAACTGGCGCGTCGAGATGGTGGTGACCGCCCCGCGGCTCGATTCAATCGGCGTTGGTGCAGACTTTGGATTGCTTCAACGCACCCTCGATGAAGCACTGAACCCTTTGCGCGACCGCCACTTGAACGATCTCGCCCCCTTTTCGTCCGTCAACCCTTCCGCCGAAAATGTGGCGCGACACGTCTTTGAAGAAGTGGCCCGCCGCCTGCCGCCCGAAGTCCGCGCCGCGCGGGTCCGAGTCTGGGAAACAAGCCGCTGCGCGGCCACCTACTGCGTCGAATCGTTCGCTCAACCCACGCCCCGAACTTGACGATAAACCCTGCAAACGCTAAGATTTAGGTCGGAGAGCCAGACGGAGCCGGCGTTTCATGCTCTGCCAGCGTTGCAAGAAGGAAGCGGCCACCTTTCACCTGACGGAGATCGTCAAGCAGGAGACTCGCGAGCGCCATCTTTGCGATGGCTGCGCCCAGACCGAGGGCCTCGCCATCAAGCAATCCCCCGTCGACCTGAGCGGCATGCTGGCCCAATTCGTCCTGCAGCCCGGCATACAGGAACTCGCACAACTCTCCTGCCCCAAGTGCAAGATGACCTTCGTCGAGTTCCGCAGCAGCGGCCTGCTCGGCTGCGCGGAGGATTACGACGCGTTCGAACGCGCCCTGCTGCCGCTCATTGAACGGGCCCACGAAGGAAATACGCGGCATACCGGCAAGACGCCCCAGCGACTGGGCGCCGGCCGAAACTTTCAGAATGACCTGGTGCGTCTGCGACGCGATCTGGCCCGCGCACTGCGCGTCGAGGATTACGAGACCGCCGCACGGTTGAGGGATCAGATCAACGTGCTGCAATCCCGATGAGTCTCAACGATCTGACAGGGCTGACGGGCGAATGGCTCCGCGGCGAGGGGCCCCGCAACGACGTCGTTATCAGCACCCGCGTCCGACTTGCACGCAATGTCCGCGGTTATCCGTTTGTCCCGCGGCTTTCCGCCGCCCAGCGGGCCGAACTGTCCGATTTGCTGCGCGGCGGCATCCACGCCATTTCCCCCGGGCAGGACCCCTTTGCGTACGTCGACCTTTCGGAGGCGACCGACCTGGACCGCCAGGTCCTGGTCGAGCGGCACCTCATCAGCCGGCAACTTGCCGAGACCGACGGCAGCCGCGGCGTCGCCTTCTCCCGCTCCGAAACCGTGTCGCTCATGATCAACGAGGAGGACCACCTGCGGATGCAGTCCATCCGCTCCGGTTTCCGGCTCGACGAGGTCTGGGACGAGATCGACCGCATCGACGATCTGCTCGAACAGCGCTTCGAGTATGCCTTCCATCCACGCTTCGGCTACCTCACGGCCTGCCCGACCAACGTCGGCACCGGCATCCGCGTTTCCGTCATGCTGCATCTTCCCGCCCTGAAACTCACCAGCGAGATCGAGCGCGTCCTCCGCGCCGCCAAGGACATGCGCCTCGCCGTCCGCGGACTCTTCGGCGAAGGCACCGAGGCGACCGGCGACTTTTTTCAGATCAGCAACCAGTGCACCCTCGGCCGCAGCGAACGGGAGATCCTCGACGAGTTCAAGACCGAGATCATCCCCCGGATCGTGGATTACGAAAGCGAGGCGCGTTGTGCCCTCGTCCGCGATCGCGGCGTCGCCCTCGACGACAAGATCTGGCGCTCCTACGGCGCGCTCTGCAACGCCCGCGCCATCAGCAGCGAGGAGACCCTCACGCACCTGTCGCTCCTGCGCCTCGGAAGCCATCTCGGCCGCTTCGACAAACTCGACCTGCGGGCCACCAATGAGATCTTCCTGATGACGCAGCCCGCCCATTTGCAAAAGGCCATGAACGCCCGCCTCTCCGGCGAGCAGCGGAGCGTCGCCCGGGCGGAGTTCATTCGAAAACGGCTGGGCCTGAATTAGCGCAATTCACGATTGCGTGTGTGGCACAGGCGTCTCGCGTCTGTGGCACCCGCCGCGGCGGGTGCCGGCACGAGCGGAACGCCGGGGCCACAGTCAATCGTTAGCCGCCTTGGCGTCCCGCCCCGCTCGCGCACCCCGGACCGTGCGGGTGTGGACGGACCCGATCGATACCGTTACGCTTCTCCGCGCGGTCGCTCTTCTCGCACCGGGCGGCCGCGAGCCTGCGGACGGCCGGCCCGTCCGTCATTCCCGCGAGCGCGGGAATCCAGCGGCCGGAAGGTGGTCCGCCCGCGTCGGCTCCCGGAGCACCCGATCATGATGAAACTCGGGACTACCGGTGCGTTCGGCTTTGACGACTTTCCGCAGCCCGCCGTCCTTCGCCTCTACGCCGACGCCGGCTGTTCGATCGTTCAGGTCTATCGGAATGTCGCGCGGGGGGTCACGGTCGCGGACATCCGCGCCCTGCTCGCCGACCTGCCGATGACCGTCGATTCGCTGCACGGCATTTTCGGCGACGATCTCGACCCCTCCAGCGAGGACGAAACGATGCGCCGCAAGACGATCGACGCCTACCAGCGCGAGGCCGACGTCTGCCGCGACGTCGGCGGAGACATGGTCGTCGTCCATCCCTCGCCCGCGAACGCCCCCGCCGGCAACCTCGACCGCCGTTACGCCCAACTCCGCCGCTCCATGGACGATCTTTCCCGCATCGGGGCTTCCGTCGGAACCCGTTTCGGCATCGAGAACATGCCGCCCTATCACCCCGTCGGCAACGACCCCGCCCGCCTTGTCCGCGAGGTCGCCGCCGCCGCGAGTCCCCACGTCATCTTCGTCCTCGACACCGGCCACGCCCACATGACCGGCGGCATCGCCGACGCCGTCCGTGCCGCGGGCCCTCACCTCGCTCACACCCATGTCCACGACAACGACGGCGTGAATGACACGCACCGCCTGCCTTACTGCGGGACCCTCCCGTGGGACGAATGCCGCGCCGCGCTCCACGAGATTAAGTACAACGGCGTCTTCCTCTTCGAGGTGTTTGAGACGCCCGACGACCTGCGGCGGCTGCTCACGCCGCAGTGGAAGGCCAACGTCCGCGCCATCACCGACAACGGCATCGCCTGACGCGGGCGTTCTGCGAAGGAAAGGGCGCTACAGGCATGCCGCCCGCGTCCGCACCGCCGCAACGCGAGTGCCCCCATCGCATCCGTGACCGGGTGCTACATCGGCAGCGGCATCGCACCAAATTTGTTCATCTTGTTGGGCGACGGCCAAGGCGACCTGGGCCCGGCGCAATGGATGGGGACCCTTCCTGAGGAAATGCTTGGACCCTTTGGCGTGGCCGTCGCCGATGTGGTCGGCGATTCCCGGCCCGACCTGGTTACCGCCGACTCCGCCTTCGGACGCCTCTCGCTGCTGAGGAACGATTCGATGCCTGGCACGCCTTCATTCGTCGTTTCAGCCACGCTGATTATGCCCCAGCCCCCCGGCGCGCCGTTCCCGGAGCCCCGCAGCGTGGCCCTGGGAACCTTCCCGGGGGCGGAGGGCCTGTTCATCGCCGTGGCGGACCGCGAGAATGACTCGGTCGCGGTCTTCCTCCGCAACCCTTCCGGCGGATATAATGAAGCGGTGTCCTACCCGGTCGGAGACAGACCCGTGTCCGTCGCCGCCGCCGACCTCAACGGTGACTTCGCCGATGACCTCGTCGTCGCCAACAACTTGGGAAAAACGCTGTCGATCCTGATCAACGACGGCTTCGGCGGCTTCCATCCGCGCCAGGATATCGGCGCGGGCGACGGGCCGAAGGCCGTGACCGTCGCCGATATCGACGGCCTCGGCGGGCCGGACCTCGTGCACGCCGGGTCTGGGGTGGGTGGTCCCCCCTACTACGCCCGCGTGACGCTCAGTCCCTGTGGACCGCCGTCGTTTCCGTCCGACTGCTGCAAGGGAGACGTGAACCAGGACGGCCGCGTCGACGAGGACGACATCGAGCCGTTCCAGACCATCCTCGCCGGCGGGTACGGCACGCCGTATCAACTCTGCGCCGCCGATTTTGACGACAACGGCGTCATCGACGGCGAGGACGAGGCCTACTTCCTGAAGATCCTGCAAAACAACCCCTCCTGCAACGGCGGCGGGGGCTTCGCGCCGCAGGGCTTCGGCGGGCCGGACGGCTTCGCCGGGCCTGGACGGCAGGCCGCCGACGCCGGACCCGACTGCAACGAGAACGGCGTGCCCGACGACGTGGAGACCGCCGCCGGCAATGACTGCGACGCCAACGGCGTCCCCGACGAATGCGACGTGGCCTTCGGCCGCGGCGTGGCCGACGCCGACGGCGACCTGCGGCCGGATGCGTGCGCCCAGGGCGGCGCGAGGGGCGAAACGGCCGACGCCCCCGACACGCCCGACGGCTTTGATCCGGCCGCGGCGTGGGGCGCGTTCGCTGCGTGGGTGCGCGAGACGGATTTCAACGCCCTGACGCGCTGGGAGGCGGCGTACGCCGCCCGGCGGAAACTGGCCGAACTGGGGCTGCCGGGATGGTGATCAGCCGCGCTCAACGCTTGGCGGTCGCGCGGGTCGCGGTGCTCGCGGTGGCCCTGGGGTCCCCCGCGGCCCGCGCCGTGCCCTGCCCCACGGGCGAGGCCCCCGTCTGCGTGACCAACGATTATATAGATTTTTTGGTAATGACTTACTATATAAGCGGCGATTTCAAGTTCAAAGGCCCCCCGCCGCTGCGGATCATCGACTTCGAGACCCCGCCCGAAGGCACGCCGCCGCCCAACGGCCAGATCACGCCCGAGTACAACTACACCGCCCAAGGCGTCACGTTTTCCCAAGGGTTCCTCACGCCGCCCCAGCCCTGGGAACAACTCTACGTCAGATTCCAGATTGCCGGGCAACCGGGCAACCGGGGTTTGCAGGCCTCGTGGGACTTCCGCCGCACCTGGATCATCGCCGACCTGGTGGTCCCCAGCCCGGCCGTGGCGATCGACTTCCCCGGCAGCACGCGCCTTTCCGCCTTCGACTCCGCCGGAAACCTGCTGGCCAGGAGCGACTACTGGGGCGGCCCGGGCGGCGGCTGGTTCCTGGGCATCGTCTCCGACGTGCCCATCGCCCGAATCACAGCCGACGACGGTGACGACGCAAATCGCATCGACACTTTCTTTTTCAACCCCACGCCCGAGCCGGCGTCGGCAATGCTGATCCTCGCCGCCGCGCCGTTGCTTCGCCGCTTTCGCAGCCCGCTCCGACGGGCAACCAGACGTGGATCGAAAGCGGGTGTCAACCCTACCATCGTTCACGCGCCGCGGCTCGTGCGGGCTGGCCCGCTCGCGCCGGGCGTTACATCGTGAGCCGCATCGCCGCGTTCAGCCGCTCGGCCACGTTCTCCCAATCGATCACGTTCCAGAATGCCTTGACGTAGTCCGCCCGGCGGTTCTGGTATTTCAGGTAGTACGCGTGTTCCCACACGTCCAGCACCAGCAGCGGCACGCAGCCGAACATCGTCAGGTTCTGGTGCTTTTCGGCTCCCAGCACGATCATCCGGGCCGAGAGCGGCTCCCACGCCAGGATGCCCCAGCCGCCGCCCTGCACTTTTTCCGACGCGGTGGTGAAGTGCGCCGCGAATCCGGAGAAACTGCCGAAGTCGCGGGCGAGATGCGTTGCCAGCGCGCCGCGCGGCTCGCCTCCGCCGCCCTTCTTCATGTTCCGCCAGAACACGCAGTGCAGCAGGTGTCCCGACCCGTTGAATGCCAGCGAGTCGGTCAACCCGCGCACCTTCGCCAGGTCCTCCGCCGCCCCGCCCCGTCGCGCCGCCGCCAGCCCGGCCAGCGCGTCGTTCAGCCCGTTCACGTACGCCAGGTGGTGCTTGTCGTGGTGGAGGATCATCGTCTCCTTGTCGATGTGCGGCTCCAGGGCGTCCGGCGGATAGGGCAGCGGCGGCAGCGCGTACTCCCGCGGACCGCCGCGCGATTCGGGCGACTCGGCCGCGGTCTCCGCCGCGCTCAGCCCGATCCACCCGCCCGCGGCCGCCACCGTCCCCAGCGTGCCCAGCATCTCACGGCGCGATGGTTGCGACATATTGCGTCCTCCTTCGACGTCGATGTTGTGTTCCGCGGCGCGCCCCGGCCGCCCGCGTCCGGCGCGGCCGGTCCGCCGCGCCGCGACACCCTAGCCCGCGCCATTGCGTCGGTCAATCGGCCTTTCGAATCGGCGTTGTCGGGAAGAAAGTCGGCCGTGGCGCGCCGCCCGGCCGCGCCCGCTTACCGCCGCCGGCGGCGATTGTTCAGCGGCTCCAGCCGCGTGACGTGGATATTGGCGACGATGGCGATGCGCTGAAACGGGCCTTCGCCGCGACCGCCCATGCCGACGTAGATCGCACGGCGGTCCAGGATGGCCTGGTCGGGGTGTTTCACGTCGTAGTGCGAGCCGTCGGACACGTAAATCCGGACCGGCTTAAACGGCTGGGCCTTGAGGGCACGGAATAGGTCGTCGGCGTCCATCGTGGTATTCTATCGCCTAGTTCGACGGCACGCATCGAGCGCTGCGTTACCGGCGCGGCGGGAGTTTTGAAGGGTCGCGGATGCTGACCATCTCGAGCCGGTCGCGGGTCCTGGCGTAGAGCGAGCCGCCCATGCGGCCGATGGCGAGAAGTTTGTCCGGGTCGCAGGTCCCGTCCGGAGCGAGAACGTCATCGTAAACGTGAATGACCAGTACGTCGCCCATGATGACGTTACCCGCACCGTTCTCGACCCCGAGTTGGATGATCTGGCGCAGGCGGCACTCGATGTTCACAGGCGATTCCTTCACCAGCGCGGGCCGCACGCGCGTCGCGGGCAGGGCCGTCAGCCCGGCCATTTCAAACTCGTTCACCCCGCGCGGAAACTCCGTGCTGGTGTCGTTCATGGCGCGGGCATTGTGTTCGGTCACGGTGGCAACGACGAACTCGCCCGTCTCGCGGACGTTGGCCAGCGTGTCCTTGGCGTCTCCGGCGCGGTTCAGCGCCGGCGAGAAAAGAACCACGGGCGGGTTGGCCGAGACCATGTTGTAGAAGGAAAACGGGGCCAGGTTGGGCCGGCCGTCACGGCTGATCGACGAGACCCAGGCAATCGGGCGGGGCTGCACGAAACTGAGGTAGAGCCGGTGCAGGTCCCGCCACGACTGCTCCGTGTTAAAAAGATCGATGACCACGCCCGCATCGTAGTCCCGGCGGATGGTCGTGTCAGGTCCGGTCGGTTTTTCGGCGGACGGGGAGGGAGCGGCGCCGGTGGTGGGGCCGCGATTCCATCGTGACCGCTACGGGGTGGACGGCAGGAACAATTGGAAAACAGGCAGTACCACCTGCGTGATGAGCGTAAGAAACTGCGTGAGGAGCGTCAGCGCCTGGTTCAGCAGCCCGCTCAGTCTCGAAAGGTTTTCCAGAACCTCGGTCAATCCGGATTGCATCCCGTTACCCGTGGCGGCCGTCGGCCGATGGAGGCCGAGGGCGGCTTGAGTTCTATACCCGCACCGCGCTCCGCATGTCAAGCCGTCGGGGCGCCAGCGCGGTCAGATTCTTTTCTTCGCCCAGCGCCCGGATCGCAGCCGCCGGTTCATCAGCACCGAGCGAAGAACCAGATCGGCGAACATCCCCGCCCACGCGCCCAGCAGACCGCCCTGGAACACCACGCCGCCGAAATAGGCGAGCGGGACGCGGACGGCGAACATGCCCACGAGGGTAAACGACATGGGGACGAGCGTGTCGCCGGCCCCGCGGAGCGCGCCGAGATAGACGATCAGCGTCGCGACGAAGGGTTGAAGAAAGGCAAGCGCGCGCAGAGCGGGCACCCCGCATTCGACGACGCGCGGGTCGTTGGTCAGGAGTTGATATGCCGGCCGCGCAGCCAAAAGAAACAGCGCGGCGGGAACAAGCAGCGCCCAAAGCGCCTGCCGCCGCGCCTCGCGCGCGCAGCGCAGCGCGCGGTGCCGCTGGCCCGCGCCGAGGTTCTGGCCGACGAGGGTCGAAGCGGCCAGCCCCCACGCCCACGCCGGCATGTACGAAAGCGATTCGATGCGGATGCCGACGATGTGCGCCGCGTAAAGTACGTCGCCCGAGTAGTCCGCCCCCCGCAGGGCGGAACGGGTCAGAATGGCCATGAACGCAAAGTGGCCGCCCCACATCAGCCCTCCGTCGACGGCGGCCGGAAGCCCAATGCGAACGATGCGCTCGATGGCGCGAAGGTCGGGCTGAAAATGGGGCGCGGAAAGCCGAAGACCGTGCCGGCCGCGCAGCAGAACGATCAGCGTCATGACGCCCGCGACGGCCCGTGCGACCGTCGTGCCGACCGCGATCCCCGGCGTGCCGATGGCGGGGATCGGTCCGAAGCCGAAGGTCAGCGCCCACGAAGCGAGGGCATTGATGACCTGAACCGCGCCGATGAGTTTGAGCGGCGTGCGGGTGTCGCCCGCGCCGCGCAGGCAGGCCGCGCCCACGAAGAGAAACGACTCGGGGACGTACCCGATCGCGTCGATGCGGATGTAGGTGATGGCGATCGGTGCGGCGGCGGCGCTGAGGCCCAGCCCGCGGACCATCGGCCCGACGGCGAACCAGACCGCCGCCATCCCTACTGCGCCGACGACGATCGACAGCAGCAGCGCCTGGTTGCAGGCGTGGTTGGCCCGCCGCGGCCGGTTCTCGCCCACGTGTCGCGCGACGATGGCCGTCGCCCCGATCCCCGCCAGACTGAACAACATGCTGACGAGCCAACTGACGTACGCCCCGAACCCGACCGCGGCGGTGGCCACGGCGTCGATCCGCCCGGCGAGCAGCGTGTCGTTCCACGCCACCATCGCGTTGAGCAGTTGCTCGCCCAGAACCGGCAGCGCCAGCCAGAAGACCGCCGAACGGATGTCGCCGCGGAGCAGGTCGTGACGCGGTACCGCCCCGGGGACGGCGACGACCTCCGCACTGGCCGGGGCCGGCCCGAGGTCCGGCTCGGAGGCCTCGGCGGCCAGCGGCAGCAACGGAGTGGTGGCGTCGGGGCGGATTTCGGAAGACGCATCGTCCCTCACCTGTTCGCTCCTCGAATCGGCGCGGGGCGACGCCGGGGCTTTTTCGCTAAAGCGACCGGCGGACGGTCAGCAGCCGCCGAGCGATCTCTGGCGGGATGCCGCGGACGTGGAACGCCTTGCGCGGTGCGCCCGCGCCACGGCGCAGTTCGATGTTGCGCTCGGGCAGGCCGAGCGTCGCGGACAACCGGGCGATGATGGCCTCGTTGGCCCGGCCGTCCCGCGCCGGCGCAGCAACCCGGACCTTGAGTCCGTCGCCGAGCGGACCGGCAACGCGGGTTCGCGCCGAGCCGGGGACGGCCTTGACGATCAGGTCGAAGGCGTCGTCGGCCGGGCGGAGAAAGGGCATGGCGTGTCTGCATCTCGAGTCGCGGAGTTTACCCCGGCGGACCTCGGCTTGGGGTTACGGGCAGGGGTGCCTCCCCAACTCCTGCCCCCGGCGGAAAGCGGCGAGGACGGCCTGTCGCACGCTGAGCGCAACATGGCCGATGGTCAGCACCTCCATCGCGGCCTCGGTCGTCCCGCCGGGAGAGGTTACCGCTTCGCGCAGTTCGCGCGGCGACGCGCCCCGGTCGAGCAGCATCGCGCCCGCGCCCATGCAGGCGTAGGCGGCCAGAGTCTGGGCCTCCGTGGGAGACAGGCCGGCGGCGATGCCCGCGTCGATCATCGTCTCGACGAAATAATAGAAATAAGCCGGGCCCGAACCGGCGACGGCGGTCACGGCGTCCATAAGGGCCTCATCGACGATCTCGACCGTCGTGCCGCCGGCATGAAAAAGGTGCCCCACGCTCTCCAGATCCTCCAGCGAGGCGTGCCGGCCGCGGAAGATGCCGGTGACGCCCGATCCGAGGCCGAACGGAAGGTTCGGCATGCACCGGACAACTCGCGCGGCAACACGTGGAAAGGCGGCGGCCACGCGGTCGGTGGACATGCCGGCCATCACGGACACGAGCAGGTGTTGATCGGTCACCAGATCGGCGACTTCCGCGGCCACGGCGGGGAACACCTGGGGCGTAACGGAAATTAGCAATCGCCCGGCGCCGCGCACGACGCTCCCGTTGTCCTCCGCAACGCGCGTGCCAAGCGGATGGGCCGCGACCTTCCTTGACGGTGAGACGATGATGCGGTCTGCGGAATAGTAGCCGGTTGACAGGAGCCGCCTGACGATGACGGCGGCGATGTGGCCGCTGCCGATGACTCCGAGGGCGTAGGGGTAGGTCACAAGCCCGGCTCCACGGTCTCTTTGAAGCGGAAAGTCTATCGGCTCGCGGCGCGCAGGGCGACCTGCTGTTTACGGCGCCGCCGCGCTGACGTAATGCGCGCCGTGCATCTCCACGATTATTTCGCCGCCGCGTTGACGCGGCGCTTCGTGAACATCGCGCCGGCGAGCAGGTCAATCGGATGAACGAACTCCAGCCGCCGGCCCGTTTCGCGTGACACCGCGGCAAGGTGCAACAGGCAACCGGCGTTCCCGGCGGCAACCACGGCCGCGCCCGTCGCGTCGATGCGGGCGAGTTTGGACTCCGCGAGCCGACGAGCGAGGTCGGGGTGGACGAGGTTGTACGTCCCGGCCGCCCCGCAGCACATCTCGCCGTCGTCGATCTCGACGATTTCAACGCCGGGAACGGCCCGCAGGAGTTGTCGCGGCGGGAGGCGGACGCGCAGTGCGTGGCAGAGATGACAGGGATCGTGATAGGCAACGCGGAGTGGGGCGCCCGGAAGCGGTCGTCGGGCCGCGCCCGCGGGCAGAAGCGCGGCCACGAATTCGCTGACGTCGCGCACCCGGGCGCTGAATGCGGCGGCGCGCCGGGAAAACTCGGGATCGTCGTGCAACAGTTCTCCGTACTGCCGGAGCATCGCGCCGCAGCCGGCGACGGGAGTGACGATGGGATCGTCTCCCGCAAAGGCGATGATGTTCGCGCGGGCCTGCCGGCAGGCGTCATCGCGTCGGCCCGCGTGGAGGTGGATCGCACCGCAGCAGACCTCGGCCGGGTCGGTGGCAACGTCGACCCCGACCGCGTTCATAACCGAGACCGCCGCGCGGTTCGTGGCGGGAAACAGGGCCTCCGCGGCACAGCCGGCAAAAAGCCACGCCCGATTCGGCGCGGGGGTGGTCGGACACGGCGCGGCGGGGTAGTGCGGGCGGAGCGGCTCGACTTGGATGGACCGCGGCGGGAGCAGCCGTTGCATCTGTGCGACCCATGTCGGCAAGAGCCGGGCGCGGACGAGTATCGCGAGGAGACGATCCAGCCCGAACCGGCGCGCAGTACGGCCGACACGCGCCCAGCGTCGCAGCCGCGCGCGGTCCGGAAAGACGCGAAAGATCACGTAATCGAACAGTCGCGCCCAGCCGGGAGGGTGCGCGGGCGGATGGGCCGCGCGGTGACGTTCCAGCAGCGCGCCGTAACGCACGCCCGAGGGGCAGGCCGTCTCGCACCCTCGGCAGCCGAGGCAGAGGTCGAGATGTCTCTGCACGGCCGCGGTGTGCTCGATTCGGCCCTGGGCAAGGGCGTGCATGAGCCAGATGCGTCCGCGGGGTGAGTCGGCTTCGTTGCCGAGGTGGACGTAGGTGGGGCAGTTTTCCAGACACAGGCCGCAGTGCACGCACGCGCGAAAGAGTTGGTCCGGTGTCTCGGCAGGCGCAGTCATGTGGCCGCCGCCGTGGTCAGTGTGTCGATCAGCCGTCGGCGCAGCATGTCGTGGCCCGGCGGTGCCGCGTCGGCGGGCGCACGCGGGGCGAGGATCGTGCCGCCGGCGTCGCGGACCGATTGCGCCACCGGTTCGACCGCAGCCGGGTCGTCGGCGTGGACCAGCAGCGTGGCCGTGCACGCGTGCGCCAGGAGGCGGACGCCGGCGTCGCGCCCCGCGGAAAAAACCGGACCGAGGTTGCTGCTCGGCAGCGCGGCGCGAAGGGACGCGCGTGCGCCCCAATCGCGGAGGCGGCGATAGACGCGTTGGTCTTCCGCGGCGTCGAGGATACGCGCGTCGGGAAAGTCCCCGCGGAGGGCGTTGCATTGCCAGTCGACGGCGTCGGCGTCGCCCTCGTATCCGATCCAGAGTTCGATTCCTGCCGGGTCTTCCTCGCCCGCCCTGTCATCGAGCGCGGGACAGACCCATTCAAGGAACGCGGGGCGCGTGGAACCGGCGAGCAGCGCGGCGGTGCGGACGTCGGCCGCGGCGGCGTCGGCGACGGTCATGCGCACGACGCGCAAGGCGGCGGGGCAGGGGCGCAGCCGCAGCGAAACCGCGGCAATCAGGCCGAATCTGCCGCCGCTTCCGACGGCGGCCCGGTGCAGCGCGTAGCCAGCGACGTTTTTCATCACGCGGCCGCCGGAACGGACGATCGCGCCGCCGGGCAGAATGAGCGTCATCCCGAGCACCTGGTCGCGCGGGCTTCCGCAGGACAGGCGCAACGGCCCGGCGTCGCCGGCGGCGAGGATGCCGCCCACGGTGGCCCGGCCGCCGTACCAAGGCGGGTCGAGTGCGACGCGGAGGTGGTCGTCGCGGAGCCGCTCGTTGAGGGCGTCGAGCGGATGGCCGGCTTCGACGGTGACGAACAGGTCGGCCGGGCGATGCTCAAGGACGCGGCTGAGCCGGACGGTGCTGACGGCGTCGGCCGGGGCATCGGGTGACTTGGTTCCCGCCCCTCGAAATTGGACGGGCCTTCCCGCAGCGGTGCCGGCGGCGATGACGACGGCCGCTTCCTCGATCGTGGCCGGTTCGATCATGACGCGATCCCCGGCGGCGGACGGAGCATCTCGATGCATGCCCCCCCGGAGGGCAGGACCTTCCGCGGATTGAGGCGGCGTTGCGGATCAAACGCGTCGCGGACGGCCCGTTGCGCCGCGCGCGAGGGGGCGTCCAGCATCCGTTCGAGATGGCCGACCTTCTCGATCCCGATGCCGTGCTCGCCCGTGACGGTTCCGCCGAGGGCGACGCATCGGTCAAGGATTTCGTACCCCGCGGCGACTACGGCGCGGACCTGCGCGGAGTCGTCGGCGTCGTACATCAGCACGGGGTGGATGTTGCCGTCTCCCGCGTGGATGACATTCGCGATGCGCAGGCCGTGGCGGCGGCCGACGTCGGCGACGTGCCGCATGATGGCCGGTACCTGGGACGGAGGCACGACACCGTCCTGGGTACAGTACGACAATCCGTATCGGCCGAGTGCGCCGAACGACTTCTTGCGGGCCGTCCAGAGTTCGGCCCGCTGGGCATCGGTGCGGGCGGTGCGGATTTCCTCCGCACGGTGGCTGCGACAGATTTCGCAGACGCGCTCGACCTGCCGGTCGAGTCCGGGTTCGAGTCCATCGAGTTCGATGAGAAGCACCGCGCCGGTCCCGGCGGGAAAGCCGAGACGCAGCCATTGCTCGACGGCGGCGACGGTAACGCCGTCCATCAGTTCGAGGGCCGCGGGGAGGATTCCCGCGGCGATGACGGCGGCGATGGTTTCGGTGGCGCGGTCGATTGAATCGAAGACGACGAGCAGGGTGCGCACCGCGGCGGGCAGGCGTGTGAGGCGGACGACGACCTCGGTCACAAGTCCGAGCGTGCCTTCGCTGCCGACGACCAGCCCGAGCAGGTCGGCCCCCGGGGCGTCCTCGTAGTCGCCGCCGAGGTGTACGATCGCCCCATCCGCCAGAACGACCGTTGCGCCGAGGACGTGCTGCGCGGTGACGCCGTACTTGAGGGTGTGCGGACCCCCGGAGTTGGTCGCGACGTTCCCGCCGATGGTGCAGACGGACTGGCTGGAGGGGTCCGGCGCGTAATGCCAGCCGCGGTCCTGCACGGCCCGGGTAACGGCAAGGTTGACGACGCCCGCCTCGACGTGGGCGAGGCGGTTGCGCACGTCCAGGCGGAGGATGCGTCGCATCCGGGAGAGGCAGACGCACAGGCCGCCTTCCACGGCGATGGTCCCGCCGGCCAGACTCGTGCCCGCGCCGCGGGGGACGATGGGCAGGCCCAGCCGGGCGGCGGCGGCCACGACGGCGGCGGTCTCGGCGGTGTCGGCGGGATAGACGACGGCGTCCGGCCGGGCGCGGACGAGCGTAAAGGCGTCCGACTCATAGACCGCAAGTTCGCCGGGATCCAGGGCAAGCCGGTCGGGGCCGACGATGCGGGCAAGTTCGGCAAGGCGCTCGACGGCGATTTGCACGGGGGCATCTTAGCGTGCGGCTCGCCCCTGATTCATCGGCCATGCCGCGGGTCGTCAGCCGAGATGCGGGGCGGGAAGCCGGCCGGGCGCCGCCAGCAGGGTGCGCTCATCGACGCCGGCGCCGAAACCCTGGCGGAGGAACGATTCGTTGGCCGTGTTTTCAAGCAGACGCCGGACGAGATAGGCGACCCCCGGCACCCATTCGCCGATGGGGGCGTAGACGCGCAGCCGCTGGTTCATCTGCACGACCGCCGTTTTTAGCGGGTCGCCCATGCCGTGAAGCATCTGGAGTTCGATCGTCCGTTCGGGCAGTTCAAGGGCCGCGGCGGTGGCGAGGGCGTGCGCGATGCTGCGGACGTTGTGCGAGCCGTACGCAGGGCGCAGCAGCGACGCGCTTTCAATCAGGACGGTCGAGAGTTCCTCGAAACAGGCGTCGGACTGCCACTTCTCCCCCCACACGGGGCTGGCTCGGCCGAGCCGCGCCGCCTCCTCCGTCTCGTAATCCCAGTATGCGCCCTTCACGAGGCGGATGGTGACCGGTACGCCCCGGCGGCCGACCCAGTCCATCAGCCCGTCGAGGTCTTTGCGCGAATGGCGCGAATACGCCTGGAGCGCGATACCCGCGTGCGGCCAGTCGCGAAACTCGGGCTCGTCGAGCAGCCGGGTAAACACCTCCAGCGTCGCGGGCCGGATCGCGTCGTGTTCCATGTCGACGTTGATGAAACATTCCGACCGCCGCGCGCTGCGGAAGATGAGCCGCAGCCGGTCCGCGACCTCTTCGACGGCCGGCGAGGCCGTTTGCGGCGAGAAGGCGGCCGACAGCGCGGAGAGTTTGACGCTGACGTTCGCGCGCGGCAGGGGACCGAAGGGCGCTTCGTCGAGCAACGGGCGCGGCGGCCAGCGCCGCACGGCGGCCGAAAGGGTCTCGATCAGACGGAGATACCGTCGGTGATAATCCTCGGCCTCGGCGGGTGTGGTCACGGTCTCGCCGAGGATGTCGAGGGTGAACGCCATGCCGCGCTCACGCATGCGGGCCAGCGCGCGGAGCGCCTCGTCGGGAGTGCTGCCGACGATGAAGCGCCGGGCCATCCGGTCGGCCGCGAACCGTGCGGCCCAGGCGACCCAGCGCGGCGGCAGCGGGACCTCGCCGTCCAGCCCGACGGCCAGCGCGAGCGGACGGGGAATGCCGGATAATGCACCGTTTCCCGCAGCGAACTGGTCGCGCAGAAACCGCGCGACGGCCTGGGGCGATTTCAGCCCGGGCAGCGACGCGATGAACCGGAACAGCCGTTCGCGAAGTTCCTCATGCTCCATCGACCAGCGCAGCCCGCGTTCCTGCCACCAGCCAAGTTCGAGCGGTCCGGGCTGAGCGGCCCGGGCGCGGGCGAAAATCTCGTGGCCGATCCGCTGGGTGGCGGCCTCGATCTGACGGGTTCGGCGGGTCACGGCGGCATCCCGTTGCCGCGATGCGCGGACCGGGCGGCGTCCCGCGGCCGCGCGGGAGAATAAGGACCGGACGCACGGACATCAAGCGCCGCGCGGGGCGATCAGCCGGAGCAGCCGCCCATCTTCGCCATGAAGGCTGCGGCCCGTTCGGCGCACTGTTCGGGCGTCACGTCTTCCTTATGGGTCGCAATGCTCCAGACGTGTCCGAACGGGTCGGTCAACTTGCCGAAGCGATCGCCCCAGAACATGTCGGACACGGGGAACAGCACGGTCGCACCCGCGGAAACCGCGCGACCGAAGGCCTTATCCACGTCCTCAACATAGAGATGCACCGAAGACGTCGACCCTCCCAGCGACTTCGGCGCAGCGGTCCCGGACTGCGGAAACTCGTCGGCGAGCATGATCATGCTCTGGCCGATTCGTATCTCGGCGTGCATGACCGAACGCCCGTCGGGCCCCGGCATCCGCATCACTTCCTCCGCTCCGAACGCCTTCTTGTAGAACTCGATCGCCGCCGCGGTGTTGTGGAGCACCAGGTACGGCGTGACGGTCGTGAATCCCTCTGGAACCGGCTTGGCAGCCATTTGCATCCTCCTTTTTTGCGCATCGCGTTCGATGAGGCGGCGGCTCGGCAGGGTCGACCCTTCGGACGACCCGCTGCGGACTCCATCGCCTCGCCGGCCTCGCCCCGACGCAGGAAGCGGCCGCTCCCTATGTTAACCCGGGACGTGGCTGCGTGCATGGCCTCGAGTCACCGAGGGGTAGAACAGCGGATTTGCGGCCGGGTACCCGTCGCCAGGCGTCACGCCGTCCGTGCAACGGTTGACTTCCCATCCCGGATCTTAGTACAATGCGGCTTCGTTTCTTGGTAACTCAAGTCGGAGGCCCCGCCATGTCCAGGACTGTTCACATTCTCCAACCGTTCGCGTTTCACCGGGCGCTGGCCTGCGTCGCGCTGTTCGCCGCGGCGCCGGGCGCGGCCGCGGCCCACCGCGGTGGGTCGCCCGTGGCGGCCGGCCCGGCCGTGCAGCCCGACCGCGTGCCGCAGGGGCTGAGCGCCTCGGACTGGTCGAGCATCCGCGCCGCCTACGAGGCCAATCGCCATGCGGCGTTCGCGGTCGATGGCGGCTACGTCGCGCGCAAC
>Ga0187893_10003286_pt1 | contig 33200 bp, 31 predicted proteins | sample MA1701074metaG_FD_139574 | JGI IMG/M metagenome (GOLD analysis project Ga0187893, IMG submission 139574) | White microbial mat communities from a basaltic lava cave in the Kipuka Kanohina Cave System on the Island of Hawaii, USA - MA170107-4 metaG ...
CCCAGATGTAGCCCGCCTCCAGGCGCCTTGCGAGCCGGTGCGCCGCGGCGAAGTCGTGCGTGTAGATGGCGGCGCTCAGGCCGTAAATAACGCCGTTGACCTGGCGGACCATCTCGTCTTCGTCCTCCCAGGTCATGATGGCGATGACCGGGCCGAAGATCTCCTCCTGCGCGATGCGCATGTCCGGCCGGACGCCGTCGAAGAGCGTGGGCTGCACGAAGAAGCCGCGATGCAGGGCGGGATCCTCAGGCGGACCACCGCCGGCCAGGAGGCGCGCGCCCTCACGCCGTCCCGTCTCGATATAGCTCAGCACTCGCTCGCGCTGTTCGCGTGAAATCAGGCAACCCACCTGGCTCTCCTCGGCTTCGGGCAGACCCATGCGCAGCGCCGTCATTCGGGCGAGGAGCGCCTCCACGAACGCATCATGGAGCCGCGCGTGAACAAATACGCGCGAGGTGCTGCTGCAGGATTGGCCCGCACGGTTGAAGTTCATCGCGCCGACCGCGGCCTCGGCCGCGGCCTCTGGGGTGACGTCGGGAAACAGGATGAGTGGATTCTTCCCGCCGAGCTCCAGCGTGACGGTCTTGAGCCCGTCACTCGCCCCTCGCATGACGGCGCGTCCTGCCTCGACGGAGCCGATCAGGGCGATCCGTCTGACCAGGGGATGTGCTACCAACGCCGCGCCGGTCGTGGGCCCGTCGCCCGTCACGATGTTCACAACGCCCGGAGGAAAAATATCCTCGAGCAGGCGGCCGAGCACCAGCGAGGACAAGGGCGCCTGCTCCGGCGGCTTAAGGACGACCGTATTCCCCGCCGCAAGCGGAGCCGCGAGCTTCTCCGCGGCAAACCGCACAGGATGGTTGAATGGATTGATCTTGCCGACCACTCCGAAGGGCTCACGAATGGTATAGGCGAACTCGCCCGCGCCGGTTGGCTGCGTCTCGCCTTTGATCTCTGGGATGAGGCCCGCAAAGTACTCTAAGGACTCGGCGGCCCAATCCACGTCACGGCGCATCCCGGCGATGAGGTTGCCGGAGTTGAGCGCGTCCAGGCGCGCGAGCTCCTCGCAATGCGTCCGCAGCGCCGCCGCCAGCGCCCGTAGCCGCGCGCCCCGCGCGTGCCCGGGGGTCTCGGCCCACGCGGGATACGCGTCGTGCGCGGCGCGTGCCGCCCGATCGACGTCCGCGGCCTCCGCAAGCGCTACCTGTCCCAGTACCTCTCCGGTTGCGGGATTCAAGGTGGGAAAGGAACGCCGGGACGCGCCCTCAGACCACTTTCCGCCGATGAAGAGCCGGCCTTCTGGAATCTTCTCGAGGATCGCCGGACGCACGCCTACCTCCTCGAGGCCGCCTTTGGCAGTGGACGATCGCGGGGACCATCGTAGAACTCGGGCTTCTGGAGGGCCAGGTCCAGCGGCTGCACGATGGGAGAGCTGGTCGAGGCGCGCCATCCGCGCTCTCGATGCATCTCTTCATACGTGTGCGCAACAAGGGACACGGTGCGTGAGAGCAGGAACACACCCTTGATGAGCTCGGTGTCGAATCCCATGTCCAGGCAAATCGCGCCCATCGCCCCGGGCCCGTTCAGATAGATGCGACGCCCCCAGAACTCCTCCGTCGCCGCTTCAATGGCCCGAGCCATCCCGACGTAGGTCCCGGAGATCCCGTACTGATCGGAGAGTTCCAGCAGCCGGTCGGTGCGGGGATCGCGGATGTGCTGCGCGTGATGGAACCCTGGTAAGCGCCCCCCGGCCGCCCTGGCTTCGCCGGCGACCTTTCGTGCAGCGTCCTTTTGGCTCAGCTCCTCGCGTTCCATGCGCTCTACGGCTTCTTTGAACAGTCCGGCGGGCCGATCCGCTGTGCCGTGGAGCGAGCCGATCGACAGCATGCCGCCGGCCACTCCCACATGGAGCGGTACGCCGCCCGAGGCCACGAGCCGGGACGCCGCCGACGAGGGCGAAAACGCATGTTCGGCCAGGCTGACCAGCAACGCGTCCAGCATGCGCGCGTGCGGCTCGGACGGAAGCTCTCCTCGCCAGACCAGATAGGCCATCTCGGTGAAGCTGAGGCTTCCTACGAGATCGTTCAGGTCGTAGCCGCGGACAACGATACGGTCTTTTGTTTTGTAGGCGATCGCCGTGCGCCAGTGAAACGGCTCCCGGTTCGAGGCGTCCATTCCCTACCTCCTCACGCTGGCCGTTTCTTCGGCCTTCAGGTATATCCGCGCCGGGTCAAGCTCTTCTCGCAAGACGCGGAGATCTTCCTGCGAGGGCGGCGCCACGTCTCGAACCGTCGGCGCCTGCCCCGGTCGAAATCCCGTTTGTGCAAGCACGTCGTCCGGCGTGACCCCCGGCATGAGACCTTCGATGCGAAGCTCGTAAGTCTGCGGATCGTTGTCCATCACAGCCAGATCGGTCACGACGGTCACGGAAAAGTCTGCGCGCAGGCCCGCGCGCTCGCGCCCGCCCGGCCCATCGAGGAATCCCGGGCTGGTGATGTAGTCGCAGCGCTCGGGAAAGCGGCGTTTTTCGTGGTGGGTGATCACGAGGAGGCGCCGGCAATGTGAGGCCATGTCGTTGGCCCCGCCGCTGCCCGGCAGCCGACGGATCCCATCCGGACGCGGGATCAACGTGGAGTTGATGTTGGCGAACCGGTCGATTTGAGCGCCGCCCAGAAAGCCGACGTCGATCAGCCCGCGTTGCAGCAGGCAGCCCAGGACCTCCCGAAGCGTGCCGAGTTTCACCGCACGGTACATGACTTTGGGATCTGAGACCGAGATGGGCGTCGGCCGTACTCGTGGGGCGATTACGCCGCTTTCGATCACCATCGCGACATTGGGCGCGTGGGTACGCTGGGCGAGGGTCGTCGCAAGCATTGGCAGACCGGTGCCCACAAACACGATGTCTCCATCGCGCAGGTGTCTAGCAGCCTCGATGACCATCAGCTCCTGACGCGAATACGCGGGCGCCGCTGGAGCACGGCGCGGCCGCGCGCCGGACGGCATCACATCATCTCCCGCATGGCAGCGCGCAGCGTCTGAAGACGCTGGGGATCCGCCGCGCGGCGGAGATAGTCGTCGAAGGTGCTGGGGTCATGGACGTGCCGCTGCAGGTACTCGTCAATTGCCGGCGACCCTGCGCGGGCGGCATCCTGATAGGCGGTTATCCGATCGGCGTCGTAATCGTAGTGCCCGTAGACCGAAGTTGGATACGCGCCGTACGGCTGCACGACGACGGCGTCAATGTGCATGAATGGCACCGTGGTCCGCGCTGGATGCGCGCGGATCTCGTCGGTCGGAATCAGCTCCTCGCAGCTCACGATCACGTGGTGGGAGGCGCGCAGCATCTCAGGCTCATGCGTTGCGAAGCCCTCGATGATGACATTCCCGATCGGATCGGCGCGCTGAACGTGCACAATCGAGACGTCCGGTTGGAGGGCCCGCACCAGAACGACGCGCTCGGACGGGTTCCACGGGTTTTCGGTGACGAACACCTTGGGGGACCTCGGTTCTTCAGCCGTTTCCGCAGACGGCGCGGCGCCGGTCCGTTGTTCGAGCAGGTCCGATCCCAGCAGGCTGCGCGTGGGCATGAACGGGATGCCCATCTCGCCTGCCAGGAAGCGGCTGACCATCGCCAAATGGCTGTAGTCTTCGATCTCCAGCGTGCCGGCTTCGATTCCCCGCCGCCAGCAGAATGTCGTTCCGAACCGCTCGAGATTTCCCGTGCCGCATTCGCACCGCCGCACGAGCCCCGCGCCGACCAGCTGGTCCATGGAAATAGAGAGGTTACACCCAACGACCGTGAGGTTCGCGATACGCTGCCGGATGATCTCGTGGGTAAGGGCCATCGGGCAGCGGCCGATGTTCTGTCCCCCCATGCCCAGTACCGCTCCCTGGCCGACAAACCTGGCCACCGCTTCCGCGGCGCTCATGACCTTTTCAGCCGTGCGGCTCCTCGGGGGTGAGACCACGCGCGCGCCTCTGTCCATGAGGCCCGGTTCGCTGCGTGATATCGTGCAGTCCTTCTTGCCGCGACGAATGGGAAGGAGTTTACGCGCGGGATGGGAAAACCCGCCCCCTGCCAAAGACCGGAGGATTGTCCCGTATGGATGAGGCCTTGCCGACGCAGTCTGAGGGCGACATTAACCGTTCACCCCAACGCGCGGCCTGGCAGGCGGCCGCTCTCGATGACACGACGCGTAACCTGCTCGAGGAAGATGCGCGTTACTTCCTCCATCAGTCGCTGTCCACGCCCTGCCTCAACGCCCTGCGGCGGTGTGAAGGGATCTACGTGGAAGATCTGCAGGGCCGCAGGTACATGGATTTCCACGGGAACAGCGTCCATCAGGTCGGCTTCGGCAATACGGCTGTCGTCGCGGCGATCAAGGCGCAGCTCGACGACCTCAGCTTTTGTCCTCGACGCTATACCAATCGTGCCGCTGTGGAGCTGGCCCGCACACTCGCCGACCTGGCGCCGGGCGATCTCAGTAAGGTCCTCTTCTGCCCCAGCGGCACCGGCGCGATCGGGATTGCGCTCAAACTGGCGCGCGTGGCCACGGGTCGGCACAAGGTCATCTCGATGTGGGACTCGTTTCACGGGGCATCGCTCGACGCCATCGCGGTGGGCGGCGAGGAGCTTTTTCGACGCGAGATCGGCCCGCTGCTGCCGGGAGTCGAGCACGTGCCGCCGCCCGGTGAGTACCGGTGTGTATGGGACTGCGGCGGCCGCGGCGGCTGCGATCTGAAGTGCGCGCGCTACATCGAGTACGTGCTCGAGAAAGAGGGCGATGTGGGCGCGGTGATCGCGGAGACGGTGCGCAGCACGCCTGTCGTGCCGGCGCGTGACTACTGGCAGACGGTGCGCCAGGCCTGCGACCGTCACGGCGCGCTCCTCATCCTCGACGAGATTCCCAACGCTCTCGGCCGCACCGGAGCCATGTTTGCGTGCGAGCATTACGGTGTGGTTCCCGACATCCTGGTGCTGGGGAAGGGATTGGGGGGCGGCATCTTCCCACTCGCCGCGGTCATCGCGCGACAGCGGCTGGATGTCGCGGCCGATCGTGCGTTGGGTCACTATACACATGAGAAGAACCCGGTGGCCTGCGCGGCGGCCCTGGCCACGATCCGGTACATCGAGGAGCACGGCCTGCTGGCCCACGCCCGCGCCCTGGGACGCCACGCGTTGGAACGCTTGGAGGGGATGCGGACACGTCATCCCTTGATCGGCGATGTGCGCGGACTGGGGCTGCTGCTGGGCATCGAATTGGTCGCAGACCGAACGACGCGAGCACCGGCGACGGCAGAAGCCGAGGCCGTGATGTACGGCGCACTCTCACGGGGGCTGAGTTTCAAAGTGACCATGGGCAACATCATTACCCTGAGTCCGCCGCTGGTAATCACGCGAGAAGAGATGGATCGCGCGCTGTCCATTCTGGATGAGTGCCTGAGCGAGGTGGAACGCTGAGTCCCGCGGCGGACCTCCCCGCAAGGACGCAGGTGGCCGTCGAGCAGCCCCCTCTCCAGCCTGGGCACACACTGCTCTATACCCTCCGCCACGGTCTGACCGAGTTGAACCGGTCGAAGCGGACGGGGGGCCGGCTGGACGCCCCGCTCATCGAGGAAGGGCGCCGGCAGGCCGAGGAGGCGCGCACGAACTTCGATGGCACACGGCTCGACGTCGTGATCTCGTCCAGCCTGCAGCGGGCCATTGACACCGCGCGGATCGTCACCGGCTGGGACCGCGAACGGATACTCATCGACGATCTGGCCGTCGAGCGCAGCTTCGGCGAGATGGAAGGCCTGACACAGGACGAGATTCGCGTGCGGTTCCCGTTTGTGATCTATGTGCCGATCGAGCAGGTCCGATATTCACTCAACCCGCCCGGCGGTGAGTCATTCGAGGTGCTGCGCGCGCGCGCACGGGCCTTTCTCACAAAGGCGCTCGAAGGGCATCGCGGTCGACGGATTCTGATCTCCTCCCATCAGAATTTCATGCAGCAGCTTCATGGCGAACTGCGCGGCCTAGACCCCTACGCCGCGCTTCGATACGACATCATCAACCTGGAGCTCAATCAGTTCCATCTGGATGACGGCGGCCGGTTGCTTCACCACCGCGTGTACCATCTCTGTCCGGACGCCTCGCGCTACCCATCGTTTTGAGCCCGCGCTCCTCAACGCGTGTCCGGAAGGCCATCGAGCGCCTGGCCGATCGGTTTCAACGCGGCTTTCCGGAACGGCTCGCCGGCCCGCGGCGGATTGGTCGCGAAGCGGAGTTTCCCCTGGTGCGGCCCGATGGGCGCGCCGGCGACGCGTTAGGGTTGCTGCAAACCCTCGGCGCGATGGAAGGCGCGCGCGTCACTTACGACGATCCGGTCCGGCGGTCATTGGTCGTGCGTGTCGACCTCGGCGATACCGGTTACGAGGTCGAGGTGGGCCGCGCCACGGTTGAGGCCGTGCTGCCCCCGGCGCGCGACTTGACCGAGCTCGAGGCGATTTCGGCCCGGGCGCTTCCTCGGCTGATCGAGACGGCGGCCGCGTCGGGCATGTTTCTTCTTGGCTACGGCATCCAGCCTCGCACGCCGAAACAGCCCGCACTCATGACGCCGAAGCGGCGCTATCTGACCCTGTACCGCGCGATTGGGCGGCCCTGGCTCCATTTCGCGACCACCGCGAGCGACCAGGTACAGGTGGACATTGCGCGCGCGGAGCTCGTCGACGGGATCAACATGATGAACCTGCTGTCAGCGCCTATTATCGCGTTGAGCGCGAACTCGTCGGTCTACGGCGGGAGGGTGGGACGGTATTGCTCGGGGCGCGAGGGCCTGCTCGGCGCGCTGGGCGCGGGCCGCCACGGTATGACGCCCCGCCGCTTTGCGACGGTGGAGGAGTTTATCGAATTCATCTCCGGGCAGACCTGTTACATGCTTCCGCGGGATCGAGGATTTGCCGCCTATCGGCGGCCGTTCACAAGCTACCTTGCGATGCACGGTGCCGATCTCCGGGCGTACCTCTGGCACGAGCACTACACCTGGAACAGCGCGCGCCCCCGGTTTCAGAACGCGACGATCGAAGTGCGCCCCGCCTGCCAGCAGCCCCCGGACGAGCCGCTGGCCGCCGCGGCCCTGATCCTGGGGCTGGTCGAAGCCATGACCGACGCATGGACGTTTCTGCGTGATCGGCTCGGTCCCGATCCCTGGCCGGTGATGCACGCGTATCGCCGCGCGGTGATCCGGGACGGCCTGCGGGCCCCCGAGCCGGCGCGCGGGCTGCTCTTTGGCCTTGTGGATCTGGCCGCGGGGGCATTGCGACGGCGCGGGTCGGGAGAGGAGCGCTATCTGCATCCCATTCACGATCGGTTGGCACGCCGCCGCCTGCCCGCCGACCGCGCGGCGTCGCACTTTCGACACGGTGGCATTGAGGCGCTCATCGAAAACTTCAAGCTGTGAAAGGGCCGGCCGGGACTCGCCTCTAGGGCTGGCGGCCCCGATAATGCACGCCGGGCAGGCCCCGAGAGTCCGCATCCAGAGTCCAGAGGCTTGCCTCGAACGTTCTCGCCGTTGCCAGCATGACACTGTCCGCCAGCGGCAGCCGGTGATCCACGCCGAGCCTGGCGGCGCGAAGCGCGATAGCGGTGTCGAGGTCGACGATCCGTCCCTGCTGCATGATGGCGATCGCCAAAAGGGCGTCGCCTTCGCCACGCTGCTGCAGAACCCGTTTGAACACCTCAAAGAGCGCGAGTGTGGGGACGAGGAGGCGCTTGGTGTCCTCGATCGGCCTGGCGAAGTAACCCGCGTGGGGCCCGTTCGCAAAATACTCGAGCCAGGCGCTGGAGTCGATGACGTTCACACCCGGTCATCCTCGCGCGGGACGGTTGTATCAATGCCCCTGAGGAACCCCCGCATCTCGCGCATCGGGCGCACCGGGATGAGTTCGATCCGGTTCTCGTACACGAAGGCTTCCGCCTTTTGACCGGGTGAGAGGCCGAGCTTCACCCGAACCTCCTTTGGAATGACGACCTGAAATTTCGGAGAAATTGTGACCCTGGGCATCGCGCTCTCCGTCGATCATATGGTTGTAATACGATTATCGTATCGATCCTGAAACTGTATGTCAATGCCGGGGCCACGGGCCATGGCGGGAGGGCCGCGTGCGCAGGTTGAACCCACCCAACAGATCGGCTGTCGTACCCTCGGTCACGGAGGTTCCAATGGGTCGTCTGGCGGGCAAGGTGGCGCTCATCACGGGGGCGGGGAGCGGTATGGGCCGCTTAGCATCGGTCCTCTTTGCCCGCGAGGGGGCCCGGGTCGTTGTCGCCGAGGTGGATGATGCCTCGGGTGAAGAGACGGCCGCACAGGTCCGCGCGTCCGGCGGGGAGGCGGTGTTCTCCCGGACGAACGTCTCGCGCGAAGCGGATGTCGCGGCAGCCGTACGCGCAGGCGAGGAAGCCTTCGGCCGGCTGGATGTGCTCTACAACAACGCGGGAATCTTTCCCGCCGATGATGGAGCGGTTACCGATCTCGAGGAGTCGGTCTGGGACCGCGTCATGGCCGTGAACCTCAAAGGCATCTATCTGGTGTGCAAACACGGCATCCCTGCGCTGCTCCGGGCCGGCGGCGGGTCGATTGTGAACATCGCGTCGTTCGTGGCCCTGGTGGGCTGCACCGTGCCGCAGGATGCCTATACCGCGAGCAAGGGCGGCGTGATCGCGCTCACGAAGTCGTTGGCCGTGCAGTTCGGACCCAAGGGGGTCCGCACCAATGCCATCTGTCCGGGACCGATCGAAACCCCCTTGCTGACAAGCTGGCTGCTGAGCAATCCCGATGCCAAACAGGTCCGGCTGGCGCGCATCCCCATGGGCCGCTTCGGCCGCCCCGAAGACATCGTCTATCTGGCGTTGTACCTGGCATCAGACGAGTCCAGTTGGACGAACGGGGCCGTGCTGGTCGCGGACGGGGGGATTACCTCAAACTACTTCTAGAGTGTACTGTCGGGCACCTTCTCGAGAAGGGCGACGAGAGCCGACGAGGCAAGACCCAGGCGGGCCGCGCTCTTTATGAACTCCTGCCTCGTAAGCCGCCCCTCCAACAACCCCTCGTGCAGTCCGCGCAACCTAGTCATTTTCGTCCCCCCTCATTGTGGCTTCCTAAAACGTGTCGCATACGGGTAGTTTGGATGTGGGCGCCGCTGCAAGAACCATTACTCGTGAATCCGTCACCTCCTCATTCGCAGGGCGCTGCCGATCGAAGTGTGTGACTAACCCAACTGACCGTGCCTCCACTTTCCCGTCGCCGCGCCACACTATGTCGTCGAGTCCATTCGTCGAAAAACGTTAGGTTTCGGTTAGGTTTCAATGATGCGCTCTAGGAGTTGAACGAACTCCCGTTGGTGAGGGGCGCCTTCGACCCGACGGATTCAGTCTCGACTCTTAGCAGCACCTCACTAACCTGCCGTTTGGGGAAATGGCACACAGGCGATCTCTCTGAACGCCATTAGCTCGCTCGAGAACCGGCTTTCCCGGCCCCCGGCAAAGTGGCTGTTGACAAATATTCAAATCCAGGTAGGCTATTTTGTCAAGATGGCTGTGATTAGGCACATAGACTCACAATCTGTAAGTATCGATGCCCTAGACTTAGCAATTATTTCCCAGGTGCAAGAGGACGGCCGCGTTCCACTAACCAAGCTAGGCCGGAAATTGGGCATTTCTCACGGTACTGCTCGGAATCGTTTAGAGAGATTGCTGGCCGCCGGAGTGCTTAGGATCGCAGCCACCGTTGACCCGCTGAAAGTGGGATCTCCTGTGCAGGTGCTGATTGGGATCAACTCGGACTTGGCACGCATGACGGAAATTGAGAAACAGTTGGCTGAATTCGATGAAGTGACTTTCGCCGCGACCATCACGGGTCGCCTAGACTTTGTCGTTGGTGCCGCCTTCCGCTCTGCGGCGCACCTTAGGGAATTTCTAGCGGAGGAGCTGTCAAGAATCAAAGGGATCCACAGCATTGAAACGCTCCATATGCTGAATTTAGGGAAGCGCGTCTGGCAGTGGGCGGTTCCGGCTCCGGCTGATCGCAAGCGCTTGAAGGCTCGGTCGATAGGGAGAAAGGAACAAGGCGCGGCGGATGCTCGCTTGAAGGAACCAATAAATGGAAGGCGGTCCAGATCACGGCCGGGCCTTCGTTGACGCTTTGCCGAAAGCGAAAGACTAGTACAGAGGCAAATGCCTGATGTGACACTGTGTCGCCTGACCTTTCTGTGGAGACTGCGAATGCGTGTTCTTGGATGCTGTTCCTTCCATTGCGCCGAAATATTTGAACGGTCACGCATAGCGTTCCACGCGATTCTAGCAATCGTCTCCCTGGTCACAAGGCGGAGATTCGCTCTTCAGTTAAAGGGGTGACATCTCGCCTTTCTGTCCACAAATTCCTTCGGTCTTGTTGGCAAGTCTGAGCCGAGCGTCCTACAAAGGTTGGTAAAATGACAAACAGAGAGGTATTTCCCTCCGTATCTGTCGAGCTGGACGCGGTCGACCTCGCCCTTGTTGCACAACTGCAGCATAATGGCCGCGCGTCTCTTACTGAGCTCGGGGAAAAGCTCGGCGTCTCTCACGGAACCATTCGCAACAGGCTTGACAAGCTTCTTACTGAGAAGGTTCTTAAGATCACGGCCGTGGTTGATCCCGAGATGGTAGGGTTTCCGGTGCAGGTTCTCATAGGAATTACCGCCGATTTGGTTCACATGCGGGGGATTGAGAAGTGGCTGGCAGAGTTCGAAGAGGTGTCATTCGTGTCGACTCTGACCGGTCGATTGGACTTTGCTATTGTGGGAAGCTTCGCTTCTAGCAGCCATCTCAGAGAGTTCCTGACTCACAAACTCTCGAAGGTTAGGGGCGTCCGCCGTACCGAGACGTTTCACATAATCAGATTAGTTAAGCGCCCGTGGGAGTGGCAAGTGCTGCGGGGGCCTGACCGTGTAAACCCTCGACACCGCGAGCTTCGGGTAGGTAGGGGTGCAGTCCAAGGGCAGCACAGCTGAGAACTGGAGCCGGGCGGCACTGGGTGGGCTTTTGGACCTGGCAGATCTACTTTGCGGACTTAGAGGACGGCGTGTACCGGTTTTGAGGTGGCTGACAACCCGTTTGCTTGGCGTACGTGCACTAGGTCAATCGAATCCGGAGACGCGGTTGCTGGAGGGTGTCGAAACGTTGAACAAATCCTCCCGTGCCGCCAACATTTTCCGCTGGAGATCATCCTCGGGACGGGGCTAGGGTTTAGGCTATGACACGCCGGACCAAGGACCACTTCGGTAGGTGGGGAATCCCGCCCCGGCACCACGAAAGTCGATTATTATTGACTGTCTTCTCCACAGTCGCCTGTTTACTCGAATTTTGGTCGCGTTGAGTACCTCTGCATGTTTCTGCTCATCTATGGCCACAACGCTAGCCCAGATGTCCCTGGGGATGTGGAGCATTGCTGTTCGCGTCTTCATCAATCCCGATCTCAATGTCATTCTGGAGATCAATACTGGGCAGGAACCGAACTTCGACATCTAAGACCTCGGTTTGTGCGATCTGACATACAAACTCATGGACATCCCGGCCAACATGCGCCTTCGAGGCCGGTTAGCTTCAGCTTAGTTTCCCTGCTCACCACGCTCTGGTGCCCACCCTTTCGCAGCTATGACCAGTGGTATCGAGCCATTTCCTGCAAAAGTTCGGCAGCTAGGCTCCCGTCAATATTAGGCCGACTCGCTCGTCGGCCCCGACTTCGCCCCCGCGGCATAGGGCGATCAGACCGGCCAGGCCTACAGAACCCGTGGGGCTGACGGCTACGTTCGTCTCTCGCCGGGCCAGGCCGTTGGCCTCGATCACCGTTTCATCGTCGACCACGACGGGATGGCCGCCGGTCTCAACCATCCCCTTAACAACCGCCAGCCAGTCGTAGGTTTCATCGTCGATGATGCCGGAGGCCACGCTGCGCGGCTCTGATTCCCACGGCCACATGAACTCGGCGCGGTGAGTTGCCGCGTAGCGCAGTTCGTCCCGCACTGCCGGTTCAGAACGCATCGAAGCGACGAGATCAGCCTGAGCCTGATCGCCTGCACCGGCGAACGGCTGAATTCGTTGCTCGCGAGCCAGGGCGTCGAGGATGCGCGTCCTGACCCGATCATACGCACGCTTCAGCGGATGCACGGCACGGGTCTGCACCGCGTGGACGCGCGGCAGCCGGCGCAGGGCGCCCAGGGCGACGGCATCACGAAAAGCCTGGATGCAGGCGCTTGCCAGCGCGCCACCTCCAACCTGGATGAAGAGGCGGTCCAGGTCGGTGCCGGCACGGGCAAGGGCGGAAACCATCTCGTACCCAAGGGTCTTGCCGCCGTCAATCGTCAGGCCATTGAGCGGCCCCTGACAGGTGAACGGGAAGGCACCGTCGCGCACAGCCTGCTGCAGGCGGCGATACGTGGGATCCCCGGGAACGCCTGCCTCCCGAGGGCAGATTACCGCCCGGGCCTGGAGATCCCGCAGCCGGGCCAGCAGATCAGGATCGGCCCATGTGGGGACGAAGACGTCCAGCCGCCGCCCCGCCGCGCGCGCGACCACCGCTGCGGCGAGCGCGGCGTTCCCGCAGGAAGCGATGGCCAGGATCGGGTCGCGTGCGCCCTGCCAGGGCAAGCCAACCTGCTCCATAAGGCTGAGGTGGATTGCTAAACCCATCAAGTGGCGGGCTTTGTGCGAGCCGGCGACGCTACCCGTTTCGTCTTTCACCCACACGCCGCCCCCAGACGAGAAGCCGAGACGGTCGCTCAGCGGCCCGCTGCGACCGCACGTGGTAATGGTAAAATCGCGCCCATCGACGCTGACGACGGCGGCATCGAGTCGCCCGACCACGTCAACATACTGCGCGTCGGTTGCGCCGAGCATGCCCGCCAGCCCGTAGGTATGCAGAAGCGTCCGGTAGCGGATGAACGGGTTGGGGAGGTCGGAGTCGGGAAACCACATGCTTCCTGGGTCGAGTGTGGCGACCATGACGTGATCTGTGCCCTGACCGTCACTGGCCCGGGGACAGCGGAGCGGGAAAGGCTCGTCGGGCGGTGCCTGATATCCGCAGCCGGCGCAGGTCATTGCGGGCGCCATCGCCTGGCGCACGATCAGAGTCGGGCCAGCACGCCGGTGTCGGCGTTGAATCGCCGGATCATCTCGTCCCAGAGCGGAACGACCTCGCGAATCTCAGTCCAGAAGCGCGGGTGGCGGCGCGCCTCGAACACGTCGAGCGGCACGCCCCGCTGCTCGACCCAAGTGAAGTAACCCAGGTTGAAGATTCGCGTGCGATCCGCGTGCGTGCACTCAAGGAGATGGTCGGTGGCCACACCGGTCAAGCAGGCGCCGAAGGTCTCAGCCGCGCCGACCTCATCGAAGCCGCCGGGGAAGTCGCGGCGCAGCGTCTTCTCGCGCTCGGTGCCGTACATTGCCGCGCTGTCGGTGGCCACCGTGACGATGAGATCACCTGCGCCCCATCCAAAGGCCTTCGCGGTCTTGATCGCGGCCAGCACGTTGCAGATGCCCGAGAGCCCCAGCGCGCCAAGGCCGTCGACGACCTGCGCGGGGATGCCGCGGCGACCCGCGAGGTACGCGCGCCCGACCTCGGTATTGAAGACCACGTCGAGGCGGTCGGTCGAGCGGTCGGAGATCGCGGTGACGGCGTCGGTGCTCATGACGTTGTGGATCAAGGGTATGTGCTTGTCGCCGATGCCCTGGATGTTATGCTCGCCGAACCCGTTGTACAGCATGGTCGGGCATTCGAGGGCCTCGACGGCCACGGTCAGGCTGCCGTGCTGAGCCTTGAGGTAGTCGCCGGCGCCAAGCGTGCCACCCGAGCCCGAGGCGGCGACGAAGGCCCGCAGCCGCAGCGCGGGCGACGCCGTGCGCAGCGTCTCGACGAGCCGCTCCAGAGCCCGTCCCGTGCAGACGTAGTGGGCCAGGTAGTTGCCGAACTCGCGGAACTGGTTGAAGACGACGACGTCCCGTTCGCGAGCGAGCTGGTCGCACCGGTCATAGATTTCTTTCACGTTGCTCTCCGTGCCCGGCGTGCGGATAATGTCGGCCGGGTCGGCGACCCACTGTTCCAGCCAGGCGAAGCGCTCGCGGCTCATCCCCTCGGGTAGCACTGCGATCCCCCGGCAGCCCATGATGCGGGAGATCGCCACTCCACCGCGCGCGTAGTTGCCCGTGGACGGCCAGACCGCACGGTGGGCGGTGGGGTCGAACTGACCGGTGATGATCCGCGGGGCCAGGCAGGCGTAGGCGGCCAGCACTTTGTGGGCCCGGATCATCGGAAACCGGTCGCCGAGGATCACAACGATGGGCGCTTCCACGCCCGTGAGCGTCTCGGGCAGGATCAGGTGCTCGGGGGCCGCCGTCAGCCCGCAGCGGTCCGCACTGTTGTGCCAGTGCACCCGGAACAGATTGAGCGGGTGGGGCGCGTCCGGGTCTGTCGCCTCTAGTATGGCGCGCACGTTCTCGGGGATCCGGGCCGGGTTAGCCAGCACAGCGAATGTGGGAAGCGCGATGCCCGCGTCCCTGAAGCGCTTCACTGCACGGCGGTAGACTGCGGCATCCACGACCTCCCGCTCGAGCCCCAGAGCGTTCAAGACGGCCTCCCCTTGAGTCTGGGCAGCGGGGGCGCTGTCGCCGCTTCCCATGCAAGCGCCGCGTAACCCAGCACGCTTTGCTCGAGATCGCGCAGTGCTATCGCCTCATTCGTGGTATGCGAGCGCTCGTTGTCACCAGGGCCGTAGCCGACCGTCGGGATCCCCAACCAGCCGGCCGACGCCGAGCCGTTGGTGCACGTCGCGTAAACCTTCAAGCCGCTTGCCAGCCCGGCGGCCTGCAGTCCCCTTACCGACGCTTCAATGAGAGGATGGTCGCGAGGGAGCTTCCATCCGGGCGCGAACTTCTGGCCGGCCAGCCGCATGCCCGTATAGGTCACCAGCTCGGCGCCTGCGACGGCCACGCGATAGGCCACACCGCCCGAGCCGCCCTGCCGCTCCGCGGCCGCCCGCAGCGGCGCCAGCACGGAGTCCGGTGTCTCGCCGGGGAGCAGGCGCCGGTCGTACACCGCGCGGGTCAGGTGGGGGATGGTTGACGACGACGGATTGGGGAACGACGTCACCTCAATGAGCACGAAGGACCCAACTCCGAGCAGGTCATCGACGGGTAGCGTCACCCCGCGCAGCGCGACGATGAGGTCCGCCATCGCCTCGGCACTGTTCCGGCCCTCCTCCGGATAAGCAGAATGAGCGGCTTTGCCCAGCGCCTCAATGACGATCTCCGCCCGACCGCGCTGGCCCACCGCCACTTTCCCGCTTGTCGGCTCGCCGATGATGACGGCCTCGGGCCGCAGGCGCTCCAGCACCGTCCGTAGGGCCAGGCCCTCGACGGTCTCCTCCGCGACCGTGCACGAGACGTAAACGGTACGGCGGTCGCCGCGCGGGCGATCGCGCAACGCCGCCACGCCCACGATCATCGCGGCCACCGGCCCCTTCATGTCCACCGCGCCGCGGCCGTAGAGCGCACCGTCGATCACCTCGCCTGCGAACGGGTCGGCGCGCCACGCTGTCAGGTCGCCTGCGTCGACGACGTCGAGGTGGCCGTCGAGCAGGACAGCGCCCTGGCGACCGCCGCGGATCGTACCGACGAGGTTGCCCAGCTCATCCCGCCAGACCTCGTCGTAGCCCAGGTCACGCATGGCTTCCTCGGCGATGTCCGCGGCGGCCCCCTCGTTGCCCATGACGGTCCGGGCCCTGACCAGCCGCTGGCACAGGGCCACGACGTCCACAGTGCTCATGTCCAGCCGTTGTAGACGGTCGCCAAGTATGCGCGCAGCGAGGGAAGCATTGTGGCGACCTGCTGCCGCAGAGGCTCCGCGGCCCTGGCGCTTGCGGCGAGCGCGGCCGCGAGGCCGTCCATGTCCAGCTGCGTGAGGGCACCGTCGCGTACCAGAACCTTGCCGTCGACGAGCACCGTGTCGACGTCCGACGCCTGCGCGAGGCTCAACGCGGTGCCCACTACATCGACCCGAGGATCCAGGTATGGTGCGCGCAGCCGCCGGAGATTCACGACGGCCACATCGGCCCGATAGCCGGGCAGCAGCCGGCCGACCTCGCCCTCGAGCAGCGCGGCCCGCGCCCCGCCGACGGTCGCCATCCTCAGAACCTCATAAGGCGACAGCCAGAGGCTGCGCTGCGCGGGCGTGCGGTGAACGGCGGCGAGCAACCGCATCTCCTTCCACATGTCCTCGTCGTTGAAGAGGTCGGTGCTGTCCATTCCGACCGCCACGTTCACACCCCGGTTGCGGAACGCGTGCAGGGGGGCGAGCCCGCTGCCCAGCCGGAGGTTCGAGCTGGTGTTGGTGACCACGGTGGTGCCCGACGCGGCCAGACGGTCGACGTCGGCCTCATCGACCCAAACCGCGTGCGCGACCGACGTGCGCGGTCCCAGCAAACCGAAGCGATCGAGCGCCTCAACCGCGCTGGCCTGCCACCGGCGGTGCGCCGCGGCCCGCTGCAACGAGGTCTCCAGCAGGTGGAGGTGCACGCCCGCGCCGGTGCGTCGCGCCGCGTCCGCGACCTGGCGCAGGAGGCCGTCGGAGGCCCACTGCGGTCCTCGAGGATTGATCATGAGCGTGGCTCGCGGGTACTGTCGCTCACACCGCTCCCCCAGCGCGTCGAACAGAGAGAAGTAGTCTCTCGCGGCGACATACGGGCGGCCGAGGTCGAACCACCGCGCAATGTGCGCACGGGCGGGTTCAGGCGCCTGTTCGATGAGCACATTGTCAGGCAGGTAGGCCAGCAGCTGCTGATCGGCCACGCTCATCGCCACCGTCACGCGCACGCCCACGTCGTGATAGGCGCGCAGCAAGTGCTCGATGTTCGCCTGATACACCTCGGGGGAGCCGCCGCCCGCGTGGCTGTGGACCGACGCGGTGACGCCCGACCGCAGCATCCGCGCCGTCGCGTACGCAGTGTTGGCATAGGTGTCGAGGCCCGCCGAAGAGAGCAACCCTGGGAGCCAGAATTCCAGCGGCGCATCGTCGATGCCCAGCGCAAGGGTGCTGATGCCACGGCCGTGGTGGTGCGCGTTGATGAGGCCTGGCAGGGCCAGCCAGTCATCGGGACCCCCGAGGGCTGGCAGCTGGCCATACGCCGCCTTCAGCCGGCTCCAGGGACCCGAGGCAACGATGCGCCCCCCGTCGATGACCAGGGCCGCGTCGTGAATGACCCCGTCGCTCAGCCGGTCGGGGTCGGCGATCAGATACTCGCATCGGATGAGCTGCACGATCTACGCCGCCCGGGCCGAGCCGCCAACTGCCGCTCCGGCCTTGAAGACAAGATAGGGCTCTGCGGGAGCGCGCACTGCGGCGTCGTGATCTTCGGCGTTCAAGACGACGAGGTCGGCCTCCCGGCCGACAACGAGGGCCGACGGGCCGGACAGCCGGGTGGCCTGCCAGGGTAGATCCGTCCCCAGGCGCAGCACCGGAACCCCGGCGATGACGGGCTCCCCCATGTTGTAGGCAGCTGCGAGCAGGAAGGCGTCGAGCAGCATGTTCGCGGCGCCGCGGGGGTTCCACGGATCGCGCACATGCCCCGTCGAGTAGCTGACTGTGATGCCGGCCTGGATGAGTGCGTCGAGGTTCGTCATGGCCCGGCTCACGTCCCGCGCCGGAGGATCCCGCCAGGTGCGCGCGGTGTGCAGCTCCGCGCCCGGCACGATGGTCACGTGGATGCCGGCGTCCCGCATGATGGCGAGCAGCCGGCCGAGCGGCTCCGGCGGCATGGCGCCAAGACCGCGCATGTGTGCGACGGTCACCCGCCCCTCCCACCCCATGGACCGAGTGAGCCGCGCCACCTCCGTGACCTCCCACTCCTCAGGCGGACACGACGGCGGAGTGTTCAGGTCCACGTGCAGGTCGACGTCGCAATCGAACTCCCTGGCCAGGTCGAAGACCGCCGCCAGATGCTCGGCGGGGGTCACGCTGTCGAACATCGGGCCGCCGCCCACGGCGTCCGCACCAGAGGCGAGCGCTTCTCGGAGCAGTGGGAGGAGGCCAGGCCGGCCCACCAGCCCCTCTTGAGGGAACGCGACGATCTGGAGGCGCATCCGGTCGGCCCAAGCCCGGCGCAACTCGAGCGCGGCCTCCAGCCCGGTTAGTCCGATCACGTCGTCGACGTCCACCTGAGCGCGCATTGCCGTGGTCCCGCTCTGCGCGGCCAGCTCCAGGGCCCGTTGCATGCGCGCCTTGACCTCGGGCTTGCGTGCCTGCGTCTTGAACGTGCGCAGCGCCGGGAAAATCTCTGGGCCCCGCCGCCCGTGCACCAGGGGGTTGTCCCAGAGGAACGCCTTGTCCAGATGCACATGCGAATCGACGAATCCGGGCAGCATGAGCCGGCCGCCCAGGTCCAGCGAGCGCATTCCATTGAGGTTTGGGCCGATCGCCGCGATCCGGCCGCCGGCGATGGCGAGGTCGACAGTCGCCGAAGCTCCCAGCATCCGGGCGTGTTGAAGGATCAGGTCGTACATGGCTCAGCCGATCCCGAGCAGGCGCGCGAGATTCCCGCCGGCCACCAGCTCGAACGCCTTCTGCGATCCGGTGGCGCGCCTGATCATCTCGAGCTGCAGGTCGAAGTCGTTGGCCGGCCAGTCAGTCCCCATCAAGACCTTCTCGGCCCCGGCCTCCTGAATGCCAATCTTGAGGCTTCGTAAGGGTACGAGCGACGTCTCCAGGTAGACGTTGGGGTTGCGACGCGCCACCATGGCGGCCTCGGCGACGGACCAGATGATCCCCATGTGGCCGAGGATCAGCGGCACGCTGGGAAAGGTGCGCGCAAGCTCCTCATACTGCAGCGGCACCGTCCAGAAATCATGCATGCAGTGGCCGTAGACGACGAGCCCCAACTCCGCGCAGGTCTTGAAGATCGGATCCATCAGTGGATGGGAACTGACGGCGTGGCCCATCATCGTGGGGTGGACCTTGAGCCCCTTGAAGCCGTACCGCTCGACGAGCGCGCGCATCTGCGCCGGCGCGTCAGCATCGCGGGGGTTGACCTCCAGGAACCCGATGAGGCGATCCGGAGACTTCGCCACGGCCTCGCCGATGAACTCGTTGTCGATGTCCTGCCCCAGCGGGCACACCACTGCCATGTCGATGCCCGCGCGATCCATCTCGGCGATGAACCCCTCGGGCGTGAGCGCCTGGTGCATGAACAGCTCGGGCGCGTTCGGCCTGGCCCTCCAGAGATGGTTGTAGGCGTCGATGATCATCGGGACGTCTCCCTTTGGTGCGCCCGCTACCTGATGAGCCGTCTCGGTAGCCACAGCACCAGGTCCGGAAAGGCGACGAAGAGGCCCAACCCCAGCAGGTACAGTGTCACGAAGGGCAGCACGCCGTAGTACACGTCGGTGATCGGTCCCGGGCGCGGGCGGAGCCCCTGGAGGACGTACATGACGGCCCCGTCCGGCGGGCTGATCAGCCCGATCTCCACGAGCATCACCGAGACGACACCGAACCAGATGGGATCGTAGCCGATCGCGGTGATGATGGGGAAGACGACGGGCAGGGTCGTGATCATGAGCGCGAAGGCGTCCATGAACGTCCCCACGACGAAGTAGAAGGCCAGGATCATCACGATGATCGCGGACGGCGACAGCGGCAGACCGACGATCGACGTGGCGAGCATCTGTGGGAGCCGGATGCTGCTGAGCGCGAAGTTCAACACGAATGCGCTCACGGTAATGAACCCGATCATGCTGGTAGTGCGGGCGGTGGCCCGCACCGCGGTCCAGAGCATCGGCAGGTCCAGGCGGCGGCTTGTCGCCGCGAGGACGAGCGAGCCCACAACCCCCAGGGCGGCAGCCTCGGTCGGTGTCGCGATCCCGACGTAGATCGTCCCGAGCACCAGGAACATCAGGACGCCGATCGGCCCGATCTCCCACAGGCTGGCCAGCCGCTGCGTCCAGGTCATGTGAACCTCTTCCGGCCGCCATCGCACCGCCAGGCTGTAGATCAGGATGTACAAAACAAACAGCGCTGCGATCACCCCGCCAGCCACGAAGCCTGCCGCGTAGAGCTTGCCGACCGACGTGTCAGTGAGCAGCGCGTAGATGATGAAGGCGATCCCGGGCGGGATCAGGTTGCCGAGTGCGCCGCCGGCGGCCAGCGAGCCCAGCACGAACCGGGTCGGATACCGGGTCCGCTCGAAGTAGGGCAGCGCCACCGATCCGATCGTCGCGGCGGTGGCGATACTGGAGCCCGACACCGCAGAGAACACCGCGGAGCTCACGATGTTTGTGTGCAGCAGCCCGCCGGGCAGACGGCCCACCCACACGTTGAGCGCGCGATAGAGGCGGTCTGAGACCCCGGACCGCAGCATGATCTCGCCCATCAAGATGAACAGCGGCACGGCCACCAGCAGGAAGTTGGTGCTGGCGTTCCAGGCGATCTGCCCGAAGAACAGGTGCACCGGCCGGGTCGCAAACGCCACGCTGGTGACCAGGCCAAGCACGCCGAGCGCCGCCGCCACGTAGATCCCGGTCAGGAAGAAGACCGCGAAGGTCACCGAGATGACCGCGAGCTCGGTGACGATCACCGAGGGCATCGAGCCGGTCGCCGCCATGATCAGCACGACGACCAGCAGCGCCAGCAGGAAGATGATGGCGATCACGGGTTGCGGCCGGCCATCATATCTGAGCGGTCACCGTGGATGGCTCACCCCCGGCCTCGCGCGCGGCCTTCGTCTCCTCTTCCACAGTTGGCGAGCTCAGCATCCGGTCGACGGCGGGCTGATCCCGCTTCAGCAAGAGGGCGAGGGTCTCCAGCAGCACGAACACCGTCGTGATCGCGAAGACCGTCAGGCCCACGGCCCATAACCCCTGCGGGACAAACAGCGGGATCGACAGCGCGCTGGTGTCCCGGGCGTGGAGGAGCCAGGACTGCAGGACGATGTCCCACGCCCGCCAGGTAAGGATGATCGTGAATCCGGCGAGGAAGGCGACGGCCGCGAAGTGCAGATAGGCGCGCGCCCGCAGCGGCAGCCGCATGATGAGGAAGTCAACCCGAATGTGGCCTCGGGTCAGCATGGTATGCGTTAGTGCCCACGTCAGCCCGAACGCGTAGAGATACCCGCTGATCTCGACGGTGCCGCGGGAGGTGAAGCCGAAGAAGCGCCGCGCCACGACGTCGAAGGTGATGAACACGGACCCGAGCAGGTAGCCGACGCCCGCCAGGTCGTTCATCACGACGCCGGCGCGCGCCAGCCAGCCCTTCGGCCCGTCGAGCGGCTTCAATCCGGAAGGGTTACCGGGACCCGTAGGGCACGTTCGTGATCGGGGCGACGAGCCGGTTATAGATCGAGCCGCAGCGCTCGCCGCACCGCCGCACCCAGCCGGGGATAACGACCTCACCAAGGATTCGCCGCAGCGTCGTCCTGGCCTCGTCCGTGGGCTTGACCTCGACCATCGGGCGGGTCGCCCGCGTTCCGTACTGGCAGGCGGCGCTGCCGGTGTTGCAGTCGATGCCGTCTTGCGTCAGGCGCTCGCCGAGCTTCCACTGCTCGGCTGTGATCTCCTTGAAGGTTTCCTCCAGGAATCTGCGCACGTCCGACGGGAGGCTCGTCCACCATCGCAGGTTCACGAGGTAGCCACTCGTGCTCCACGTCACCGGCAGCGAGTAGATGTGAGTTGTGACTTCATAGAGCTTGAGCTGATTCGCGCTGGCGGTCCCGGTGATCAGGCAGTCAATCACTCCACGTTCCGTCGCGGTGTAGAGCTCAGGGAAGGCCACCGTCACGGACTGCGCGCCCAGGGCCCGCACCAGATCGGGCAGCGCCGGACCGAAGGTGCGGATCCGCTTGCCCCGCATGTCCTCAAGCCCCCGGACCGGCACCCGGCAGAAGAAGACGTTGGCCGGGAACGGCCAGCTCCCGATCAGCTTGACGTCGAGCAGCGCCAGGGCCCTGTTGATCTCCTGGCTCGTGACGTCGAGCACCTTGCGGGCCTGCGCGATCGTGGGGTTCAAGCCCGGCAGGTCAACGATGTCCAGCAGCGGCACGTCACCGGCGAGATTCGTGAACGGCGCGCCGCCGACCTCGACCTGGCCCTGCCTGGTCAGGCGGAGGATCTCGAAGCCTGTCAGGCTCAGCTCGGCCCAGGTGGCCAGACGGACCTCCACCCGGCCGTTGCTGCGCCTGGCGATCTCTTCCGCGAAGCGCTTCTCAACCAGCGTGTATTGGAGGTTCGTCGGGATCGACTGGGCAACCCACTGGAGCGTCACTTTCGGGCCGGGGCCGAGCGTTGCCATCTGGCCGGTCGCCGGCGCCGCGTCTACGGCCCCGGGATGAAGTGGCAGGGATAGGACGATGAGAAGCAGGAACGGCACCAGACTCATCAAGGCTTTGCGGTTTCCGACGATCGACACGTCTGTCACCCCCAGAGCCTGGTTGCGTCCACTGAATGTGAAGTGTAATATATCACTATCTTAGCATGACAGCAAGAGACCCCGATGCCGCTGCCGGCGACCGTTGAGCCGATCGAACGCCCCCTGGTCAGGGAACAGGTCTACCTGCGGCTGCGGGACTGGATCGTGCAGGGCGTGCTGCAGCCCAATGAGAAGATGCGGGACGTCGATCTGGCGCAGCGGCTCGGGGTGAGCCGAACGCCGGTGCGTGAAGCGTTGCGGCGGCTGGAGGACGAAGGGTTTGTGCACACCGCCGTCAATCGCTGGACGCGCGTCTCACCGATCAATGTGCAGGATGCCCGCCAGCTCTATCCGATCATCTGGTCCCTGGAATCGCTCGCCATCCGTAGCGGGGGGGCGCGCCTGGGTGCGGCCGCTCTCGGCGAGATGCGCCGAGCCAACGCGCGCCTGCGGAACGCCCTCAGAGAGAAGCATGCGGTCGAGTCCTCGGCGGCCGACCGCGACTTCCACGACGTCTTCGTGCGGCGATCGGAGAACCCCGAGCTCGTGGGCATCCTGCAATCGCTCAAGGTCAAGCTCCGCCGCATCGAGGTCGCGTATTTCAACGGGTGCATCGTCGCGGAGCGGTCGGTCGCGGAGCACGAGACGATCCTGCGCACGCTAGAGCGGGCCGATCTCGAGGCCGCGGCGGGCGCCGTGGAGGCCAACTGGCGCAACAGCCTGGACCGGATCACTGAGTCGATGCAGGACACTCCGCGAAGCCCGGGTCGCAAGGACAGGAGGCGTTCGAGGCATTAGGCATGAGGCTCGGGCTCATCCCCTTGCCCCACTGACTTCACTGACCCTTTAGGCCTTCAACGAAAATTGAAACGAGCTCCCGCTTCTATTTGGGTGATTACGATGCGCGATTTCTACGCAGGCTCCTAGGGCTATGGACGAGTCCGCTCAGCTTTTCCCTGAAGGCGACCAGACCTCCTGAGTCCACCCGCCGTCGCGCAGCACGGCCAGCGAACCGCAGCCAATCTCCCGCAGGAGCACTTCGGCCTCGGCGTGGAAATCGGTGACCCGGACGGGTGCATGCGCATCGGTGGTGACGACAAGCGGGATTCCGAGTTCCAGGCAACTGCGCGCAATCCATGGGCTCGGATAGGGACTTCGAACCGCGTTTCGCCATCCCACGGTGTTGAGCTCGACGATGAGCGAGGCTCTAGCGCAGGCGCGTAGCGTCGCTTCGGTCTCCCGCCGGTACCACGGCTCGTCTTCGCGGAAGTACCGTCCATCGTCATTCCACTTCTTCACCCGGTCGAGATGGCCCACAATGGCGACCTGCCCCCACGCGATCAGGCCGCGGACGCGCTCGTAGTATGCGCCCACCAGCCGCCGAATGTCGCCACCGAACGACTCCCTGAGCCCTTGCTCAAAGCCCTGGCGGGTCAGGTCGACCGCCCAGGGAAGGCCTTGCGCGTCCTCCCCGACGAAGTGCACGGAGCCGATCAGGTACTCGAATGGATACGGTTCGACTAGCGCCCACAGCTCCGAGTGACGCTCAGCAATATAGTCGAACTCCAACCCGAGGTGAACGCGCAGGCGTCCGCGGCTCGCCGCCTGAAGGCGCGTGACCGCCGCGCAGTATGCCGGGAGATCATCTGCGCGGATGGCGGCCGTGTCCGGAAACGTCAGCGGCGAGTGGCTGGTGATTCCCAGCGCTTCGAGGCCGGCCGCCGCGGCGGTTTCCACGTACTCATCGATCTCACCGGCACCGTCACAGAATCGGTTGTGCGTGTGGTAGCTGGTGCGAATCATTGGGCCCGGCCGGATGCCTCATCCTGCCAGCGACTCGACCCCCTCGGCGTGAAACCTGCCTCCCGGCGCGCGAAACACGTCGGCGAGGATTTCCAGTCCGCGCACGATCCGAGGCCCCGGGCGGTTGAAGTAAGCGCTGCCGTCCGTGAGGTAGACTCGTCCCGTCCGCACCGCCGGCACATCGTGCCAGCCCGGGCGCCCTGTGAGCAGTCCGATCTCGGCGCGCGTCCGCGCGATATCGAATCCGCATGGCATGACGACAATGACTTCGGGCGCGTAGGCGACGATCGCGTTCCAGGGCGCGACTTTCGAATCCTGCCGCGGCCGTGCAAGACCATCGAGACCTCCGGCGAGTGCCACCATCTCGGGAACCCAGTGCCCCGCGATGAAGATTGGGTCCAACCACTCGATGCAGGCCAACCGAGGCGCGGGGACAAGAGGCGGCAGCCGGCGGACCAGCTCGATGCGCCCCCGCAGCTCGGCCGCCAGCGCTTCCGCGGCCCGCTCGACACCCGCGAGGTGGCCCACTTCCAAGATTGTTTCCAGGATGTCGTCGAGGCCGTGGGGTTCCAGTGAGACGATCCGCGTCCGGCCCTCCAGAATGCGCGCCGCCTGGCGAACGTCGCTGAACGATGGAGCGCACACCCGGCAGAGCTCCTGGGTCAGGATGAGATCGGGTTTCAACGCCGAGAGTGACGCGGCGTCGAGATGATAGACGCTCTTGCCGGTGTGCACGCGCTCGCGGATGGCCGCGTCGATGTGGGCACTGGGCATCGCGGAGGTCACGGTGGCATCGCTCAACACGCGATGGCTCAGGACCTCCGGGGGATAGTCGCAGTCGTGCGAGACGCCGACCAGCGAGCCACCGAGTCCAAGCGCGCAGACGATTTCCGTGGCGCTGGGAAGTAGCGAGACGATGTTCATCGGGCCTCCTCGGGCGGGCGGATGCTGCGAAACATTCTAAACAACAGTACATCGTAGACGATCTTCATGCCGCCGCCGATGATGAAGGGCACGCCCAGGCCCACGACCTGCATCGCCACGCCGGCGATCAGGGGCGTGATTGCCCCCGCGACGTTGCGGACGATGTTTGTGAGACCGGCTGCCGCGATGCGTTCCTCCGGATCGACCACCGCGACGACATACGACTGGCGCGCGGGGACGTCCATCTGTGAGAGCGCAAAGCGCGCCAGCAGTAGGGCGATTGCCCACGGCAGGGAGGGTGCCAGCGGGATCGCGATCAGCAGGATGTTTGAAGGCAGGTGCGTGAACACCATGGTGTTGATCAATCCGATGCGTTCGGCGATGCGCCCGGCCACGAGGAATGAGGCCGCCTGAAGCAGGCCGACCCCCAGGAAGATGGGCCCGAGGAGTTCGGGGCCGGTCCCCCACCGCAGGAAAAAGTACGTCGCAATCAGGCTCTGAATCACGAACCCACCTGCGAGGGAATCCAAACTGAACAGCGCCGCGAGCCTGTACACGACCGCCCGCGACCGGTAAAGCCCGCCGCGGATCTGCCCTCCGGGCCCGGCCTCGACCCGGTCGCCGAGGCGCGAGAACAGCGCCAAGGCGATTCCCGCACACCCCGCATAGGCGAGGAACATCGTCTGGAAGGCCGCGGTCGCGCTCAGCCCGAGCAGCCGCTGCAGCAGCGCGGGCGTCCCGGCGGCCAGCGCCCCCAATGAGCCCGCCACGGCTCCGACCACGTTGTAGAGCGAGAAGAGGCGGGTGCGCCGATCCGGGGAGGTCGTCTGAGGCAGCATGACCTGCTCGAGCGATAAAAAGGGGCCGACCTCCCCCGAGGTGGCGCCCACGGTGCCGGTGAGCGACGCCAATATCAGCAGAGGGTAGGACGTGCTGAAGGCAAACGCGGCGCCGCTGGCGGCCATGAAGAGCGCGCTCAGCTTCAGCATCAGCCGCCGGCCATAGCGGTCGGCCGTCACGGTGAAGAGCGCGGTGAGGGCCGCCGAACCCAGCAGGGTCGCGGTGAGGATCGCGCCAATCTGCCAGGGTCTGAACCCGGCCCCCGAAAGGTACACACCTAACAGGACGGACTGGAACCCGTAGGCAAACGTCCGGACCGCGCGCGCGGCGAGGATGATCTGACCGTCCGCTGAGACCCAGGAGGAGGCGCCAAGGGTTCGCACCGAAGTCAGCACATGGAGTACCTTCGGCAGTTCCGGAAGCCGGCCCTACGAGCGGCCGACGACCCGCGCAGCCGAGCGCGGGTGGAGGTGCCTTTTCCATGCGAGGTGGCCCAGCGTGGTAATCGAGGAGGGGGTTCGCAGCCGGGAGGGCCTGGAAGCCCACGGGCTCCATCCCGAGATGGTGGGGTGGAACCTGACAACTCCGGCGCTCTACGAGCATAGCGTGCGAAGACGCGAGGGATTGATCGCCGAAGGAGGCCCGCTGGTGGTGCGGACCGGTCACCATACCGGCCGCTCGCCGCAGGACAAATTCATCGTACGCGAACCCTCCAGCGAAGAACGGATCTGGTGGGGTAAGCACAACCGCGGGATTTCCCCCGAGTCCTTCGATCGGCTGCACCGCCGGATGCTGTCTCACCTGCGCGGGAAAGAGTTGTTCGTCCAGGATCTCTACGTGGGGGCGGATCCCCGCTACCGTCGGGCCGTGCGGGTTATCACGGAATACGCCTGGCACAGCCTGTTTGCGCGCACGATGTTCCTCGTTCCCGACAAGCAGGGACTCGCCGAGCATGTCCCAGAGTTCACGATCATCGACGCGCCGGGCTTTCACGCCATTCCTGAGGATGAGGGCACGCGCACGGAAGTCTTCATCCTCATGCATCTGGCGAAGAAGCTGGTGCTGATCGGCGGCACCGAATACGCGGGCGAGATCAAGAAATCGGTGTTCACGCTGATGAACTACCTCCTGCCGCTCCAGGATGTGCTCCCGATGCACGGGTCGGCCAATGTCGGGCCCGTTGACGATTCCGCGCTGTTCTTCGGGCTGTCGGGCACCGGGAAGACCACGCTGTCGACCGATCCCGAGCGTACGCTCATCGGCGACGACGAGCACGGCTGGTCAGACCGCGGCATCTTCAACTTTGAAGGCGGGTGCTACGCGAAGACGATCCGCCTCTCCCCGGAAGGGGAGCCCGAGATCTTTCAGACGACCCGGATGTTTGGCACCGTGCTTGAAAACGTCGTCATGGATCCCACCACGCGCCGTCTCGACCTCGATGACGAATCGCTCACAGAAAACACCCGCGCCGCCTATCCGATCAGCTTCATGCCCCGCGCCTCGGTCACCGGACTGGCCGGCCATCCCCGATCGGTTGTCTTCCTGACGGCCGATGCGTTCGGCGTCATGCCGCCGATCGCTCGCCTCTCACCTGAGCAGGCGATGTACCACTTCCTGTGCGGTTACACCGCAAAGATCGCCGGGACCGAGAAGGGCGTCACCGAGCCCCAGGCTACGTTCAGCGCATGCTTCGGCGCGCCGTTCATGGCGCTGCGGCCGCCGGTCTACGCCGACATGCTCGGGCGGCGCATCGCCCAGCACGGCACGGCCGTGTGGATGGTCAACACCGGGTGGATAGGCGGCTCCGCCGGTGAAGTGCCGCGCATGAAACTGTCACACACCCGCGCGATGGTGCGCGCGGCGCTCTCCGGAGCGCTGGATCGTGTGCCGATGGCGGCCGACCCGGTCTTCGGCGTTCAGGTGCCGACGCAGGTTCCCGGCGTGCCGGCCGAGATCCTCCAGCCCAAGGCGGTCTGGAGGGACCAGGCCGCGTATGAGGCGACGGCGAGGAAGCTAGCGCGGATGTTCGCCCAGGCATTTGAAGAGTTCGCTCCCGATGTCCCCGCGGCCGTGCGCGCCGCAGCACCCCGGAGTGACTGACGGCCCCTGATGGGCCAGCACCAACGAATCGGTGTTCTAACCGGCGGCGGCGACTGCCCCGGGCTCAACGCGGTGATCCGGGCCGTCGTGCTCTCGGCCATCGGGCACGGCTGGGACGTGCTCGGCATCGAAGACGGGTTTGATGGCTTGCTGCACAATCGAACCCGCCCGCTGGAACGCGATGATGTCCGCGGCATCCTCACCCACGGCGGCACTATTCTCGGCACGTCGAACCGCGGCAACCCCTTTGCGTGGGCGGTTGAGCGCGACGGTCACAACGAAGTGGTGGATGCCTCCCGGGTGGTGCTGGGGCGCCTGGAGGCCCTCGAACTAGCGGGCCTGATCGTGATCGGCGGCGACGGGACCATGCGTATTGGTCACGCGCTGCACGAGATGGGCGCGCCGATTGTCGGGATTCCCAAGACCATTGACAACGACATCTGCGCGACCGACGTCACGTTCGGGTTCGATACCGCGCGCGAGACCGCCACCGACGCGATCGATAAACTGCACTCGACGGCGGAGAGCCACCACCGGATCATGGTCGTCGAGACGATGGGCCGCAACGCGGGATGGATCGCGCTCGAATCCGGGCTGGCCGGCGGCGCGAACTCCGTTCTCATCCCGGAGATCCCATTCCATCTGGACAAGGTTGTGCCCACCATTGATCAACGTGCGGGAAGGGGCAGGCCCTTCTCCATCGTGGTCGTGGCGGAGGGCGCCCATCCGGTCGGCGGGGAGCAGGTGTATCAAGACACCGGCGGGCCGGGGAAACTGCCCCGGCTGGGCGGGATCGGAGTCCAGGTTGCCACTGCGCTCGCTGCCTCGACCGGCCGCGAGACCCGCTGCACGGTGCTCGGGCACCTGCAGAGGGGGGGCAGCCCCACTCCATTTGATCGGCTGCTCGCGACCCGTTTTGGGGTGCTGGCGGTGGAATGTGTGGCCGAGGAACGGCTCGGCCAGATGGTCGCCCTGCGCGGGACGGTGGTAGTCGACGTGCCTCTCGCCGAGGCGATTGCCGAACCAAAGCGCGTCGATCCCGACGGCGAGCTCGTGCGCGCGGCGCGCGAGCTTGGGATCGCCATGGGTGATGGTGGTTGAACCCCACAGTGGTGGATCTTTATTTGATCAAGCGCCGGCGCATCAGCGCGATCGGGACGGGGAAGAGTGCGGCCGTGACTGCCAGCATCCACACCAGATCCCAGAGATGCCGCACCTGCGGCGTGCCGAGGGCCAGGGCGCGACTGAGGTTCACGACATGCGACAGTGGTGTCAACCAGGCTGCGGTGCTCACCCAGGCGGGCAGCGCGTCGAGCGGGAAGAACACCCCGCTGAACATGAACATCGGTGTAATGAAAACTGCAAGGTAGAACGAGAAATAGTCGATGCTCGGCGTCACGGCCGTGAAGATCATCGCGATGACAGAGAACATGAGTCCGGAGATCATAAAGAGCACCGGAATCAACAACGCAAGTGGTGATCGCACGATCCCGAACACGGTGATAACAATCAAAAAGGCCGTCCCGTAGAAGACGCTGCGGGTTGCGCCCCATAGAATCTCACCTACCACGACGTCCTCAACGCCCAACGGCGTAGTAATGACCGCGTCATACGCCTTCTCGTAGTACATTTGAACATAGGCGTTGTACGTGCATTCAAGGGTTGCGCCGAACATTGCCGTGGTGGAGACCAGTCCGGTAGCGACAAAGACGACATAGGGCAGGCCGGCGATGGTGCTAATGTAGGCGCCCAATCCGAGTCCCATGGCCAGCAGGTAAATCACCGGCTCCAGGAAGTTGAACGCCAGAGACTCAGGAAAGATCCGTCGGAAGATGAAGGCGTTGCGCTGCCAGAATAGGAACGCGCCTTTCGGCGAGAACAGGACCATCACTCCCGCAGCATCCTTCCGGTGAGCTTAAGGAACACGTCTTCCAGAGTGGCCCGGCGGAGGGTCGCGGCCTCCACGTCGAGCCCCTGCTCGCGAATCCGGTGCAGCAGCCCTTCGCCATCGGTCGTGTAGATGAGCAAGAAATCGGTGTGCACCTCATGCGCCTCGGCGAGGTCGCCCGCCGCTTTGAGCACGCGCTCCAACACCGCGCGCCCGGGCCCATCCGCCCCAATGCCCCGAAGCTCGACGACCTCGCGGCCCACGTGGGCGCGGACAAGCGCTGCGGGTGCGCCCTCGGCCGCGATTCGCCCCTGGTCCATGATGACGATGCGATCGCACAGCGCGGCGGCCTCCTCCATATAGTGCGTGGTCAGGATCTGCGTGACGCCGGTCCGTTTGAGCTGGCGCAGCTTCTCCCATGTCAGCTGGCGAGCCTGAGGATCCAGGCCGGTCGTGGGTTCGTCGAGGATCAGCATGTCGGGACGGGGTACCAGCGCCCGCGCGACCATCAGTCGGCGACGCATCCCGCCGCTCAACTGCTCCACCTTGTCTTTAGCCCGATCGCCGAGGGCGACGAAGTCCAGCAGCTCGTCGGCGCGCCGCCCCGCTTCTCCCCACGGGAGGTCGAAGTAGCGCGCAAAGATCATCAGATTCTCGCGTACCGAGAGCGCGGAGTCGAGCGTGTTGTCCTGTGTGACCACGCCGATGCGGGCTTTGATGTCCCTGGCGTGCGCGCGCACATCCATGTCGAGTACGTGTAGATCGCCGGATGTGGGAGGCAGGACGCAGTAGACCATCTTCATCGTGGTGGTCTTGCCGGCCCCGTTGGGCCCGAGGAACCCAAAGCATTCGCCTTGATTTACGGCAAACGAGACGCCGTCGACGGCCGCGATGGCACCGTAGCGCTTCGTGAGGGCGTTGGCCCGCACAACGGGCCGGGAGGCATCCATGGAGACCCGGCGCCAGTGGCGGCGGTCAGCGCGTCACCGTGACCTTCTTGAGGCCGCGTGGTTGATCGGGGTTGAGGCCGCGGGCGACGGAAAGATAGTAGGCAAACAGATGCACCACGGGGGCGGCGACAATCGGGGCGAACGCCTCAGGCAGCCCGCTGTTGATCGCCACATCCCCCGGGTCGTCACCGAAGGCGAATGTGAGTGTCGGCACAGAGCGATCCCGTAGCTGCACGCGCACATCGATCAGGCCCGGCCGGCTGCGTCCCGGCGGCAGCAGCAGCAACGCCGCGCTCTGCTTATCTACGGCGGCGATGGGCCCATGTTGGAACTCGGCCGCCGACATCGACTCCGCCGCCGCGTAGCAGGTCTCCTTGAGCTTTAATGCCGCCTCGTCGCCTACGCCCAGCATGTATCCCCGCGTGATAACGACCCAGGGCTCTCGGCGCGCATGTTTCCGGGCCAGCGCCTTGATCGTGGCCTCGCGTTCCACCGCCGCGCCGGTCGCCTCTGGCAGCCGCGGGAGCGCGCGGCCCAGATCCTTGTGCTGCCCCCACCCTGTGACCAGGGCCGCCAGGGCCGCCAGCGAGGCGGTGAAGGTTTTGGTCGCGGCGATGCTCTGCTCGACTCCGGCGCCCATAGGTATGACGTGTGCGCTGCGATGCGCGAGCGGCGACTCGGGATCGTTCGTGACGGCGACGGTGAGCGCACCCTGCTTCCGCGCCTCCGCAACCACATCGGCAACATCGGCCGACCGGCCCGACTGGGAGATGGCGATGATTGCGGCGGCGCTCCAGTCAGGTGTCCGGTCGTACAGCGTGGTAACCGAGGGCATCGCCGTGCTGGAGGGGATGCGCAGCAGTGTCTCGACGAGATACTGTCCGTAGATCGCGGCATTGTGAGAGGTCCCGCGTGCCACGAAGACAACCAGCGTGGGCTTGCGGCGGCGCAGCGCGGTGACCACATCCCCGATGACGGCCACGTGTTCGGTCAGCAGTCGGGTCAGCACCTGGGGCTGCTCGCGAATCTCCGCGAGCATGGCATGCGTGGGCTTTGGCATTGCACTAGGTCCCTTCGTCGGCCCGCCCGCGCCCCCTCCAGCGAGGCCCAGATGGCCAAATGCGTGCGCCGGAGCCGACGCTCCGGCGCGGGAACGGAGCCTGCCTGAGCTATCTCACCACGACGACCGACCCCGTCATCCACGGATGCAAAGCGCAGGCGTACCTGAGCGTTTTCCCGGCATCCATCTCGGTGAACGTGTACCTCCAGCTCGATTGCGCCCCGGGCGGGCCCATCCGTGGCGGGAATATGAACCCCGAATTGCGGAACTTTGCGCCCGATACCTGGTTCGGCACAACATACTGTTCGTGCACGAGCCATTCCAGATCGGCCGGGTTCTTCGACCCTTCCTTGCCGGCCTTGGGCCGGCCGAAGAAGAATGGTGGTCCACCCCTAAATTCGCCGGTCTTCGGATCGGGTTCCAGGAAAGTCACGGTATGAGGTTCCGGGATCGTGTGTCTGTTGGTCCAGACGACGGTTGTGCCCACCCTGACGGAAACGCGTGCCGGGAAATACGCATGGTTCAAAGCAACCCGGGTGCCGCCCGGCACGACCGTCATCCTCGCATCTGAGCCGACACCTACGTTGACAGTGCCCGACATAGGCGCCGCCAGAAGGGTCTGGCCTGTGGTGCCGGCGAGAACGAGCACCCCGATTGCAAGAGCTACAACAGTTCCTCTCATTATTCACCCCCTGAGATACCAACAGCGTCGGCTGCTGGAGATAGGCGACACCCGTTATGGTCGATACACGTCCGGGTTCACCACGTGCGGCGGGCGTTCTCCCCGCAACGCGGTGACGATGGCCTCGGCCGATGCGCACTCGACGCGGGTCTGCGTCTCATGGGTGTGGGCGGCGACGTGCGGCGTTGCTACCACGGTATGGAGCTCGACCAGCGAACGGTCCCGAACGGGTTCGTCGTGGAAGACGTCGAGTCCCGCCCCGGCAAGGCGGCCTCCGCGCAGCGCCTTAATGAGCGCCGCTTCGTCAACAACGTCGCCCCGGCTTGTGTTGATCAGGATGGCCGATGGCTTCATCATCGCCAGCGTGCGCTCGCCGATCAGCCCGCGCGTGGCCGGCATCAGCGGGACGTGGACCGTGATGAAGTCGCTATCGGCCAGCAGCTCAGGCAACTCGCAGAATGCGCACCCCGCGGCCGCCGCCGCCGCCTCATCC
>Ga0187893_10003287_pt1 | contig 33194 bp, 27 predicted proteins | sample MA1701074metaG_FD_139574 | JGI IMG/M metagenome (GOLD analysis project Ga0187893, IMG submission 139574) | White microbial mat communities from a basaltic lava cave in the Kipuka Kanohina Cave System on the Island of Hawaii, USA - MA170107-4 metaG ...
AAATCAGGCTTAAGTCTCAAAAAAATTTCAAAAAGGCATTTTGAAATTGAAATTTTTTATAACGCCTTTCGTGTCGAATAACCCTGACTATTTTCCCTTTGACATTTCACCGCTGTACTTTCCTGTCTTATTGATCTCAAAATTCCATTTCCATACGGCGTAAAGCACCGGATAAACCAGAAGCTCAAGAATAAAGGACGTGAAAAGCCCGCCCACCATCGGGGCCGCGATCCGTTTCATCATATCGGCCCCCGTTCCGACAGACCACATGATGGGCAAAAGACCCATGAAAGCAGCCATCACGGTCATCAGCTTGGGCCTGATCCGCCTGACTGCGCCGTGAATGATTGCTTCCTCCAAATCCTCTTCGGTACGCATTTTTCCTTTTTCCACTGCTTCTTGATAAGCCAGATCCAGAAAAAGAAGCATAAAAACACCGGTCTCGGCATCGAGGCCCATCAAGGCAATCATTCCCACCCAGACGGCGATCGAGACATTGTATCCCAAGATCCAAAGGAGCCATACGGCACCAATGAGCGAAAAAGGGACTGCAAGCAAGACAATTCCCGCTTTCACCATGGATTTAGTATTCATGTAAAGGAGGAGACAAATAATGAAAAGCGTGAGAGGAATAACGACCTTGAGACGTTCTTTCACGCGGAGCATGTTTTCATATTGTCCGCTCCAGATCAGGGTATAGCCTGTGGGGAGCTTAAGCTCCCGGCTTACGATGCGTTTGGCTTCGGTGACGTAACTTCCGATGTCCCGGCCCGCCATATCCACAAAGACATAGCCGGCAAGAAGCCCATTTTCATTGCGGATCATCGCAGGCCCTGACACAAACCTCAAATCCGCAATCTCGGCCAGGGGAATTTGTTGGCCGCCCGGTATAGGTACCAGAACCCGGCGTAATTTCTCAACGTCGTCACGGAGTTCACGGGCGTAACGCACACTCACTGTATAACGCTCACGGCCTTCGACGGTAGTGGTAACAGGTTCTCCTCCGATAGCGGACATCACCATCATCTGGGCATCTTCAATGGAAAGTCCGTAGCGAGCCAGTTCCTCGCGCTTGAGCTCAAAATCGAGAAAATATCCGCCGGTCACCCGTTCCGCATAAACACTTCTTGTCCCGCGAATTTCCCTTAAGATCGCTTCCAAATGGGTTCCGATTTCCTCGATTTGCTTGAGATCAGCGCCCAAGATTTTGATCCCGATGGGTGTCCGGACTCCCGTGGTGAGCATGTCGATCCGGTTTTTAATGGGCATGGTCCAAGCGTTGGTGCTTCCCGGAATCTTGAGTGTCCGATCCATTTCGTCGATGAGCTCTTCATGGCTCATGTGTTCGGGCCAAATGATGCGAAGGGGACTTTTGAAATGTTCTGGCAGAAGGGAATACCAACGCCGGCGTTTTCTCCATTCGCGCTCTGGTTTCAGAAGAACGACCGTTTCCATCATTGAAAAAGGCGCCGGGTCGGTCGAACTTTCAATCCGTCCGGCTTTCCCGAAGACCCGTTCGACTTCGGGAAAGCTTTTGAGGATTCGATCCTGTTTCTGCATGAGTTCCTGCGCGGCGGCGACGGAAATTCCGGGCAAGGTGGTGGGCATATAAAGGATACTTCCTTCTTTTAAAGGCGGCATAAACTCGGAGCCCAACTTGAAATAAACGGGAATCGTGGTAAGAACAAGGGCCGTCGCCACCGCCAGGGTTTCTTTGCGGTGCCTCAAGACAAACCGGCAGACCGGCTCATAGACCTTAAAAAGAATTTTGCTGATGGGATGCTTTTCTTCCGGGTAATAGGTGCCGACAGTCAGAGTGTTTAGAACCGTCATTGCGAGCGAACGAAGTGAGCGAAGCAATCCCGGCTTTGAGATTGCTTCGGCCCCTTTGAGGCCTCGCAATGACCAGGGATCCATCCGCGTGAAAAGCATCCGCATCGCGGGATCGAGCGTCACCGCCAAGATCGCCGCAATGGCCATCGCCAGGTTTTTAGCCCAAGCCAAGGGTTTGAAAAGACGCCCTTCCTGATCCACCAGAGTGAAAATGGGCATAAAGGCCACGGCAATCACAAGAAGCGAAAAGAAAACCGAGGGCCCCACTTCTTTCAAGGCTTTGAGCCGGATGGCGTGGTAATCCCCTTTTCTTCCTCCCTCAACCCATTGTTCAAGCCGCTTATAAGCATTCTCAACTTCGACGATCGCTCCGTCCACCAAAACGCCGATGGAGATGGCAATTCCGGAAAGGGACATGATGTTGGAGGTCAGCTTCATCCCATAAAGGGGAATAAAAGAAAGCAGGACCGCGATCGGGATCGTCACGATCGGAATGATTGCGGAAGGGAAATGCCAGAGAAAGAGAAGGATCACGAGACTCACGATAATCATCTCTTCCACAAGCTGGTGTTTGAGGGTGTCGATGGCGCGAAGGATGAGTTCGGAACGGTCATAGGTGACTTCGATTTTGACCCCGGCCGGAAGGGAGGGTTCGATCTCCTTCATTTTTTCTTTGACCCGCCGGATCACGTTGAGGGCGTTTTCGCCGTACCGCATAATGACAGTTCCCCCGACGACATCTCCCTGACCGTTGAGGTCAGCCAGTCCCCGGCGGATATCCGGCCCTATCGTCACCGTCGCGATATGCCTGACCAAAATGGGAGTGCCTTTTCCGTCGGTCCCCACCACCACTTCCTCAAGATCCTTTACGGATTTCGCGTAGCCGCGGCCGCGGACCATGTATTCGGCGCCGGAAAATTCGAGAAGCCTTCCCCCCACTTCTTGATTTCCCCGGCGGATGGCATCGATCACCTCGTTCAAGGGAATCTTGTAGGCGAGGAGCCGGTTGGGATCGATGTTGATCTGATACTGTTTGACAAATCCTCCGATCGAGGCGACTTCGGCCACGCCCGGCACGCTTTGAAGGAAGTAGCGCAGGTACCAATCCTGAAAAGAACGAAGCTCCTGGAGGCTGTGTTTTCCCGTGGTGTCCACCAAGGCGTATTGAAAGACCCAACCGACGCCAGAGGCATCCGGGCCCAGTTCGGTTTTCACTCCTTCCGGCAGACGCGGAGTGATTTTGCTAAGGTACTCGAGCGTCCGGCTCCTTGCCCAATAAATATCCGTGCCGTCTTTAAAGATGACATAGACGTAGGAGAAGCCGAAATCGGAAAATCCACGAATGGCCTTCACGCGCGGTACGCCGAGAAGCGCAGACACAATCGGATAAGTGACCTGGTCTTCGATAATGTCGGGGCTCCGGTCCCAGCGGGAATAAATGATCACTTGGGTATCGGAAAGATCAGGGATGGCATCAAGCGGGATATTTTTAAGCGACCAGATCGCACCGACCATCAGAGAAAATACAAAAATCAAGACGAGAAATTTATTATGGGCGGAGAACTCGATAATTTTTTCGACGAATCCCTCTTTACGCTCCATGCTGGTGACCTCCACCGCTCATTCCGGCAAGCGCCCCCTGAAGACGGCTTTCGGAATCAATCAAAAAGTTCCCGCTTACCACGATGGGCTCCCCTGCCCGCAGGCCCTCTTTGACTTCGTAAAAATTTCCCACCTTGGTTCCCAAAATAACCTTGCGTGGCTCAAAATAGCCTTCTCCTTGAGCCACAAAAACAAGGGTTTGTTCTCCGGTATGGAGGACAGCTTCTTCGGGAATGGTGAGGGCCTCGCCGAGACCCGTTTTGAAATAAAGATTCACGTACATCTCGGGCTTCAGAAGCCCCTCCGGATTTTCCACGCGTGCCCGGACCCGGATTGATCGTGTTGCGGAATCAAGCACGGGATCAAGGGCCCGGACTTCTCCTTGAAATTCTTTTTCAGGAAAGGTGGGGGCGTGAATTTTGACGGGAGTCCCTATTTTCACAAAAGGGAGCTCATATTCATAAATCGTTCCATAGACCCAGACGAATTCCGTGGGAAGAATAAGGTTTTGATCGTGAACAGCGTTTTTCTCAAGTTCCGAAATTTCGGCTTCCGACATTCCGAGGAGCCGGAGCCTCACCTTGGTGGATTCAAGGAGGGCCTGGGTCCGTTCCAGGGGTTCGTGGTAAGGACCCTTTTCGGCCTTTTTGAGGGAATCGACCGCCGAAAGAAATTCCTGCTGCGCGGTGTAAAGGTCGGGATCATAGGCCACACGGCCCACCGTCCGGATTTCCTTGGTGAGGGGCCTTTTTTCCACGGCGCCGAGTTTAACGCCGATCAGCTGTTGTTTCTCCAAAGGAATTTGAATCGTCGCACGACCTGTCACTTGGCTTGCAACTCCTCCAGCCTCGTCTTCATAAACGGGAATGTAATCCATGCCCATCGAATCTTTCTTGGGAGCGGGAGAGGTGTCCGGCTGGCCCATCGGATGGCGATAGTAAAGGATTTTCCGTCCCTTTTTCGCCGGGCCGCCGGGTTTGGGAACGAGTTTCATATTGCAAATAGGGCAATCGCCCGCCCGGTCCGAAATATAAGTCGGGTGCATGGGGCAGTAATAAAGTTTTTCTTTCTGTGTTTCGAACATCCCCCCCTTGGAAGGCAAAATCCATCGCGGGACAGCGTAAATTAAAAACCCTGTCAAAATCAAAGCGAGAAGGAACAAATCCTTTCTTGAAACAGGCTTCATGACAAAACACCTCCTCCCAAATCCATGCCCACCACTCTCTCAAGATCGGCAAAATTTTGCTCTCGCATCGCAAGCGCCTCAAAATAATGATGCCGGAATTCCGTCAAGGCTTTTTGGGCGTCCATCACGGTCGAAAATTCGGTACGCCCCCCCTCGTATTCGGCGAGGACGGATTCAAAAGCTGATTCTGCCTGGGGAACGACGTTCGATTCGTACATGCGCGCCGTCCGGTCATTGGATTCAAATTCCGCCCAAGCCTCCTGGACTTCGAAAAGCGCCATGTTTTGCATGTTCTCCCAAGCGCCCCGCGCCGCCCTCTTTTGGGCCTGCTTTTCGCGGATTTGGCCCATTCGCCCGACCATGGAAAAAATGGGGACTTCGAATCCGATAAATTGATCGGTTTCACGGATTCCGCTCTCGCCTGAAAATTGGCGGGCCTCGATCCGAACTTGAGCATCCGGCATGAGGTCAAGCCAAGCGGCTTTGGCATCGGTCCTTGCAGCTTCGAAACCATAGCGCATCGCCCGAAGTTCGGGACGATTTTCCAAAGCCAGCTTCATCAAATCCTCACGGGTATAATTCAAGGTTCTTTCCGGAACAGAGATGCGGATTCGAAGAGGGTCCAGGGCATTGCGTCCGATTAAAGCGTTTAAACGGGCCAAGGCGGTTTCGCGCTGCTGGTAATGTTTCGCCACTTCGTTGGTGATCGTGGCGAGCTCCGTGTGAACCTTCAAAACTTCCATGTAGGACATTTTCCCCGTCGCGTAGCGAGACTCCGCGGATTTGGCAAGCCGTTCGAGAATTCGTTTGGTATCCTCGTGCAGTCTGACTTCGTGATCCCTTAAGAAATATTCAAAATAGGCCTTTTTAATTTCGCTCACAATCTCGCGCTCTTTGGCCTGGTAATCCGCTTGGGTCATTTTTGCTTCCTTGCGCGCAACCCGGCCCTTGAGAAAACGCTTGCCCGGAAAAGGCACTTTCTGGGAAATCATCCACTCGATATTTTCTTCTTTACCGCCGTCTGCATTCCGCATTTCTTCGAAATCTGCTCCGATCATCGTATCGTCCCAAGAAATGGCCTGCCAAAATCGAGCCTTCGCAGCTTTCCAGCGTTCCTTATAGGCGTAAAGTTCGGGGTTCTTTTGGAGGGCTTCTGTCACAAGTTCGGGTAAGGTCCAAATCGGGCCTTCGGGAGAAGGGGGGGCTATTTCGATCTTGGGAATCTCGGGAATGGGGGGACGTTTGGCCATTCCCCATCCGAGCGGAGAAAGAGGGTCGGAGATCGAAATCAAGATGGAAAGCCCAAGACAGAAAAAGACCTTAGCCTTGAAAGACTTTTTATAAAAATGGTTTGAATTCAATCCCTATCCCTCCTTTCCGGGAAAAATCAGACAAATCCAAAAGGCGCAAAAACGGCCTTGAGGACTAAAGCGGAAAAGAAGGAATTTTAGAGCCGGAGAGTCTGGTGAGCGAGGTAAAGCGGGGTTTCAGAAAAAAATAAAGGCGGAGAAAAATGATTGGGATCAAAATTGAATTCGAAATCGGGAATGATTGCAAGAACCGCTCTGCTTGAAAAAATGCGGGGCGTCGAAATTCGGGTAGAAGGAATGATTGAAGATTCCCTCTGCTCAATACCACGGTTTTCGCGGCCTGCCCCTATCATGGGGCAACAATCTTCACCCCCCCGAATGACCGTATGGGCAGGATTGGCTTCGGCTCCGTGGCAACAATCGCAGGCTAGGGCCGCGACCGGCCCGGCCACGCACAAGACCAAAAATAGAGCGAAGATTTTCTTCATCGGTTATTTCCTGAATTTCGAAACAAACTCCATAATTTCATTGAACTTTTCGTTTCGTTCTCTCGAGGAGCCGGAACGGACCGCCTTGCTCACGCATCCCTCAAGATACCGTCGAAGGATGTGATTCTCCACCTGCTCAATGGCCCCTTGAACGGAGTTTAGCACTTGAAGGATGTCCATGCAATAGCGGCCTTCCTCGATCATCTTCTGGACGCCGCGGACCTGGCCCTCGATCTTCCGAAGTCTGTCTGTGTCTTCCTTATGAGAAGGATAGTTCGCCATGACTGAACAAAAGATAGCATACCCCCCCAGGGTATGTCAATCTCCCTCTTCCAACCTCTTTCCTTTCAAGGAGTTAGGGAGCCTTTGGAGGCCTGTCGAAGAGTTTTTTGAGCTCGCTTGTTTTTTGGCCTTTTCCCGTATATAATTCAATTAGTTAATAGTTAAATGTTTAAACTAATTGGCGGACCGTTAAAACCAAGGGGGTTCGAATGGCTCAAAAGAATGATTTCGTCCGTCATTTTCGCCAGCTCCAGCCGAAATTTTCCCGTCTTTATTCCCAACTCCTCACCGATTTTGATCTGACGCTTCCCCAATACGCCCTTTTGAGCCAAGTCACGGAATCCGGCACTCTTTCCATGACCGAAGCAAGCACCCGGCTCCACATCACCAAGCCCGCCATCACGAACCTGGTGGACCGCCTTGAGAAATGCAAATGCCTCAAAAGGCTCCCCCACCCCAAGGACCGGCGGAGTTATCTCCTAAAAATTGAGGCGCGGGGTGAGAAAATCGTCCGCGAGATCCAATCCAGTGTGCTGGGGATCCTTTTAAGGACGCTTGAAAAATTCGGTCCCGAAGAAAAAAGGGCGGTTGCCCGTTTTTATATTTCTCTTTCTGAAACGATGGATCGGGCTTTGAGACATAAAAAATGAATCGAATAATCGTCAAACAAACCGTCATTGCGAGCCCCGGAGGGGCGAAGCAATCTCCGAGATTGCGGAGCCTGTTCCGAGCGTTGGGATTGCTTCGCTTCGCTCGCAATGACGACCGATGTGGAATTTGGAATTTTAAGTTTTTCTTGCTTCTTGTTTCTTGCTTCTTGCTTCTTTCCTCCTCTGCCCACGCCATGGGCCGCAGGCCGCGAACCCCTGAAATCCCGCCCGAGCCGGCGGCCGTCCAGCCGACAGAAAACCCCCGCCTCACCCTTTGGGACTGTTATGAACTTGCCCTCGAGCAAAGCGAAACCGTGGCCATCCAAAAAGAAGAAATCGAAGAAGCGGAGGCGCAATTTTTTATCGCCACGGGCGAGGCGGTCGGAGACGTCAATTTGCTCATGACCCAGCAATTCCAAGACATTCAAAAAGGCGGGGGCGGGAGCGACGGTTCGGTCGGAAGCTCTGCAAGCGATCCGGACCGGCGCGAGAGAAGATTTGTAATCAATCAGCCTCTTTTCCGGGGTTTTCGGGCCCTCGGAGCTTTGATGGGCGCGGGAAGCCTCAAAAAAGAACAAAGGGAAGAGTGGCTCCGCGCCAAACAGCTTCTTTTTCTGGACGTGGCCCGCGCTTTTTACGGACTTCTTAAACAAAAAAGAGAATTGGAAACCATCGAAGGGATCCGGCTCCTTTTTGAAGAGCGAATCCAGGAACTCCACGGAAGGGAACAGATCGGCCGCTCCCGGCCGAGCGAAGTGGCGACTGCAATGGCGCGGCTGAAGACCATCGAAGCGGACCTCGCCAAGTCCCGGGGAACTTTTAAAGCGGCCCAGCATCTCCTTGAATTTTTGATCGGCACGCCCTTTGATATCTCACTCCTTGCCGAAGAAGAGCTCCCGAATGAACTTCACGACCTCGGCGTTTACCTGGAAACCCTGGAAGAGCGGCCTGACGTGGAGGCGGCAAGGCAGGCCATGAACATCGCCAAACAGGCCATTGTGGTGGCGCAGAGCGGATTCTGGCCGGAGATTTCCGTCGATCACACCCAATACGAAAGACGCGAGGGTTTCCAGTCCAACATGGACTGGAATCTTTTTCTCACTTTCGATATCCCGATTTTTAAAGGCGGCGAAACGTGGGGACTCGTCAAAGAAGCGCGGAGCCAGTGGAAACAGGCCAAATTCGCCCACGCCCTCGCCAAACGTCGGGCGGAACTTGAAGTCAAACAGGCCTATGAGAGCTGGTTTTCCTCTCTTGAGGAATACCGGGCGCTTGAAGAAGCTCTCAAGGCCTCGCAGGAAAATTTCCGCCTTCAAAAAGAGGAGTACAACCGCAATCTTGTCGGTAATCTCGATGTCCTCTCGGCCCTGGAATCCCTTTTTGACACCCGGAGGCAAACCAACGCCACCCGCTATCAAATGAAAGAAAATTACTGGAGCCTTCAAGTCGCGGCCGGCCAATGCTGCGAGGCGGGAGGAAGCTCACCGTGAACCTCTCCGAGATTTCCATAAAAAATCCGGTCTTCGCTTGGATGATGATGCTGGGTCTGATGATCTTCGGCCTCATCAGCTTCCGTGGCATGGGGGTGGGCCAAATGCCGGACGTGGATTTTCCTGTTTTGACAGTCAGGGTCGAGTGGGAAGGCGCGGCCCCTGAAGTGATGGAAATGGACGTGGTTGATTTCATCGAAGATGCGGTGATGGGGGTCCAGGGAATCCGCGAAGTCTCCTCCTCTTCCCGTCAGGGCAGTGCCAGCATCACGATCGAATTTGAACTGGAGCGGGACATCGATATCGCCCTGCAGGAAGTTCAAAGCAAGGTTTCGGAGATCCAAAGGAGGCTCCCTCGTGAAATTGATCCTCCCGTCATCAGCAAAACGAATCCCGAAGACCAACCCATTATGTGGCTCGCCGTTTCGACCACCACGGAGAAACCTTTAAGAGAACTCATGGAATTCGTGGACCGGCAGTTAAAAGACCGTTTCAAAACCATCTCGGGAGTCGGTGAGGTGTTTTTGGGAGGGTATTTGGAAAGAAATCTTCGGGTTTGGCTTGATACAAAAAAATTGGAGGCCTATCAACTCACCGTCAATGACGTGATCGACGCCATTCAACAAGAACACATCGAAGCACCGGCCGGACAACTCGAAACCGAGAAAAAAGAATCAACGGTCCGTGCTTTTGGGGAAGCCCGCTCCGTGGAGGAATTTAGAAAAATCATGATCAGCCGGAGAGGGGGGCAGCCGATTTACCGGCCCATTCAACTTCAGGAGGTGGCAACGATTGAAGACGGTCTCGCGGACATCCGGAGGATGTCCCGCGTGATGGGAAAACCAGCCGTGGGGCTTGGGATCCGAAAACAGCGGGGCGCCAACACGGTGGAAGTAGCGAGGGAAGTCAAAAAACGCATGGAGGAGCTCAAGCGCGAAATCCCGAAAGATTATGAACTCGGCGTCAATTTTGACAGTACCCGGTTCATCGAGGATGCGGTCGAGGAACTTATTTTCACGCTGATTCTCTCCGCCCTCCTCACCTCCCTTGTGTGTTGGCTTTTCCTGGGTTCCTGGTCAAGCACTCTGAATATCCTTCTCGCCATCCCGACTTCTATTCTGGGGACTTTCATCGTGATGAAATTCGCCGGGTTTACTCTCAACACCTTCACGCTGCTCGGACTTTCCCTAGCCATCGGAATCGTGGTGGATGACGCGATCATGGTGCTCGAAAACATCGTCCGCCATCGGGAAATGAGAGAACCGCAAGTGGATGCGGCTCTGAAGGGGGCCAAAGAAATCAGCTTTGCGGCCCTCGTCGCCACCATCGCCGTCATTGCCATCTTTCTTCCCGTGGCTTACATGAAGGGGATCATCGGAAAATTTTTCTTTCAATTCGGCATCACAATTTCGGTGGCGGTGATGCTTTCTCTCCTCGAAGCTCTCACTCTGGCACCGATGCGTTGCTCCCAATTTCTTGAGGTCGGGGAAAGAAAAACCCGTTTCGGCCATGCCTTCGAAAACGGGATGAAGCAATTGACCGAACTTTATCAAAGAACACTGATCATCTCTTTACGGCACAAGAAAAAAATTCTTCTCGGCGCAGCCCTTTTATTTTTTGGCTCGCTCGGCATCATCCCCCTTCTTAGGAAAGAATTTGTCCCCGCCCAGGACCAAAGCATGTTTCTCACAAGAGTGAAAACTCCTATTGGCTCCTCGATCGAATTCACCAATGAGCGCTTCAAACAAGCCGAGGCCATCCTCATGAAGAAGTCTTACGTCAGGCGATATTACGGTGCGGTGGGAGGATTTGGGGGAGGGGATGTCAGTTCGGGAATGCTTTTCGTCTCTTTAAAGCCTCCCGGCGAAAGGCCTAAAAATTCCAAGACCGGCCGCCGCCCCACCCAGGAAGAGATTATGGAAGAAATCCGAAAGGAATTTAACCAGATTCCGGATTTGAGGGCCATCATGCAGGACCTTTCGACCCGCGGATTTGCCGCCCAGCGGGGTTTTCCCGTTGAATTCACGATCCGCGGCCCCGGTTGGGGAAAGCTCGTTGAATATTCCGAAAAAATTGAAAATAAAATGAAAGAAAGCGATCTTTTTCGCGACGTGGATACGGATTATCTTTCCGGAATGCCGGAGGTTCGTGTTTATCCGGACCGGGACAAGGCCTTCGAGCGGGGGGTCAGCATCAGCACGATTGCGAGAACGATCAACGCCGCGATCGGCGGCGAACGCGTTGCGAAATACACGAAGGAGGGGCGGCGCTATGATGTCCGCGTAAGACTCGTTGCCGATCAGAGATTAAGCTCTGAAGACATTGGAAGATTAACGGTTTGGAATAACCGGGGAGAGCTTGTTTCTCTTTCCGATGTGATCCGGATCGAGGAAAAACCCAGCCTTCTGACCATTACGCGCCGCGGCCGGGAGCGGGCCATTGGAGTCTTTGCCAATATCGGTCAGGGAAAGTCCCAGGCAAACGCTATCGAAAAAGCGAGGAAGATTGCCTCCGAGATCCTCCCAGAAGGGTACCGGGTCGTCTTCAGCGGAACGAGCGAAACTTTTCGCGAATCTTTTCAAAGCCTGATGTTTGCCCTTTGGCTCGGCATTTTGGTGGCTTATATGGTCCTCGCCTCCCAGTTTAACCACGTGGTCCATCCTTTCACAGTCTTGCTTGCGCTACCTTTCAGTATCTCGGGAGCTCTCCTCGCCCTTTGGCTTGGAAATTTTTCCCTCAATATCTTCAGCATGATCGGGCTTCTACTTCTCATGGGAATCGTGAAGAAGAATTCGATCCTTCTTGTGGAATTCACGAATCAAATGCGGGAACGGGGAATGAGTCCTTTGGAAGCCCTAAAAACCGCTTGTCCGATCCGGTTCCGGCCCATCATTATGACAACCGTTTCCACCATTGCCGCGGCCATTCCACCGGCCATGGCCCTTGGACCGGGGGCTGAAACCCGTATCCCCATGGCGGTCGCCGTGATCGGCGGAGTCATCGTTTCAACGCTCCTTACCCTTTTTGTGATCCCCGCGGCTTATCTCGTTTTAACGCCCCTCGAAGAAAAGGGGAAAATTTCAAAGCTCATACGTCATGGCTATTCTCTTTTCCGAAGCCGCGCCACGAAAAAACCCTCCATATCGGACGTCGGCAAAATCCGGACCGCCCCGCGCAAAGAAGGCTGAAAATTCTCTTTTTCCCATTGCAGAAATCCCGGCATTTGATTGGTTAAAGGGAGTTTAATTTTTTCGAGTTGGATTTGGTCCCCGAATTTCCCGAAGGCCCAGTTTAAGACTCCCTCATTTTCCTCCGGGGCAAAGGTGCAGGTGGAGTAAACCAAGACCCCGCCCGGCCGAAGCGCCCTGAGCGCGGAGATCAGCAGGTTTTTTTGCTTCCGCGCCATTTCCTTGATTTTGGCGGGCTTCCAATATTTATAAGAGGCGGGTTCGCGGATATCGAAACGTCCCTCCGCACTGCAGGGAGCGTCCAGGAGGATCCGGTCGAAAGTGTCCGGGTATCTTCTTCCGAAAATCTCGCCGGGCAGCATTCGGAGTTCCACATTCCCCGCCCCCTGAAGTTCCACATTGGCCTTTAATTTGAAAAACCGGATCTGGTTATTGTCGTTCGCCGTAATCTCGCCCTCTCCTTTCATGAGGCTGGCGAGCTGGGTCGTCTTGCTCCCCGGGGCCGCCGTCAGATCAAGGATTTTTTCTCCGGGTTCGGGGGCCAACACCAGGGGTGGGATCATGCTGGAAAGATTTTGAACATAAATTTCCCCTCGTTGGTAGGCCTCGGTTTCCTGGAGCTCCCTCAAGCGGCCTTCGCGCAGGATAAAAGCCTCCGGATACCAGGGAACCTTCTCCAGACGAAAACCCTGATGTTCGAGCTTTTCTTTCAAAATGGGGACCGACGCCTTGAGCGTATTGATCCGAAAGGTGGTCGGCTTGGATTCGGCAAAAGTATTCGCCGTCTGGTCCCATTTTTTGGAGGGGATGATCCGGCGGAGCCTCGCCAAAAAAAGTTCGGGTAATTTCTGGACTTCGCTTCTCATCCTGATTAATATGGCGCGAGATTCCAAATGACGCAACCGGTTTTAATTATCCAAGGCGGGGCAGGACGAAATTTAAAAAATTTCCTCCGCGCGGGGGAAATCCGGAAAAAAATCTCCCGCATTCTCAATCTTGCCTATAAAAAACTTCTCAAAACCGATGCCCTCGAGGCCGTCACTTACGCTGTCCGTCTCCTTGAAGACGATCCGGAATTCAATGCCGGCACGGGGTCTCAACTTCAGGCGGACGGAAAGGCCCGGCTCTCCGCTTCCATTATGGACGGACCTTCGCTTCGTTTTGCCGGCGTGATCAATATCGAAAAAATCAAAAATCCGATTCTTGTCGCCCGCGCTCTATTGAAAGAGAGAGACCGCATTCTGGCGGGCGAAGGGGCTTTCCGTTATGCAGTCAAAAAACTTGGGTTGAAACCCACGGACACCAGGACCAAGGAATCGACCCGCCGCTGGAAAGCCCTAGGGCCCGCAAGCTATGACACGGTGGGTGCCTGTGCGCTGGACCGACAGGGAAATCTTGCAAGCGCCACTTCCACGGGCGGCCGCGGATTGGAGCGGCCGGGCCGTGTTTCAGACAGCGCCATGCCCGTTGCCAATTATGCGAGTCAATACTGCGCTGTCTCCGCCACGGGAATCGGTGAGGAGATTATCGATGAGGGAGTCGCCCTTAAAATCGCCACGCGGGTTCAGGACAGGGTGGGCCTTGAAAAGGCTTTTAAGAAAACCTTTGATGAAATCCGTTCGCGCGCGAGGCGCCTCGGCGCCATCGGCCTCGATTCGAGAGGAAATATCGCCTTGGATACGACTACAGAACTCCTTATTTTCGGATGGCGGAAGGGAAGGAAAGAGAGGGCAGGGCCTTAAGAAGCTTGGGGCCCCCGTAGCGGAAAAGTTTGAGGGTCTTGATAAATTTGTACCGGAAAAGGATGTCCATGATATCTTCCGCGGAGAGATGGGCGGCAATCCGCAAACCGGCGTCGATCCAGCGGTCACTCAATCGGGTGTAGACCGCGGCCGCAAAAATCTCCGAGAGCCTCCACCGGAGTCCAAAATAGCGTTTCGCCTCCCTTTCGTAGCCTGAAAAATCCGCGGCCTTTTTCGCCAGAAATTTGAGGATGTGCTTTGCCGCGATCCGGGCCGAATGCATGCCGTGGCGGATCCCCTCGGCCCCCAAGGGGTTCACGCTTGAGACCGAATCCCCGATCCCGATCACATTTTGATGATAGTAGGTGTCCCTTTGGCCCACCGTGTATTTGAAAAACCCTCCGTGCTGATGGAGAACCCGGTGGCTGGGTAATTTCAGGTAAACGTTTAAGATCCGCTCGAGGAATTTTTTCAAACTTCCCTCTCCTCCCTCCGCCTTGATGGGGGTGAGGCAGCCGATCCCCACCTTGTAGGTCCCCCGTTCCATCGGAAAAACCCACCCGTAGCCCGATTGGGGAACCCACCGGTAACCCAGCAAAAATTGCAATTGATTCGCAGGAACGGAATCGGGGTCGGTTTGGATCAAATATTCCAAACCCACCGCTTGGGCATAGGGGCGGTTTCCCCGGGTCAATTTTCCCAGGACGCTCCGGTGGGGCCCGGTGGCATCCACCAAGACCTTCGTGTGAAGAGAAAGAGGGGCCTGACCCGTCCCCTCGATCCGGACCAAAGTTTGCCCCCCGAGAGATTGAAATTCGGCGAAGCGGTATCCCATCAACACCTCGCAACCGTTTTTCCGGGCCGTCTCGGCCAAATGGCTTCTTAAACGCGCGAAATCCATCACCACGCCGAGCGGCTTGGGTGCACGCCACTCCCCCGCGGCATGGGTCGAGACCACTTTGATTTCGTTCCACCAGCTGCCGACGACGGACTCGGGAAGATTAAATTCGAAAAGCGTCTCGAGCGGGGTTCCTGCACTCGAAAAGTTATTTTGTTTAAAATCGGAGACTTTTTCGACGAGGGCGGTTTTGACCCCGTGACTCGCAAGCTGGCGGGCGCACTCGCACCCCGCGGGCCCGGCCCCGACAATCACCACATCGTAATCGAATGAGCCCATCCGTCAGGATTCCAAAAGGAGACGCAGGGCGTCAAAGTGTTCCAAAACTTGGTGGAAAAACTTCGTGGTCAGGAGCACAACATACCAAGTGTAGATAAGGGTCAAAACGGTCAAAAGGGATTTCTCGAATTGGTTAAACCGGGGACTTTTGTAGACCAGGGGCAATCCGAAAGGACCGAGGACGAAAAACAAAAGAAAAACGATCACCCAGGGCCTCAAATACCACTCGACTCGCCGGTTTGGAGGATTCACGGGAGGCCCGAGAAAGCAAACTCCTTTTGCGGGGCGGGCCGCCTAAAAGGCTCCCGGTGAGGTCTCGGCCTTTCCTGATCGAGGCCGAATTTTTTCGAATAAACGTCGAAAATTTTCTCGATATTTTCCCAGTAGGGACCCGTGCCCGCATGGCGCCGGCCGAACCGGGAATTGTAAAGCTTCCCTTCGCGGACTTCCCGGACCCGGTGAAGGATTTTTTCGGCCGCAAGAGGAAAGTGATTCCGGATCCTTGAGATAAAAACGAATTTCACATTTCCGGGAAGCCGGAGGAGAACGGGGCTTGCCGACCGGGCTCCCGATCTCGCGGCTTCTTCAAGAATTTTTGGAATGTCCGAATCGTTCAGGCCCGGAACCACGGGGGCCACGAGAACGCTCACGTCCAAACCGGCCTCGGCCAAAATCCGAACGGCCTCGAAGCGCTTTCGGATGGAAGCGGCGCCCGGCTCAACGAGACGGGCGGTTTCTTCGTCAAAAAAAGGAATGCTCACGCAAAGGGAAAGGTGCGTCCTTTCGTGAAGTTTTTTTAAAAGCCCAAGATCGCGGGTGATGAGAAAGGATTTCGTGATGAGCCCCACGGGATTTCCAAATTCGAGACAAATTTCAAGACACCGGCGCGTCAGCTCATAACAGGCCTCAAGGGGCTGGTAACAATCGGTATCGCCCGAAAAAACAATGAGCTCCCCTCCCCAGGAACGTTTCATGAAGCTCTCGCGGAGAAGTTCAGAGGCTTTTTTCTTGATCAGAATGCGGGTCTCAAAATCCGTGCCCGCGCCGAAACCAAGGTACTCGTGGGAGGGCCGGGCGTAGCAGTAGGCGCAGGCGTGGGTGCATCCGCGGTAGGGGTTGAGGCTCCAGCGAAATCCGATATCCGGAGAATCGTTTCTTGCAAGGATCGTCCGGGTCGCATCTTCGTAAACTTCGAGCTGGGCAGGGGGGCCCTCCCCTTCAAAATATTCGGCATATTGGGAGATAAAAGGGTCCGGCGGGTTTTCGATTCGTTTCACGGGAAGAAGGCCTTCCATTCGGCCGAAAACCGTTCGATCGGAATCTGTCCGGGCGCTTGGGAGCGGCCCGTAAAGGTGTAGCTTAGGCGCGATCCGAAAAGGGGGGCGAGGATCCGGGAAGCCTGGCCGAGGCTTCCCATCGCAATCGAAACCAGGGGTTTTTCTTTGTTTTCCAAAGTAAAAAGGAGGAGCCTTTCCACGTCCTTTTTTTTCTTGGGCGTCACGGCGATCTTGACGAGGTCCGCGCCGAGGCGCCGGGCTTTACGGAGAAGGCCCGAGAGATGGCGGTCTAAGGGGGTTTTTTGAAAATTGTGGTAAGAGAGAATCACGCGCTTCCCCCGCCGGCGGGCCCCGGGAATCAATTTTAAGAGACGGGGGGAATTGAGTTCCAAATCAATCGCATCGACCCAAGGAAGGATTTTCTGAAAAAGTTCGGCTCGGCGTTTGTCCGGAATCGAGCGTCCCCCGCCTTCTTTCCGGCTCCGGATCGTGGCAATGAGAGGCAGTCCGAGGCGCTTCAGGCTGCGGATTTTTCGAACGAGTTCCTCTTCGGAGCGGAATTTAAAGCGGTCGATCCGAAGCTCAAGAATTTGAGCGTCCAGGCGTTTGGCTTTTTGAATCGAGCTTGGGCTTTCGGAACCGGCGACCGTCAGAACAAGAGCGGGTTTTTCAAGGGAGACATTCCCGATTTTAACCATACAATTTGTCCACCCATTCCTTAAACCACGGGGGACGTGCAATGATGACGTAGGCGAGAAAAAGGGCCGCGAGCGGAAGGATAAAAAAGGCCGCGTCCGCCAAAAGGATCACAAAAGCGAAAAGGACCCTTCCCCAGAAATTGTTCAGGAACACCCCATAGAATTACCACAATTGAGGCATTTGTAACAAGAGCCGGACCGCACCGTCACGTGCCCGCAGTGATCGCAAAAGGGAGCGTCCCCCATCATGTGGGAAAGGTGCTCATCAAGGGCTACCGTCTGCTCCACCCGGGCAGCAATCCGGGGAGGCAGAACTTCCTGCTCTTTGCCGTTGCCGTGGCTACCGTTCGTTTTCTTTGAAGCAGCGGGAGGCTCCGGGCTCACCACCGGCGGCTCGGCTTGAGAGGCTTCGGGCGGAACCTGAACAAAATCCGTCCGGCCGAGGTATTCCATCCCGAGGACGCGGAAGATGTAATCGATCACGGAAGTGGCGTATTTGATGTTGGGGTGGTCCACCGTGCCCTGGGGTTCGAAGCGTGTGAAGGTGAAAACGTTGACGTACTCATCGAGCGGAACGCCGTACTGAAGTCCCAGCGAAACCGCAATGGCAAAACAGTTCATGAGGGAGCGGTAAGTGGCGCCCTCTTTATGGATATCGAGGAAGATCTCGCCGAGACCGCCGTCTCCATATTCGCCGGTCCGAAGATAGATCTTTTGTCCGCCGACCCGCGCCTCTTGGGTAAATCCCCGGCGTTTCTTGGGGAGCCGCCGCCGCCGAAGTTGGGGAACGGGCGCAGCGGATTCCTCTTTTTTGTCCGGAGAACCCGAGGTGGAGTTCAGGGGCTGGGACGCTTTGGAGCCGTCCCGGTAAAGCGCTGCGGCCTTGAGGCCCAGGCGCCAGGATTCCACATAAAGTTTCTCAATTTCCTCCACCGTGATCTCGTGGGGAAGATTGACGGTCTTGGAAATGGCCCCCGAAATAAAGGGCTGGGCCGCGGCCATCATCCGGATGTGGGACATCGGCTCTAAAAATCTTTTGCCGAACCGGCCGCAGCGGTTCGCGCAGTCAAAAACAGGAAGGTGTTCCGGCCGGAGGTGGGGCGCGCCTTCGATCGTCATCATTCCGCAGATCACGTTGCCGGCCTCTTCGATCTCGGCCCTGGAAAATCCGAGGGCCTCGAGGAGGTTGAAATTGAAATCGTTATACTGCTCGGGTTTGAATCCGAGCCGGCGAAGCGTCTCCTCCCCTAGGGTCCATTTCGTAAACGCAAACGGGAGATCGAAAACGGCGGGCAAAATTTTCTCCACGTTGTGAAGGTCTTTGTCCGTAAAACCTTTGGCGAGGAGCGCGGCGTCGCTCACCCAGGGTGCCCCCTTTAAAGAAGCCGTTCCCTGAATGTACTCCACGATGTCGTGGATCTCCCCTTCGCTGTAGCCAAGCCGCTTCAAGGCCCGCTGAACGGACTGGTTCGTGATTTTAAAATAGCCGCCGCCGGCCAGCTTCTTAAATTTTACGAGCGCGAAATCCGGCTCAATCCCCGTGGTGTCGCAATCCATTAAAAGCCCGATCGTCCCCGTGGGGGCGATGACCGAGGCCTGGGCGTTCCGGTATCCGAATTTTTCTCCGAGCTCAAGCGCCTGGTCCCAATCTTCATGCGCGGCCGCGAGAAGATCCGCCAGGCAATGTTTCGGATCGATTTGATAAGCCGCGTCGCGGTGTTTACGGATCACGCGAAGCATGGATTCCCGGTTCTTCGGGAAACCGGGAAAGGGCCCCTTGGCCGAGGCAAGCTCTGCCGAAGTGCGATAGGAATGGCCTGTGAGGATCGCCGTGATGGCCCCACCGATCGCCAGGGCTTCCGGACTGTCATAGGGGATCCCCTTGATCATCAGAAGGGTACCCAAGTTCGCATACCCGAGCCCGAGCGGCCGGTAATCATGGCTGTTCTGGGCGATTCTTTTCGTTGGGTAGGAGGCGAAATCCACGATGATTTCCATCGCCGTGGTAAACACCCGCACCGTATGGCGGAAGGCTTCGATGTCAAAACGCCCGTCGGGATCCACGAATTTCATTAAATTAATGGAGGCGAGGTTGCAGGCGGAGTCATCCAAAAACATGTATTCGCTGCAGGGGTTCGAGGCGTAAATCCGGTCGGTGCCGGCGGAAGTGTGCCAATCGTTGATCGTGCTGTCAAATTGCACGCCCGGATCGGCACAAGCCCAGGCCGCCTGGGAGATCTTTTTCATGAGGTCACGCGCTTTGTAAGTCTTGTGAACCCCACCCGTGGTGCGGTAACGGGTCGCCCATTCCTTATCTTCCAAAACGGCATTCATAAATTCATCGCTCAAGCGGACCGAATTGTTGGAGTTCTGGCCCGAAACGGTCTTGTAGGCCTCCCCGTTGAAGTCGGAGGGATAACCCGCGGCAATGAGCGCGCGCACTTTCTGTTCCTCTTTGGACTTCCAATCAATAAAATCCGTGACTTCGGGGTGCTCCATATCCAAACAAACCATTTTTGCGGCGCGCCGTGTGGTCCCGCCGGATTTTGTGGCGCCCGCGCCTTTGTCCAGAACTTCCAGGAAGGACATCAGTCCCGAGGAGGTCCCTCCGCCCGAAAGTTTTTCATATTTGCTCCGGATCTTCGAAAAATTGGTTCCCGTGCCCGAGCCGAATTTAAAAAGCCGCGCCTCATTTTTGATCAAATCAAAAATCGACATCAGATCGTCCGCCACCGATTGAATGAAGCAGGCGGAACATTGAGGATGGGAGTAGGAATCGACGGTCTCGCGAATTTCCCCGCTCCGGGGATCCCAATACCAGTTTCCCCCGGATCCTTTGATTCCGTATTCATGGGCAAGGCCGCAATTGAACCACACAGGAGAATTGAAAGCACATTTTTGAGTAATCAACATGTGGGTGAGTTCGGCCTCGAAAGTTTCCGCGTCTTCGGAGCTTTGAAAATAATTCTCAAGTTCCTCGCCGGCCGCCCGCAAGGTATGGGCGATGCGCCGCACCACTTGTCTTGCGCTGGTTTCGTGGCCCGTCCCCGGAACGCCCGCTTTTCTAAAATATTTGGAAACAATGATATCGGTGGCGAGCTGCGACCAATCCTTGGGGACTTCCACGTTTTCCATTTTAAAAACGATGCTCCCGTCGGGATTGGTGATGACGGAAGCTCTCTTCTCGTATTCGATCTCATCCAACGGATCGACGCCGGGATGGGTAAAAAAACGGGGAAAGGAGAGGCCGGCACCTTCGCGAATCTCGCGCAACTCTTTTGAGGAAAAGGGCTTGGTTTTCGGACTCATGGGGTTCTCCTGGGGGTTATTTTGCCCCGTTTATAGGTTACCATATCTTGTGTTGCCTCTCAATCGACAACACCATCCCTAGTGTCTCTAGGCGATGAATCGGCCTCTCGGAATTGTAACTTTAGTCTTTTTTAGAGAGGGTTCGGCGAAAGTTTTATTAGAAGAAACAAGCAGAGAAAAAATAAGGATAATTCCGATCCCTCGAAATTATCCTTATTTTGCTTCCTCTCCACTCACCCTTGATCTGCTAGATAAAAACATTGTTTGAAACTTTTCTCTCTTTTCTTCTAAATCCCCACCCTCAACTCCCCCTCACTCAAAGAGCTAAAATCGCCGGTTCACCCAAGCGAATTGCATTTTAGTCCAGAAAAAGAAGATGTCAAACAAAATTTCATAAAAAATTTTTTATTTTATTTTCCAATGCAAAATTCCTGGAAAATAATGTCCAAAAGGTCCTCGGAATAGATCTCCCCCACCAGTTCCCGGAGCCGGTCGAGGGCCGATTTGAGGTCGGTCAGGACAAATTCGGTTGACGTCCCGTCTTTCAAGGATTTTCGAGCCCTCCCAAGCGATTCAAGGGCTTCTTTAAGAGCTTGTTTATGTCTTAAGCGGGTCAAAGTCGGGCTTTCCCTGACAATTTCCGTGCCAGAAATTTTTTCCGCGATCTTTTTTTCGAGTTCCGAAATCCCCGCGCCCGTGAGACAGGAAATAAAGACGGGGGTGCCGGGAATTTTCTTCAACAAAAGATCGAGGTCCAATTTTTGGGGGAGGTCGGTTTTATTCACCACGAGTAAAAACTTTTTTCCTTTGAGTTCCTGAAGAATTTTTTCATCTTCAGAGTTCCATTCGGAGGAACCGTCCGCGAGGAACAGAAAAAAATCGCCTTCTTCGATATAGGTTTTCGTTTTTTCCATCCCCATCCGGTCCACTTCGTCTTTGGGGGAAGCGCCGAGCCCCGCCGTGTCCGCCAACCGGAGATTCCAACCACCGATCTCCACCGTCTCCTCCAAGGCATCACGGGTCGTGCCGGGAAGGGAAGAGACGAGGGCGCGCTCTTTTTCGAGGAGGCTGTTGAGAAGAGAAGACTTTCCCACGTTGGGCCGGCCGAGAATCACGGTGAGGATCCCTTCCCGCAGGGCAAGACCTTTTCGGAAGCTTGCGACAAGCTCCTCCATCTCCTCCTCCGCACCGCTCATCCGTCGAAGAAGCTCATCCCGCGAATCGACTTCAAGCCGCTCGTCGGGGAAATCCAAACCCGCCTCCAGGTGGGCATAAATTTTCATGAGACCGTTTTTTAACTTCTGAATTTTTTTGGAAAGCCCCCCCTCGAGCTGGCGCCTTGCGGCCTCGAGCGAGGCGTCGCTTTTTGCCCGGATGAGGTCCAAGACGGCTTCCGCTTGAGTGAGGTCAAGCCGGCCGGAGAGAAAAGCGCGTTTGGTAAATTCCCCGGGCTCGGCATGACGCGCCCCGGCTTCGGTAAGAATTTCCAAAATCCGGCGCGTGAGATAGAGGCCTCCGTGGCAGCTGATTTCAACCACTTCCTCGCCCGTATAAGAGTGGGGCGCGCGGAAAAGGCCCACGAGAACTTCGTCGACCGTTTTCCCTTTTTCGTCCGCGAGAAACCCGTGATGAAGGGTGTGGGAAGTCTCCCGTTCAAGATCAATTTTTTTTGAGGGCCGGAAAAAACGGGAAACGAGGCGGGCGGCCTCGGGTCCGCTGACACGGATCACGGCGATCCCCCCTTCTCCGGGCGGAGTCGCGACGGCAACAATGGTGTCGTCGAGATTTAATTTCGGCATAAGGGCCGAAGCTCTCCGATTAAATAAAAAGACCCCGTAACCACAATCAAATCATCCGGCCTTGCGATCTCGCGCGCCAACGCCAGGGCTTTCTTCGAAGAATCCATGGGAATAATTTCCCGGAAATGTCCTCGGGCTTCATAAAGAAGAGTGCCGACTTCCTTGGCACGGGTTGTCCCGCTCCGCGTGAGAATACAGGTGTCAAAAATTTTTTCGAGCGCCGGAATCATCCGGTCGGAACGTTTGTCCCGGGAAGTCCCGAACACCAGGATTTTTCTCTTGTTCGGAAAAAGTTTTTTGAGGTTCCGGCAAAGCGCGGTGATGGAATGGGGATTGTGAGCGCCGTCTAAAAGGATGGCGGGCCGCCCTCTAAAAAGCTCCATCCGGCCCGGCCAATGACCGGAGAGAAGCCCTCTCTTTAAGGCCTGGGGCGGAATCGGAAAACCATATTCCTCCCGCAAGACGGAGGCCGCCCGAACGGCCAGACCCGCGTTTAACTTTTGAAAATCCCCCAGGAGGCCGACCGGCATTCCGTTCAAATGAACCGGAGACAGAAGAAAGTTGGCCCTTTTGCGCGCGGTTTTACGGATCTCTTTGGCCGCCTCGGGAAGCTGGGGCGCCACGACGGCCCTTCCGTGGGGAACGAGCAAAGCGGCCTTTTCCCGGGCAATCTGGGCGAGTGTGTTCCCGAGGAAGGCCTCATGATCATAATGGATGGTGGTCAAAATAACGAGTTTTGCCGGAAGAACATGGGTTGCGTCAAGCCTGCCTCCCATTCCCGCTTCGAAGACGGCCGCCTTCACTTTTTTCTCCTTAAAAAGAAGGCAAGCAAGGAGGGTCATGATTTCAAAGTAAGTGAACGGAAATTTCTTGTCGTCATTGCGAGGGTGCAAAGCGCCCGAAGCAATCTCGTCGCTTCTAGATTGCTTCGTCGCCCCGCCCTGCTGGGCGGGACTCCTCGCAATGACGTATCGACGAAGAGTCTTCCGTATCTTTCCAAGCCCCTTTGCAAAATCTTTGGACGAAACCGGTTTTCCGCCGATCCAAATTCTTTCGAGGGGGCTTTCAAGGTGCGGGGAGTGGTAAAAACCGGTCCGGAGGCCGCTTTGACGGAGAATTTCGGAAAGAAAATAACCCGTGGAGCCCTTTCCTTTCGTCCCTCCGATGAGGACCGTGAAAATCCCCTTTTCGGGATGGCCGAAAATCCGGAGAAGCTCGCGCATCCGCTTGAGGTTCCAGATCCGCGAATGCGGTTTCGGAATCTGCTCGAGATTCAGAAAAGAATTCAGGAATGAGAGGGCTTGATCGTAGGTCTTCACACAACCCGTTAATGACGGAAATGCCGTTCGCCCGTGAACGCCATGGCGATCGCGAAATGATTACAGGCCTGGATCACATCCGCATCCCGGATGGAGCCGCCCGGCTGGATGATGGCCCGGATGCCGGCCTTGTGGGCCAGTTCAATCGAATCCGGCATGGGGAAAAAGGCGTCGCTTGCAAGATATCCGCCCTCGGCCCGGTAACCCGCTTTGCGGCAGGCGATCTCCGCCGAATCCACCCGCGACATCTGTCCCGCGCCGATCCCCACGGTCTGACGGTTTTTCGTAATCACAATCGCATTGGAGCGGACGGTCTTCGCACATTTCCACGCAAAAATCAGTTCGTCGAGGTCTTCTTTTTTAAGCTTCGTCTGGGTGACCCACTTAAGACGCGCCCTTAACGCCTTTTCATGAAGTCGGACGGGCCGGTTGCGGTCCTGCAAAAGGACGCCAAATTTCGTGAACCGGAGGTCCCAGGGCCCGCCTTCCGAAATTTTTCCGATCTCCACCAAACGCACATTCTTGCGTTCCTTGAAGATTTGAAGGGCCCGGGAATCGAACCGGGGCGCCACGATCACTTCGACGAATTTAAGGAGCTCGTAAAGTCTCCGGGCAGTTTCGGCGTCACAGGGGCTGTTCATTCCCACAATCCCGCCAAAGGCGGACACGGAGTCCGAATCAATGGCCCGCTCGACGGCCTGGGCCAATGTTTTTCCCTCGGCGATCCCGCAGGGATTTGAATGCTTCACGACGCAGGCCGCTTTTTTCTGAAATTCCCGGAGGACATCGATCGTGGCCTCGATGTCCAGCAAATTATTAAAAGAAAGCTCTTTTCCGTGGAGAATTTTAAATTCAAAACGGGGCCTGCCGAGACGGCGGTAGAGCGCCCCTCTTTGATGGGGATTTTCGCCGTAACGAAGGTCAAGGGACTTTTCGTAGATCACGTCGAGGCGCTTCGGAAGTTCGGAGACGGACCGGTGGTCTTCCTCCCGTTTCAGGTAACTGGCGATCAGATGATCATAAAAAGAAACTTTCTCGAAAACTTTTTGGGCCAGGTGCGCCCGGAGCCGACGCGAAACGGCGCCCTTATTCAGTTCGGCGATCACCGCCCCGTAATCCTTGGGGTCGGTCACCACGACCACGGATTCGAAATTTTTCGCAGCCGCCCGGAGGAGCGCGGGCCCGCCGATATCGATATTTTCGAGGGCCGTCTCAAGCTTCACTTTTTTCTGGGTCACCTGGTCGAAGGGGTAAAGATTGACGACCACCATATCGATGGGGGGGATTCTCAGCCTTTTGACTTCCCGCTCGTCGCCTTTTTTCCCGCGCCGGTAAAGAACCCCGCCGTGGATGTAAGGGTGAAGGGTTTTGACGCGGCCCTCCAGAATTTCCGGAAAACCGGTGACCTCGGATACGGAACGGGCCGGGACATGGGCGGCCCGCAGGACTTTCAAAGTGCCGCCCGTTGAAAGGATTTCGATTTTTTGCCTGTGGAGCGCCCGCGCTAAAGGAATCAAATCCGTTTTATCGGAGACGCTGAGAAGCGCCCTTTTAATTTTTCCCATTTCCGGCCTTTTGGATTTCCTTCTGAACTCCCTCGCGGAAGAGAAGCTCAAGCTTCCGTGTTACGGGTCCGGGGAGAAGGGTGCCGACCGTGCGGCCGTCCACTTCCCGAATCGGGAGAATCTCCCAAGAGGTATTGGTGAGGAAAGCTTCTTCGGCGTTGAAGAGGTCGTGGCGCGTCAGGGGCTTTTCTTCAACCGGAATCTTTCCCAAACAGGCACATTCTATCACAAAGCGCCGCGTCACTCCATTGAGGAGGCCGTGGGCGGGCGGCGTGAGGAGCCGTCCTTCTTTCACGATGAAAATATTCCCGATCCTTGCCTCGGCGAGGAATCCTTCGGCATTAAGGAAGAGGATTTCATAATTTCCGGGAGGCGCGGGTTCCAGGGTCGCCAGGATTTGATTGAGAAAAAAAGTGCTTTTCGCCTCGGGGAAGGCCGCCTGGGAAAGATTCCGGCGAATCGCCGACGTCCTGAGGCAGACCCCTTTCCGGTAAAGTCCAGGAGGGTGAGATCTTTCCGAGACCACCACAAAAATTTCCCGGCCCGCCAAAGTGAGCCGGACAAACGCTTCTGTCCGGCCGGATTCCGCGAGGGATTTTCGGAGCCGTTCCCGGATCTTTTCGCGCGGTTCGGGAATTTTAAGCCCCACCGTCCTGGCGGATTCGAAAAACCGGTCAAGGTGTTCTTCGAGACGGAAAAACCGCCCTTGATAGACTTTCAGGCTTTCATAAATTCCGGTGGTTTCCTCGGAATCAAAAGGAAGACGGACGCTTTGTGTCATTCGAAACTTGAGGCCTGGAGAAGGGCTTCGGCCAGGGCCTCGCCTTTGGCGAGGGTCTCTTCATATTCGCGCCCGGGATCGGAATCGGCCACAATCCCGGCGCCGACCTGCAAGTAGCCCTGGTTTTTATGAAGGACAAGGGTGCGGATCGCGATATTGAGTTTCAAATTGCCGTCGAAACCGATGTAGCCGATGGAGCCCGTGTAAATCCCCCGCTCGACCGGCTCGAGTTCGTCAATGATTTCCATGGAACGGATTTTGGGGCAGCCCGTGACGGTCCCGCCCGGAAACATCGCCTTGATGAGATCCCAGGCATCGTTAGAGGAGCAGATCCGGCCGGTAATTTCTGAAACGATGTGCATCACCCGTGCATATTTTTCAATCTGCATAAAATCCTTCACGCGCACGCTCCGCCATTCCGAGACCCGGCCCAAATCATTCCGCTCAAGGTCCACGAGCATGAGATGCTCGGCTTTTTCCTTTTCATTGGTTGAAAGTTCCTTTAAAAGCCGGCGGGTCTCTTCAGGCCTTGAGCCCCTCGGCCGGGTTCCGGCAATGGGGCGGGTGACGCCGCAATCCCCCTTTTTTTCGATCAGGAGTTCGGGAGAAGAGCTTGCCACAAAAAGGTCCCCGAGCCGGAGGGCCGCCGCATAAGGCGAGGGGTTGGTCTCGCGGAGCCGGCCGTAAAGCTTGAGGGGAGAGCCCCTGAATTTAAAGGAAAACCGCTGGGAAAGATTCGCCTGATAAATGTCGCCTGCCCGGATATAGGACTTTGCTTTTCTCACCATTCGTTCAAAATCTGATTTTGAAATTTCTGCCCGGAAACGGGCCAGATCAAACCCATCGGGCGATTCTTGGGGGGGCGAGAGGAAAACCGACTCCATTTCCTTAAACGCCTGCTCGGCTTTTTCCATTGCTTGAAAAAAAGAAACTTTTTTTTCCGGAATAAGCCAGGAGACCAGGTAATAATCCCCGGTCTTATGGTCAAAGATAATGACGTCGCGGAAGAAAAGAAGCGCGAGGCTCGGAATGCCCACTCCCCGCTTCTTACGGAAAGAGACCCGGTCAAATTCCCGGGCGAGTTCGTAGCCGAAGTACCCGACCGCGCCGCCCGTGAAACATTCGGAGGAAAATTCCGCGGGAACTTTGACCGAAAAAAGCCGGCGGAGTTCCGCGAGCAAATCGGGATTCGTCCGCGTTTGGATGATTTCCCCCTCCGTCCAGAATTTTCCTTCCTTAAAAAATGCCGCGAGGTAGGGCTTCCAGCCGATAGAGGAATAACGCTGGGCCGGCGGAAAATATTGGAGGCTATCCAGGAAAAAACTTTTTTCGCCCTTCGGGTAAACCCGCTGGTAAAGCTCCCAGGGGGCGAGCCGGTCCCTCCGTTTGAGAATGAGAGGCACTGCAAATCGGTCTTCGTAGAAGAGACGGATCTTTTTGAAAGGGATTCGGTCCATCGGCATCGACTGAAAGGTTAGGAGGTTTCTTTGATCGACTTAATGTATTTTAAGAAATCGCTGTCTGTCGACAGGATCAAACGGCTGTCTTTCAAACCCTCCCGATAGGATTCAAGCGTGGTGAGAAAAGTGTAAAATCCGGGGTCCTTCGAATAAGAGTCGGCGTAGATCTTGGTGGCTTCGGCCTCGGCTTTCCCTTTGAGCTCCTGCGCCGAGCGGTAGGCCTCGGAATAAATGCGCTTCAGCTCCCTTTCCTTCTGGCCTTCGATTTCCGCCCGGATGGCCTGGCCTTCGGAGCGGAGTTTCTCGGCCGAGCGTTTTCTTTCCGAAATCATCCGCTCGAAAACTTTTCTTTGGACGGACTCGATATAATTGATCCGTTTGATCCGCACGTCCACGAGCTCAATTCCGTAGTCCGCGACGATCTGGCTCGCCTGTTCCAGGATTTGACGCGTGATATTGTCGCGACCCACCGCAATTTTTTCAAAGCCCTCTTCGCCGCTGATATCCTCCTCGCTCATCTCCACTTCAAGCAAGCGGTTGCTTGAGCGCACAATCTCGGGCGCCTCATAGCGGGTGATGTGGTCGCGGGTGATTCCGTCGATGATGTCATCGAGGCGCGACTGGGCGTTGGCTTCGTGGTGCATTGTCTGGAGGAACTTCAGGGGGTCCGTGATCCGCCAGCGGGCCGTGACGTCCACCCAGATGAATTTTTTGTCCTTGGTGGGAATTTCCGACGGGTAGCCGTCCCATTCGAGAATGCGTTTATCAAAATAATGAAGCTGTTGAATGAAGGGGACCCGCCAATGAAGTCCTGCCGTGCGGGTGGCCTTCCCTATCGGTTCACCGAATTGGGTGACGACCACCTGTTCGATTTCAGAGACGGTGTAGGCGCTGTTTAAAATAAGAAAACCGCCCACGGCGAGGAGCAAAATCAAAAGAGGAGTCAAGGCGCTTCTCATTGGGTCTCCTTGGGATGTTCCGTCAGATGAAGGAGCGGAAGAAAACCTTTTTGGGATTCATCGATAATGATCTTTTCGCGGAGCCCCGGGAAAACTCCTTTGAGAGTTTCCAGGTAGAGCCGCCGGCGGGTGACTTCGGGAGCGAGCCGGTAGGCCTCCCAAACGGCCAAAAATTTTCCTGCATCCCCCTGGGCGCGGTTGACGCGGTCTAGGGCGAAACCTTCCGCCTCGCGGATCACCTTCTCCGCCTCCCCTTTTGCCTTGGGGACGGTGCGGTTGTAGTCCTCCCACGCTTGATTGATGGATTTTTCCTTCTCCTGCCGCGCCTCGTTCACTTCGTTAAAGGAGGGCTTCACTTCGTCCGGAGGGTTCACGTCCTGGAGCACCACATTCAGGATTTCCACCCCCGCGCCGTAACTATCCAGCACCTTTTGCAATTCTTCTTCCATCCGATTGCGGATTTCTTCTCTTCCCGACGTGAGGACTTCATTGATTGTGTGGTCTCCCACCACGAGACGCATCATGGCCTCACTCATATTGCGTATGGTTTCCCGTATATTACGGATCCGAAAAGCAAAAAGGACGGGGTCTTTGACGCGGTACTGGACGATCCATTCCACCACTCCGGTGTTCAGGTCCCCGGTCAGCATCAAAGATTCGTCGAGGTAGGGGTTCCTTTCGCTCGCCCACAAGCCTTTCTGCTGACGGCGGTCGACTCCCGCGCTGCGGCTTAAAAGGAGGACGTCTCCCCCGTCCCTTCCATCATAAATGGAGCGGACTCCCGGTTGAATGGTCCGAAAACCGAATTCTTCCTTAAAAACGTGGGTCACTTTCACCTTCCGTACCGTTTCAATGCCAAAAGGGAGTTTGCCCCGAAGACCGGGCGGGGTGGTCCGGACATAGCGCCCAAATTGCTGGACAACACCCATTTCATCGGGATCGACCTGATAAAAGGAGGTCAGGAGGGCCGAGGCGAGAACCAGAATCATAAAAAGCGGGCCTGCGACGGGCCTGAAATTGGGGAGGTTCCCGCTCCCGGTGGGAAAATTAATTTCCATAATTAACGTTCCTCATGATGATAAAAGAAAAGGCCGCTTGCGAGTTTAGGATAAAAATAAGTCGTTTTTTGCGGCATTTTTTCTCCCGCTTGGGCCAATTTGTGAATGGTTTCGATTCGTTCAGAACGTAAGAAAAAAACTACTTGAGCGTTCCCTTGGTAAACCTTCTCGGCCGCTTCTTCGGCCGAGCGGGTGTATGCGATCAACCCCTCTCGTGCATTGTCGGATATTCCCCAGAGGACGTCAAACACAAAATGGGTCAAAAGATTCGCCTCAACGTCATACCAAATGGAGGGTTTCCCTTTGGGAAGGAAATTTCGAACTCGATCCGGGCTTTTGAGCCGCAAAATAAAACTTTTGCCCGGGGCAAAAATTCCGCCGAACACTTTTTCTTTGCGGGGCCTTTTCTCAAGTTCGGCGAAAAGCGCCTTCTCCGGCACCGGCAAAAGATCAAAATAAGGGGGGAGTTTTTCCAAAAAAGCCTCTTTTGAAAGGGGGCCGGGGGACCGGAGGATGCGGTGAGTGGGAAGCATCACCAGGCCTTCGTCTTCAAAGGGGACAAGTGCCATCATAACGAAATCAAAAGGGGCCCCGGGAGGGGCGTCAGGGGATTTTTGACGCATCCGGCGCCGGTATTCAAGCGCGGTCTCGAAACGATGATGCCCGTCTGCAATGAGAATTTTCTCGCGGCCCAAGGCTTCCTGAATGGCCTTTTGCTCGTTTTCTTTCTGGAGGGCCCACCCCCGATGAAGGGTTCCTTGATCGTCTTTCGCCTGAAAAAGAGGCGGGGTGTTCCGGCAACTCGAGAAAAGCTTTTTGAGGACACTTTTGGAATCCCGGTAAAGACCGAAAATCGGGGAAAGATTGGTGTGGGTTTTCTCAAGGAGCCTCAGGCGGTCCCGCCGGGGGGCCTCGAAGGTCGCTTCATGGCGAAAGACGGCCCCTTCGCTCTCCAGGTTCAGAACCCCCACTACGGCAAGCCGGCCGATCGGGCGGGAATCCAAAGGATGCTTGAAGGTCTGCTCATAGAGATAAAGGGCGGGGATTTTATCCTGAACCAAAACGCCCTGTTGGGCCCAATCCTTCCAATGCCGGGCGGCCGAGTCGTAAAAATCGGGTTCTTTCCCCAAAATAAGCCGCACGACGTTGAAGGGAGATTGGGCGTAAAGCGTCTCCCGCTCCTTTTCCGAGATCACATCGTAGGGCGGGGCGATCGCCTGACTGAGGTCAAGCCGGGAAGAGGAATACCGCCATGCACGGAACGGACGAAAATCCACTTTGTTCTCGCTCATTTTTGAGTAGAATTGGGTATGGCCTTTTTTGGTTTTGTCACTAAAAAGAAAATTCGGCATTTAGCCCGCTATTTCGGCCTCCTCGGGCTGATCAGTCTGATTGGCTACGGGATCCCGTTTCTTTCCCATCCCTTTTTGATTTTTATGGGTCCCCCTTTTTTCCTGACGGTCTGGCTCCGGACTCATGTCCGGTTTCTTTCCGATCTGATTCCCAACGAACCCTTTTTTAATAACCTCTTCCTTCTCTTTCCCGTCACGATCCTCTATTTCGGTTTTATGGGGTTCCAGCTCAAAAACATTATCAATGAAACCGGCCGGATGCGGCTTTTCATTCTGGCGGTCTTCGTCGGCTTTTTGATCTACGTCCACTATCTGGCTTTCCGGGAAATCAGCCTTTACTGGTAGTAAACCCCAGACTTTAGCTGACTTTCGCCCCGCTTTCAATCACGCGCTCGGGGACAAGAAGGGTGAGGCCTTTCTCATCGGAAGCCGCCAAAACCATTCCTTCCGACACAACGCCCCGGATCGTGGCCGGAGCCAGATTGGCGACCACAATCACCTTCTTTCCTATCAGTTCGGATTCCTGATAATGGGCCCGGATGCCGGCGACAACCGTCCGCTCCGAATCCCCCACCCGGACCCGGAGCACCAAAAGGCGGTCGGCCTGCGGGTGGACGTTTGCAGAAACAATTTCTCCGACCCGGAGTTCCATGTTCTTAAAATCCTCAATCGTAATCATCGATTCCTCCGAAAGTTAAAGCCATTTTATCATAACATGCCTAAAAGTAGCCACTTACGTTAATCCGGAGAGACTGAAAACTACCTTGATTTTGTGGAAGGCGGTGATATAATCCAAATCATACCTATGGGAAAAATTCGGATCGCTATCGCAGGAGTAGGCAACTGCTGCGCTTCCTTAATTCAGGGCCTAAGCTACTACAGTCAAAACGGCTTCAACGGCAAAAAAAGAGAGGACCACCTCGGGCTCATGAATTATGACTTGGGGGGGTATCTTCCCGAGGATATCGAGGTTGTAGCGGCCTTTGATATCGACAAACGGAAAGTCGGCCACCGTTTCGATGAGGCCCTTAAAGCCAAGCCCAATTGCATCATGGAGCTTTGGAACCATCTCCCCAAAAGCAAAGTGACCGTCCAGATGGGCCCGGTCTTGGACGGGTTTTCAAACCATATGGAGGAGTACCCCGCGGACCGGACCTTTATTGTTTCCGAACGCAAACCCACCAATATCGAAAAAGCCCTAAAAGACAGCGGGGCGGAAATCCTTCTTAATTACCTGCCGGTGGGTTCTGAAAAAGCCACGCAGTATTACGCGGAAGCCTGCCTTAAAACCGGCGTCAGCTTTATCAATTGTATGCCCGTCTTTATTGCTTCCGATCCCAAGTGGGCCAAACGCTTTGAGGAGAAACGCATCCCCATCATCGGCGATGACATCAAGGCCCAGCTGGGGGCCACCATCGTCCACCGGACGCTCGCCAAGCTCTTTATGGACCGGGGGGTCAAGATTGACCGGACGTATCAGCTGAATACCGGCGGAAATACGGATTTTCTCAATATGTTGAACCGGGAACGGCTGAAATCCAAAAAAATCTCCAAAACCATGGCCGTCCAAAGCCAGCTCGACGTTCCCCTGGAAGAAGACAATATCCATATCGGGCCTTCGGATTATGTGCCTTGGCAGAACGACCAAAAGATCTGCTATCTTCGGATTGAAGGCCGCGGGTTCGCGGGTTTCCCGGTGACGGTGGAGCTCCGGCTTTCCGTGGAAGACTCCCCCAATAGCGCGGGCTGCGCCATTGACGCCATCCGGTGCTGCCAGCTGGCCCGCGAGCGAAAGATCGGCGGACCTCTGATTTCGATCTCGGCTTACACCATGAAACATCCGCCCAAACAGCTCCCGGATTACGAAGCCAGAGAGCTCGTTAAAAAATTTATTCAAGGCACCTGCCCCCGTTAATTTTCCCCCATGCTTCGTGACTTAGTTTATCCGAAGGTTGAACCCACCCTTAATCAACTTGCAAAATTCTGCTCCGAAAAAAAGATTACCCCGGACCAGCTGACTCTGGCGGGCCTTGCCCTGAATGCCGTTGCGGGGTGGGTCTACAGCGGAGGGGCTTTTTTTATCGGCGGTTTATTGACTCTTGCCGCTTCGTTCGGGGACATGCTGGACGGGCCCCTGGCGCGCCTTACGGGAAAAACGAGCCGGTTTGGGGCCTTCCTTGATTCAACCGTGGACCGGTACTCTGATTTTTTTCTTTTCGGGGGGCTTTCTTTCTATTTCGCGAAGCAGGAGTCCTGGGGCTGGTTTCTGGCATGCCTGGGGATTCTGATCGGTTCTTCGCTGACGAGCTATGCGAAGGCGCGGGCGGAGAGTTTGATTCCGAGCTGTTCGGTGGGCACTATCGAACGGGCGGAGCGGATCATCCTTCTTCTGGTGGGTTCCTTCGTCCTTCCGCTGCTTCCCTGGGCCCTTGTGATCCTCGTGGTCGGCACCAACTTCACGGCCATCCAGCGGATTCTTTTCGTCCAAAAGACCCTTCAGGACACCGAAGGCAAGCGCGAAACGAAGCGCACCAAATCTACGTAATTGAGGGGTCGGGGAGTTTTAACCATGTCCCAACACCTCGGATTTAATGCTCCAAGTTGACCGTTTATTGCGGTAAGCGTGAAGCTGATGCATCTGGACGGCAAGACCCATGGCCGCAAAGAGC
>Ga0187893_10003288_pt1 | contig 33193 bp, 31 predicted proteins | sample MA1701074metaG_FD_139574 | JGI IMG/M metagenome (GOLD analysis project Ga0187893, IMG submission 139574) | White microbial mat communities from a basaltic lava cave in the Kipuka Kanohina Cave System on the Island of Hawaii, USA - MA170107-4 metaG ...
TCCATCGTGTCCAGACTTGCTTTCAACACAACCCCAATGTTGATTTCATCTGCCAAGCCACTGGCATGCGCCCGTTCCTGGTTCGAGAATATCTCGCCATCCTCAACGAGATGGAGGTGCCAACTCATGCTTGACACGCTAAATTGCGTAATCGCTGGGGCTCTATGAGTACGAAGCGGCCTCCTGCCGCTTCGCAAAGGTCCAATCTCCGACGTCAGTGGCCTGCGGGCGAGACGCCCGCGCTCCCAGCATGGCATGACGAAGCGTCCCAGGTAGCACAGACCTCCCTGAAAACCTGGGGACTGAGCTACAAGTTGTCATTTTCGGGGGAGAGCGATGAGATCCAAGAAAACTTACGCTTTCATTGCTGCTGGACTGGCCGCCTGCTTGGCCTGGTGGTTTGTCGCCAAGCGTCAGTCCTCATCCACGCAAGCCCTGAAGGTCGCCGACGGGTTTGAGGTCGAGCGCGTGGCCGGCCCGCCGCTCGTGGATCGCCCGATTGTGGCGGATTTCGACGAGCAAGGCCGGCTTTACGTGGCCGACTCGTCTGGCTCGAACGACAAGGTCCAGAAACAACTTGAGGAGAAGCCACATCGCATCGTGCGGCTGGAAGATACCGACGGTGATGGCCGCTTCGACAAGAGCATCGTCTTTGCCGACCGGATGATGTTTCCCGAGGGGGCTATGTGGTATGACGGATCGCTCTATGTCTCGGCGCCACCGAGCATCTGGAGGCTGACCGACACGAATAGTGACGGCGTGGCCGACCAGCGCGAGGAATGGTTCGAAGGCAAAACGCTCACTAACTGTGCAAACGATCTGCACGGCCCCTATCTCGGCCCGGATGGTTGGATCTATTGGTGCAAGGGAGCCTTCGGAGAACAGACGCACGTTCGCGAAGGCAAGCCGCCGCTGGTGACACGGGCATCACACATTTTCCGCCGCAAGCCGGGCAGTGCTTTTGTTGAGCCGGTGATGGTGGGCGGAATGGACAACCCGGTCGATGTGGCTTTTACACCAGGGGGGGAGCGGATACTGACAGCTACGTTTTTGCAGCAGCCGGAATCAGGCCGGCGCGACGGACTGATCCATGCAATTTACGGAGGCGTTTACGGCAAAGTGAATGATGTCGTGAAATCGCACCCACAGACCGGGGACCTGATGCCGGTGATGACGCACCTTGGCCCGGCCGTCCCGTGCGGGTTGACGCGCTATGCGTCGCGCGTGTTTGGCGACGACTACCGGGACAATTTCTTTGCCTGCTTGTTCAATTTGCACAAGGTAACGCGTCACGTCCTGGCGCCGGCGGGCCCGACCTTTACCTCTCAGGACAGCGATTTTCTGTCTTCTTCCGATCCGGACTTTCATCCTACGGATGTGCTTGAGGACGCCGACGGCAGCCTGGTTGTCATTGACACAGGTGCCTGGTACAAGCTGTGCTGCCCGACGTCTCAGCTCGCCAAGCCTGACGTGCTGGGAGCGATCTACCGCATCCGCCGAAAGAATGGTCCTCGAATTGAAGATCCGCGCGGGTTAAAGCTGGATTGGGCCGGCATGAAAGTGGCAGATCTCGTGAAACTGCTGGATGAACCGCGTCCTGCCGTGCGCAGCCGTGCAATCGAGGGTCTGGGTAAGCGAGGTGGGGAGGCAGTGACCGAACTAACCGCAAGACTTAGCGCCCCTTCTTCCGTTGAGGCCAGGCGCAATGCGGTTTGGGCGCTAACACGCATTGAGGGAGCGGCCGCGCGCGAAGCCGTCCGGCGGGCTTTGAACGATCCGGAGGAAACCATTCGACAAGCGGCTTGTCACTCTGTGGCTATTTGGCGCGATTCGGGAGCTCTGCCCCGATTGTTGGTGATGCTCAAGGAAGAAACTCCATCTGTCCGCAGGGCGACAGCTGAAGCGCTGGGCCGGATTGGCGACAGACAAGCTGTTGCTGGTCTACTTGCCAGCGAACCCAAGGATCGTGTTCTAGAGCACTCGACAACCTATGCTCTGATCGAGATTGCTGATGCACCAGGCACGGCGCTTGGTCTGCAGGCTGCTTCAAGCCAGACGCGGCGCATGGCCATGATTGCCCTCGACCAGATGGGGGGCCAGGGTCTGGATGTTGCTCGGATCACTCCATTGCTTGCGTCCAACGACCCAGTCCTGAAGGAAACAGCTTCCTGGATCGCAGGGCATCATCCGGAGTGGGGACCCAGACTCGCTGGCTTTTTCCGGTCGCGCCTGGAAGACAAGAGCTTGAGCCCGACGGATCGCGACGCCTTACAGCACCAGTTGGTTCGCTTTGCCAGGAATAGTGATATCCAGGTTCTCCTGGCCTCGGTTGCCCAAGGTCCCGGCTCTAAAGAGGCTCGGCTGAGTGCTCTGGGCATCATGTCGAAGGCGCCGCTCAAGACCATGCCCGCCAATTGGTGTGCGAGCCTGGCCAGTGTGATGGCCCAAGGCGACACAGACCTGGTGCATCAAGCCGTGTTAGCAGCGCGCGCAGTGCCAGTGCCGAAGGAGGAAACGGCCACCATTAACGTTGGACTGCAGCGTGTTGGGAGGGACGCGAGAGTTCCACAGGAAACGCGCCTCGATGCTCTGGCTGCCGTCGCTGGCGGTATTGGGCTGCTTGAACCGGAGCTTTTTGATTTTCTCAGAGCCAGCCTGAAGCCCGCGCTCTCGGTGGCTGCCCGAGGGTCTGCTGCCAATGCTCTGAAGAAATCCACCTTGTCGCCGGAACAACGGCTCTTGCTGACAGACTCTGTGCGGGAAGCCGGCCCCTTGGAGTTGCCGAGTCTCCTGGCTTGCTTTGAAGGCGCAACGGATGAAGCACTAGGGGCCAAACTCTTGGGCGCGTTGGAACAGTCGAAAGGACTGGTCAGTCTGCGGTCCGAGCTTTTGAAACCCGTTCTGAAGAACTTCCCTGCATCGGTTCAAAAGAAAGGTGAGTCGGTCTTGGCCTCCTTGGAGGGTGACACCACCAAGCAGAAGGAGCATCTTGAAAAACTGCTGGCCGGCTTGCAAAGTGGCGACGTTCGACGCGGCCAGACGGTATTCAACAGCGTGAAGGCGGCTTGTTCCGCGTGCCACACCATTGGCTATATGGGTGGCAAAGTGGGACCAGACTTAACGCGGATCGGCCAGGTGCGCACGGAACGCGACCTGCTCGAGTCCATCGTGTATCCGAGTGCCAGTTTTGTGCGGAGCTATGAACCGCTGGTGATTGCCACCAAATCAGGCGACGTGCACAACGGTGTTGTGCGTCAGGAAAACGACGACGAGATCCTGTTGGCCACAGGGCCACGCACGGAAGTGCGCATTGCTCAAGATGACATCAAGGAGATGCGACCCGGCACCGTGTCGGTGATGCCGGCTGGTTTGGAGGAGCAGATTTCGCGCCAGGAGCTAATCGACTTGGTGGCGTTCCTGAAAGGAACGCGCTGGGGGGCTCAATAACCTCGATTCACAATCGCAGGGATGACTATACTTCGGATCTCCGCTGATTCTCTTCAGGTTGCCGAATCATCTTCCTTCTTCTCGTCGTCCTTTTCTGCTTCTTTTTCTCCGAATGTCATAGCCTTCTTGAATGACGTAATGCCTTCACCGAGGGACTTGCCAAGGGAAGGGAGCTTCTTGGGGCCGAAGATAAGAAGCGCAATCACCATGATGACCATCATTTCTGGCAAACCGAGTTGACCAAACATCGCTGACCTCCAGGACTTCAACGAAGCCAAACGGGCAAGGCAAAAAAAATGCCAGCCGACATGCATTATAAGCACGAACTCGGCTGGCAGTGCGAAAACTTCCGAAGTGTTTGACGAGGTTACTTCGCCGGCTTGGCGGCATCCCCTTCCTTCTTCTTGTCTTTAGCTTCCTTATCTGCGTGTTTCTTCTTCGATGATTTCTTCTTGGTATCGGAGGACGCGGCCTTGTCTGCAGCTGGCTTGTCTTCGGCGAACGTGGCGAAGCTCAAGCTAAAAGCCATCACTGCGGCGAACAGCAGGGTGAACAGCTTCTTCATGTGAATTCCTCCTATTGGGGAATCCTTCCGCCAGGCACACTTAGGCGCGGCAGAAGATTGTATTGAGAAGTATCCAGGACTCCGGGACGGTCTTTCTCAAAGCATCAGAATAGCCAAAGTTGGTCGCCATTCAGAACAGGCAGAAGTTTGTAGTAAATGAATGAGTTAGGGGAGCACGGCCGAAGTTGCTGCTGAGAGAGAATACCGGACGAATGTGGCGAAACTGCCAGACCCCTTGCAAACGTTGAGGCTTTCGACTGAGGCATTTTGTCCGCTGAGGCAGTTTGGAAGGCTGATTTCTAACAAGCTCAAGTTGTTGTCGTTAAACCGACTGCCTTATACGTCTATAATCTCAAGATCCGACATACCTCCAGGGTGATTGCAGCAGCGTTAGGAGCTGCTGATTTCCTTGCTACCGAATGTCCGTGCAGGCGCTGTGAATTCAGAATCACTGACGCTGGTACAAACTATCGCCGGCAGGAGCTTGGCCTCGGATTTGAGGCGCTCCGGTCAGCTCGAAGCGAAGGTGACGGAGCTCTTTAACCTCCTCCATGGGCCGGTGCTTCGCTATGTGTTGGCTATATTGGGCGATCGGGGCACGGCTGAAGACGTGACCCAGGACGTTTTCTTGAGGCTCTACATCTCCCTTCGTCGAGGTGAGGACATCGTTCATATTCGTGCATGGGTGTTTCAGGTTGCCTATCGGATGACGGTGGACGTGATGAGGGCGACCCGCAAGATGGAATTCGTAGGGGATGACGTGGCGAGCTTGGTTTTTAATAGCACGCCGGATACCGGCGCGAATCCTGAAGAGGATCTGCTAAAGCATGAGGAACGAGATGATTTGCTCGCTTCATTTCACAGTCTGTCGCCTCAGGAACGAAACTGCCTCAACCTGCGGGCCGAAGGATTGTCCTACGGTGAGATTGCCTCAGTGCTGGGAATTCGTTCCTCAAGCGTGGGGAATTTCCTGGCGCGAGGCATTTGCAAAATCAAAAAGCTGATCCCATGATTCGTGGTTCATGGAAAAAGTGGTTCTCGCAGCTGTGGCATCCCTCGGATGAGGACCTAATCGCTTTTCTGGATGGGGAAGCGGCTGGACAAACCTCGCGGCGGGTTCATCGTCACCTGGCCCAGTGCTGGTCGTGCAGGGCTCGGCGCGAGGAATTCGATCTGTCCATCAGCGGTTTTCTGAAGAGCCGGGAGCATCTCCTCGACTCATTGGTGGGAAATGAATCGGAACGTGCTGGTCAGATTAGCAGACAGTTTCAGTCCAAGCTTCGAAGTGCCGCCCTGGAAGAGGATCTGCGCTCACCATTGGGCAGCGAGACTCCATCGGCGACGAAGCTATCGCGTCTCCGCTTTCCCTTGTCGTTCGCCGCGAGCCTTTTGGCGATTGTCGGTATTTTTTACGGTGTCGCTCAGTTCAATCACATTTCGACAGTATCGGCCCAAGAAATACTCCGTCGCGCCTCTGAGGAAGGAACCCGCCACATTACCCAGATTGCCAGACCGGTGGTACATCGCAAGGTTCGGATTGCTCGAAAAGCGACACAGTCCCGGGTCGAAGCCCTTACCTGGGAGACTTGGAACGACCAGGAGAACCGGCGCTTTGCGCAGCGAGTGACGGATACCGATCAGGATTCGTCTCCTACGCGAGAGCGAACCGAGCAGCCGACTCCCCTCTTGCTGGCCGAGCTTCAAGCCGTGTTTCGTCAAAATGGTTACGACGCAAACAATCCCCTGTCGTCGGACAGCCACGAACGATGGCGAAACTCTCTCACAAACCCTTCTGAGGAGGTTGTCGAGACCTCCTTGCCGGCGGGCGACGCAGCCTTCGTGGTTAGGACGGAAGCTGCCGGACCGTATTCGCCTCAATCGATTATTCAGGCCGAGTTGGTGGTGCGCACAGGGGATTGGCATCCCGTGGAGCAGCGACTGCGGGTCCAAGGGCAAGAACAGGTCTTCGACTACGAGATTACCGAGCGTGCGTTCGAAGTCGTGACGCTCACGGCTCTCCCCCCCACACTGTTCGCGGAACTCGCTCCGCCGTTACCAGCGACAGTCATTTCGCCAAAACCAGTGCTTCACCCTGTTCAATCCAGCGAAGCGGAACTCCTTGTCGCGGAGATTCAGGCGCACTACGCAATGCACCAGCTCAAAGCGTGCCTAGGAAAGCCGATTCACGCCAAACGCAACGGCGCCGGAGCTATTGAGGTTGGCGGACTTGTCGAAACAGCCGAAGAAAGGGAAGAGCTGAAAGCCGCATTGAGGACCGTGCCCGGCGTAATTCTGAAAGTTCAAACAGTCGCCGAAGCTATTCAGGCAAATGCCGCGGCCACTCTTGTTCCGACTGACGGCGCCGCGGTTTCTTCGGGGAACCACGGCGTGACAGTTCGCTCTGGACCAATGCCCCTCCGGATACCGCTCCAACAGTATTTCAGCAAGAGCGGTCTCCAGACCGGAACCGCCGACCCCGCTGCGAGCCTGTCGAATGGAGCCGTCACCCTTTCGAGAGACATCATGGTCGAAGCATGGGCGCTTCGACGTCTGGCTGAGCGCTACCGAGGGAACCGCAAAGACAACCTGCCTTCATACGCGAGGTTGCTGCTCCAAAACATGGTGCAAGACCATATGAGTTCGCTCCGACTCGCCGTCGAGAAAAGCCGGAATTTGCTCGAACCAGCTTTGTCGTCGCTGTTCTCGGACGAACCCCCGAGTCGAGGGCGTCTTGGCGGTCCAGTGGATCCAGGCAGGGTTTGGAGTGAGACCTGTCTCGACTTGTTTGGTCGGGCTGACGAAGTCCGGGGGATTGTCGATGCGCTTTTCGCCGGTGCCGAGTCAGAAGTCCAGCCTGAGATCCTGGCACACCGACTTCTGGAACTTCTCTCCCCCTGGACAAGCCAGTTCCCGAGGATGGAAGTCGAAATTGCCAAACAGCTTTCGGGGGAGTCACCGGGCCTCGTTCAAAGGGCCGGTGACGGCGGGCTCTCAGACTCAAGGAGCCCACGACGGTAGCTCGCGATGTTTCCGCCTTGGCTTGCGACTTCAGGTTGGGCTGACACAATGGTTTGCCGCATCCCTCCGCAGTTCTCACGAGCTCGAAGCCGCTGCCACGTTATGTGCTGAAGGGCCAGAAATGAGGGTTCGATTCGTTCGTTGTGCACTTCTCTTCGCGATGCTGCACAAACAAGAAGCAGATTCCAACAAGTGCGTTAACCAGGCGGCGTTCAATTGGTGTTGTCACTCTAGGATTTGCCCAATCCTCTTGATGAGGGTCTGCAATTCCTTCACCTGCTTGCGGCACGCCTGGCAGTTGGTCTGCCGAGGATGCAAATCGGCCACATGTTTCTGAAGTGCTGCTGTCGCTTTGGCGAGCGCAGTGGTGTAGTCAGAAATCCTTGTCCGCTCTTGCTCCCGCAACTGCTGTGCCTCCCGCCGCATCGCACGAAATTGAGCGAAACTCTCCCCGGTGTCGCGAAGCGCTTCATGGACCTCTTTCCTCCAGTCGTCCGAACCCTGCGCCTCAAGCGAAGACGAATCAGGCCCGCTGGCAGCCGTCCCACATAAGGCAGAGGTCAATATCAGGTGTAAGACTCTCGATGAACGACGGCCAGGCAATTCGTTTCCTGAGAACCCATGTCTGTTCATTTGAAGCACACTGTTTCTTCAAACCAACCCTTCGACGGACACAATCCTCGACGTACGCTAGCCAGCACTTCCCGGAATTGCCAGCGCGGGAAAGAGCCGATTCATTAGAGCCTGCCATTGAGGCTCAGCGTGCGACACTGCAGCAGGGGCGGCGCTGCCGTACAGGTACAGGCGAATCACGACACAGACCTGACCACACATCGACAAGGCGAACAGATGGATGATTCCTGACATCGGTTCGTCGAGTCGAAGAAGGAGCTGGTGGGGGTGCCCGAGTTGTCCGGTCAGCTCGACCAATCCGGCAAGACGGGGCGTGCCGGCAGGTGTGCTTCGTCGCTCACCCGGAGCGGCGTTCTCAAGCCCAAGGGATCGTGTGAGCACTTCCCACGCTTTGGACGCTGGCTCTGGGGCAAAGCCGGTAACTTGAAGATTCGCGCATTGCTGGCCGCGGAAGTGCATCAGATAGAGCTTGAGAATTTGGAAGTAGTCCGGCCAACCCGCTTCGATGCTGTCCAGCGCATCGTCCCAGTCGTCGCTACTCGCGAACAGGCTGTGCACGACTCGCACAATGCAGGTGCCGCCAGAACGCGCTTCGACGATCCACTCCGTGGCCATTGTGGGGCCGTTCGGCGCCAGCTCTCCTTCAGCCGCGAACCGGCGAGGCGGATCCCAGGCCGTCTGCGTTGCAACCGCATCCATCCCCGGACCAAAGTGGGAGACGACCGTTCCGTCCTCGCGTGCTTCAGTTGGAACGAACCAGGATGAGACTCCGGGGCCCGTTGCGATGGCCTGCCAGACTTCCTCCGGTGTGCCGGGAACCTCAACTTCGGCTTGGACAAAACGCCGTCCAGATGCATCTTTCTTTACGCTCATGGTAGCTCCTCTGGAAAATTCCCTCCGTCGGAGGGGTGGCTGCCGCAGCGACGGCGATCGCGAAGGCAGACGGGGGTGGGCTTTCCCAGCAACGCCTAACCCACCCCAGCGTCTGTGGCGCTACGCGACCACTGTCGCTTGCCCCTCCCAAGAGGGGAATATTTTCATCCAAGGTGGCGACGCAACGCGGCATGAAAAACTCCTCTGGAATCTCCTCTAACACTCTCGTGCCCTGCCAAATCATTGCTTCTCAAGAACTGTTTTTAGGTTTATCAACCCCGTTTCCATGTCCTTGCCAATCTTGTCTGCGACGAAAAGGCATATCAAGTTAGTTGGATAATTCATCTTCCCAAGATATCCCGATCGCACTCTGGTTTGATTGTCTCCCAGGGATTCTGTTGTCATGTATGCAGGGTCGGTCGATTGAAAGGGCGAGCGCATTCGGATTTCAACATCAATTCTTTCACCTTCTGTGATTCTCTTGATTTCCTGTTCTCCCTTACCAACGTCTTGATTATCGCTGTCCCAAGCAGAAACAAACCCCACCGTTCCATCTGCGCCTTTGTAATCCTTCTTCATTTTCGGGTCCATCAACTCCCATTTGCTAAAGCTGGCGTGGTTTCTTAGATATCGGACGTAGTTGAAGACGTCGGCCTTGGGCTTGTTGATGATGACTTCGCGTTCTACTGCGAAGTCTGTCCTGACGAACAGTGCAACGATCAATGGAACTGCCACAAGAAATGCCACTCCGATGAGGATTCTCTTTACGATCTTCATTCATACCTCCGTTTCATTGTCACCTCCGCCATCGAACCTGCTGTTCAGGCTCGAGCGAATCGGGTTACGTTCATGAGGTCTCCCTAGCACGGGATTCGTGCAGCAAAGGATGGGCCACAACTACCAAGCGATGTGAGCGGCCGCCAGGGGCTGATGCATCGTGGTAGCGTGCCGCCAGTGTCGTTATTGCTTTGGTGAGGTCGTTACTGAAGGCAGCGCGATCTGCCGCAGACCGGAACCGAATCTCCGTGTCCACCGACAGAGTCGCCAGACGCTTGTCGAGATCCTTTGACCGGCGTAGCAGAGTGCTGACCTCGCGAATAACGCGTGCCGCCAGAGCGATGAGATAGCTCGCCGACAGACCGTCGATCTTACGGGCTGAATGGCGCGAATGGGTCGCGACTGCAACCGGTCCCATCGCACCTGGCGACACGATGTAAGAAGCGGCGGTTGCGATCATCAAGCGTTCTGTCAGGCCGCCCCACTGGCGCTTCTCTGCTACTCGAACCAAATCGTGCGATTCAAGGGCGCGCAGATGATAGTTGATCTTCTGACGTGCGATGCCTAGACGCGCGGCGAGCGTCGCGGCGGAAGCGGGTTCCGCCAATTCCGAAAGTAGCCGACTCCGCACAGGCTCCAGGGCCACCGTCGCAGCCACAGGATCATCGATGACTTCAACGTCACGCATGAGCGGATTAGAGCATTGACAACTTTTCTTGTCAATAAGATTTTTTGGCGGGCAAAAATGCTTGCAATCGTCGGGAGTAGCCTGTCACTTCCGTAAGACCGAAACCTCAAAGCAGGGATCTCGGAAAGAACTTGAGTTCTGGCAACAACGGGAAATCGTCAACCTTGTCGCTGCCACAGACAGCCGGAGACTCGATGTTGAGCTGTGATCAGGCCGGATTCAGACCGTCAGCTTGGCGTAGGACGCAAGACAGACTTCTTAGTCTTCTTTCAGGTCAATTCCGAAGCGTTCGGCCATCCGGTAGAGGGTTCTGCGGTTGATGCCAAGGATCTCTGCAGTCTGGCTACGATGATGTTTGGTGACTTCGAGGATGTGGAGGAGGTAGCGGCGCTCTAATTCATCCAGGCTGGGTAACCCATCAAATAAATGGCTGTGGTGAAACTTTACCTTGCTGTTCATCTTGGGGGGCAGATCATCCAGCGTGATGATGCCGCCCTTCGAGAACTGACAAAGGCGCTCGATGGTGTTTTCCAATTCGCGAACGTTGCCTGGCCAGGAGTAGTTCGTCAGCGCATCCATCACGTCCTGGGAGATGGAAGGAAGGGGGCGATGGTTTTGACTGTGCTTGCGAACGAAATGTGAAATCAGCGACGGTAGGTCCTCGCGTCTTTCCCGGAGCGGCGGCAGGGCAATCGTGATGACGCTGAGGCGGTAGAGCAGGTCTTCGCGAAACTTACCCTCGCGAACAAGTTCCTCCAGATCGTGATTGGTTGCGGCCATCAATCGCACATCGACGTTGATGGTCTTCACACCGCCGACACGTTTGATCTCTCCCTCCTGAAGTGCGCGCAGCAACTTCACCTGCATTGCGGGCGTCATGTCTCCCACCTCATCCAGGAAGAGCGTCCCGCCATCAGCCTCTTCAAACAGCCCAATGCGGTCGGTGTTGGCGCCGGTGAAGGCACCCTTCTGGAAGCCGAAGAGCTCCGTTTCGAGCAGGCTCTCCGTGAGCGCCCCGCAATTGACAGCGAGAAACGAGCGCTGTTTCCGCGGGCTGTTGGCGTGAACCTGCTTGGCCACCAGCTCTTTTCCTGTGCCGCTCTCGCCATAGATCAGCACGGTCGACTTGGAACCGGCGACACTGGCAATGGACTTGTAGACGGCCAGCATCTTGGGACTGCTGCCAATCAGGCCCGTTGCCGGCTGGATGGTTTCAAGCCGAACCTTGAGCTGCTCATTTTCCTTAATAAGACGCTTCTTCTCCAGCGCGCGCTTCACAACCCCTTTGACTTCGTTAATGTTGAAAGGTTTGCTGATGTAATCAAAGGCGCCTTCGCGAACAGCTTCAATGGCCGTCTCCAGAGTTCCGAAGCCGCTGATCAGGATGACCTCGGATTCAGGCAGCGACTGCTTGAATTGCTTCAGCAGATCAAGGCCCGTCAGCCGGTTCTGCAGGTTGATGTCGCTGATGACGACGTCAGGCTTCTCCGTTGCCCCCATTGCCAACGCATCCTGCGGATTCTGAGCAGCCACGGTTTCCACTTTGAATTCATCCAGCAATTCAGCAATGAAGTCACACGTCAGTTTGTCGTCGTCAACGATGAGGAGTTTTTGCATGAGGCTTATTGGAAATGCGGGTTCGCGGTTCCCAAGGGTTCACGCTCAAGCTTGCAACACGGGGACCTCTGCAGGCAGGAGAATCGAGAACGTCGTTCCCACGCCAGGCTCGCTCTTTACGGCGATCTCGCCACCGTGTTCCTTGACAATGGCGCGGCAGATGCTGAGACCGAGGCCCGTCCCCTGGCCAATTTCCTTGGTTGTAAACATCGGCTCGAAGAGTCGCTCCAGATGCGCCGGCTGAATTCCAGTTCCAGTGTCGCTGATTCGAATCGAAGCGGTGCCGTCCGGACCTGGCGCGGTTTCGATGCGGAGCTGTCCGCCGTTCGGCATGGCGTCCAGGCTATTGTTGATGAGATTGAGCAGCACCTGTTCCAGTTGCTTTTGGTCGGCCTGAATCGTGGGCAGTTCAGGATCGAGTTGGTCCATGAACTGGATCTGCCGGCTGTGCAAGGTCGGCCGAATCAGGGCGCCAACGGTTTGAACAAGTGCGTTGAGGTTGACTGGCATCAGTTCCAATTTGGGCTTCCGCGTTGCATCCAGGAGTCTTCGTACGATCTCACCCAGCCGACCGATTTGAGACTGGACCAGAGCCAGCTTGCGCACCATGGTGTCGTTGTCGTGAAACGATTCGATCAGGAGCTGCACGTGGCCGGAGATGAGATTTAGGGGTGTGCCGACTTCGTGAGCGAACGTCGCAGTGAGTTGTCCGGCTACTGCCAGGCGCTCCAATTGAACCAGCTCCAGCTGCATCTTCAGCAGCCTGGCATTGAGCTCCCGCAGTTCCCGGTTGCGTTGCGTCAGTTCAATCGTGGCGCTCGCTACCTTGGACTTCAGCTCGTCATTAAAATTGTTGATGCGCTCAATGAGGCTGATCCGTTCTGAAGTGGCCTCGCCAATTTGCCGCAGCATGCGATTGTAGCTGCCGGCGATCATTCCCAGCTCATCGCGGGATTCGAGGTTCACCTCCGCGCGCAGGTCTCCAGCCTCCGCCCGTGACATGGCTTCCTGGATCCTTTTCACGGGCTTGTGCACTGTGAAGCGAAAGAGGATGTTCAGCGGGACAATCAGTAACAGGATGGCGACCGGAGCAAAGAAGTAGGCGATATTCAAACTCTTCTCAATGATCTGGTCTGCTTGCTCGAGCGAGGTGTGAACGCTGACGCAGCCCACAATGCGATCGACCGCGATCTTGGTCTTGGGTGGATGCGATACGTGGTGAATGGGAACAACGATGTCGACATAGCGCGATTTGCCGTCATGCCCCAGCCGGTCGAGCCGCTTTCCAGTTTTAATGACACTGCGAATGTCGGAAGTGACGGGAATGCTATCGTCGCTCGATGATGTTGCAGCCAGCGTCACCTCTTTTCCATGAACTTGAAACACGGAGATATCAGTGATGCTCAGATTCTTTTCACTGGCACCGAACAGCAAATCCTCCATGTCGTTCTTTGAGGGGAGTTCCGGATGTTCGCCCAACTTGCTGGCAAGGCGGTCTGCCGCGGTGAGGGAGCGTTTTCGGTAGTCATCTTCAATCACGCTCTTTGAACTCTGCGCCATGAAGTAGGTGAGGGCGAGCACAACACCGAATACAACCAGTGAAAGCAGCAAAGTGGCCTTGGCAGGAAGCGAGAGCCGTCTGAACATGACTTTATTCTAGCAAACTTGGCAGGATTGCTTGGAGCAGCAGAGTTTCGTGCGGGCGCGCATCAGGGTGCGATGATTTTGCTATCTTGGCTGGGCTCAGAGGCTGACTCCTCAGAGTTTGTACCAACCGGTATTAGCCCATTGAAAAGTGGAGCACCTGTGGGCTTGTCCTTTATCCATAGGTGCTGTTCTTCGTCATAGCACCAGCCGTGCTGCCTAATCAGATCCATAAACTCGTTCTTGCTGATGTTCAGTGAACCAATCGCACAACGATTCCAGGCTTCAATGACGATCTTGTTAAAGAGGTATTCGCCGTAGATCTTATCCGCAGTCGTCGAAGACAGAATTCTCCCAATTGAATCTGAGACGTCGAACTCTTCATTCTTCCCAACTTGCCGCGGTGCTCCAGTCTTGCAAAAAGTCAGGATCATCTCTCCCGCGAGCACGGATTGTCTGCTCTTCTTCTTGTGCATTGACCAGATCGGATCGCCGATCTGCGAAACCGCTGCTGAAAGGCTTGCTCCAGACTCAGCTGCTGTGGAGAGGATTGCGTCAAAATAGCCAACATTCCAATGTTGAAACACCAGCGACAGCCAGCGGCCCTTCTTGAGCATTTTGATGCAAGCGCGGACACTGGAGCCAAGACGTTTGATGTACTGCTCCTCACTGAGTTTCATCTCGCCGCCTACGATCAACTCTCTTTCTCTGACTTTGACTTCAGGCAATTGATTCAACCAAACGTTCCATAGGATAGAAAGATCCAGGTAGGAGATATGTCCTCCGTAGGGTGGATCCGTGAATATGTAATCCATCTGCTCGTTCCATTCAGCGCTCAATTCTTCAACATCGTTGGCGCACGTTTGAAACTCACCTCGCCAGCCCTGCGTTTGGCGTTGCAGTTCTATGGCACGATCAATCTCCTTCTTCGCCGCAATGACATTCAGTGCTCGCTCATGAAAGGTCTGCCAGGGTGGCAACTCAATCGGTTCCTTGGCGACCTTGTACCGATAGATACTGAAGATGCTCGATCCACCGCGAGATTCTGCCCGACCCTCAGCCGAGAGGAAGGTCTTGTTAAGCTTCGCGAGTGTTGCTGACCATGCTAGCAACATACCCTTCCCTGCGGGCGGAGCGCTGATCCTGGCGATGGCTTCCTTCAGGATCGAAAGTGCGGCCAACTGACGTGGGGAGAAAAGGTCATAATATCTTTCCACATCTGCATTCCTCGGCAAAGATACGTTCGCCGGCAGCCTTAACGTCCCGAGCAAATTTTCCAACCCCGCCTCATCGAGCGAGTGAAGCTGTCCCAACTGGTTTTCACAACTGTCCTTCAAGAAAGAAAGGGCTTCCTTGTAATCGGATAGATTGCCAAGCCGAAGGTCGGCAATACCTTGCGCAATGAAATTTGCAAGTGGGTTGATGTCGTTTTGAATACCAACCCGATTCTCCAGACACGCTTCGATCGCGGTTACGCCAGATCCGCCGAATGGATCAAGTACCCGATCACCCGCGCGGGAGTAGTGAAGAATGTATTGCCTCACGACGTTGTATGGACGGCGAGTGAAGTAAGGATGAACGCCGTAGTGCCTCTTGGACCCTTGCCGATCAGCCGGGATCGGCGATTCAATTGGAACAATGTCTAAATAGGCGTTCATTATTGACTTGGCTGGGGAAAACGACGAGCGTATTGGCACATCGCCTCTAGCTCGATCACGTCGATGTTGCGCGGGGTCTGGATATGATCGTGGGTTGCGCACAACACAACTGCGCGCGAAAGTTCCTCTTTCCCATACTTGCGTTGCTGATAACGGAAATCGCGGCTGTGGCGTTTGATTTCAACCGGGACTGAATAAGTCGGATAACTCAAGAACGAGAACTCACTGAAGCAATCATAACCCTTCCCCACGTAACCTCCCAGAGACACACCAAGATGTTTCAGTGCTCCGGAAGCTCGCAAGATGTCTGGCTCCTGAATGTGCGCTAGCCGGGAACCGGAGCGGTGGTCTTTGACAACCCGACAAATTTCCTCCAGCGACCAAGATACCAAATCTGCCCGTTTCTTGCTCAATTGTACCAACTGCTCCACCCACAAGGGGCTGACATAGTCCCGCGTAAAGGTCAGCGGCCGTTCAATTCGCCGAATCTCTTTTTCCTTCACGCCGCTGGCATACTTGTACTTCAAAGGGGCTAGGTAAAAGGCGTCGTCAATAACATCAACATCAATATCGATCCGCTCGAAATCACCTGGCGCAAGTTTGTACCAGATCCTGATCGCCTCACCGATGCTCTCTCCAGCGAGACCCTGTTGAATTCGGTCGTGGCCCACGTTGCCAGAGACTACTCGTTGTTTGGCCCCTAGTTTGTGATCCTTGCCTAGGGCGAAATAGTCGGACTTGGTCGCTCCATAAGGAGTAACCAACGCAACTCTGACCGCACCTTCCTTTCGCAGGTGATTTTTCACTGCGGCAGTCAGATCGTGAAAATAGTATTGCGGTCCTCCGGTTTCGCGACTTCCACGCTTCGTTTGTTGAAGGTGCATCTGATAGCTCCTTCTTCCCAATCAGCTTGCCTCGGCTGATTGCCGCGTTCCCCGGCTTCGGTTGGGCAAGCGTAGATTCTAGGGACGATGCTCGCCACCGACACCGGCGGCGCAAGCCTAGCTTCCTTCCCGGTTGAGGTCAACCTGCAACCATTTCCCGTCGGTTGTAACTCGGATCGCGCCATCCTGGTCGGTTCGAAACACCGGCACGCGGCGGTCTTCGAGTCGATCGAGAACCTCTGAATGAGGATGGCCAAAAGGGCTGTGCTCGGCGACGGAGATCAGCGCCCAGACAGGGCTGGCACGATCCAGAAAATCAGGCAACGAGGAGGAACGGCTGCCGTGATGGGCGATTTTGAGCAGATCAGAATCCAGAGATTCGTGGCGGTTCAGGATCCCAGTCTCGACGCGCCGCTCAATGTCTCCTGTCAGCAAGAAGCTGCGTTGACCAAACTGAAGACGGAAAGCCAACGAATCATTGTTAGCTGGAGTTTTGGCTTTTTGAGATCCACGGTCGGGGTTCATGAACTGGAGTTCAGCCGAATGGAAGAAGAAATGATCTCCAGCGGCCAAGGTGCGGATCAAGACCCTTCGACGCAAGGCAGCCTTGAGCAACCTGACGTACTCGGGTGTCAGAGGGTTCTCGCCCACCCAAAGTTCGCCCACCTCAAAATTGTTGAGCAGGGCATGAAGTCCAGACATGTGGTCGTGGTGCGCGTGCGTGAGTGCTACGGCGTCCAGCTTCCGTACGCCGAGGGACCAGAGAAAGGGCGAGACCACTTGTTCACCCACATCGAAACTGTCGTCGTCAAAGTGCTCTCCAAACGAGCGTCCCAACAGCCCTCCACCATCCACGAGCAGGTTCGACTGGTCGGGAAAACTGAGAAACAGACTGTCGCCTTGCCGCACGTCGAGTGCCGAAAGCTGAAAACGGCCGGATGGCGTCTTAGGTGCAAATGGGCAGGCCAGAATCAACGTCAAGGTTACAGCGGCGGCACCGAGGAAAAACCGGCGAAGCCACTTTGAGGAGAGGGAAAGCGCCAGAATGAGGCTGACAAAATAGAGACTTGAAGTCCAGATGGGAGGCGTCGGCACGCGAAAGTTTCCCCACTCAGCACCCGAGAGATATTCCGTGGTTCGCAACAGAATATGAATAAGGCTTCCGCACAACTTGCCGGCCACAAGATCAGTCGGCAGTCCGAGGAAGGAAAGTGAGAGCAGCAGGAAGCCCAGGGGAACGAGCACGCCCACCAAGGGAACAGCGAGTAGATTGAGAAAGGGCGCGATGAGGGAAACCCGATGGAAGAAGATAACCATCAAAACCACAAAGACGAGTTGAATGCCAAACGAGACGACCAACAGTTCGCCGACTGCCACCAGGGTACGCACTGAAATGAGCACGAACCGGCTGCTCAGATGCCAGCGGTCCCATCGGACCGAAGCCTGAAGATCTTCAAGCCGGAGGCTCAACCAGATTCGGAGATCTGCGATATGAGGCAGGCAGCGCGCATCCCAGTCGACATCCTGGAGGCGCCGAAGTCCGTCACGCCACGGTTGGGTCAGTTGACGGAGCCAGGGCAGGGCCACGACTGCAATCGCCAGGACCGCCAGAAACGAAAGCTCGAAGCCCGGATCGAAGAGCCAGAAGGGGTCGATCAGAAGCAGGCTCCAAGCCGCAAGCGACAACGAGTTCAGGAGATTGCGGTCGCGATCGAAGTGCACAGCGAGAAGGAAAGTGCAGGCCATGGCAGTGGCTCGGATGACAGACGGCTGCCCTTCAGCCAGGGCACTGAATAGCAGGAGTCCGGCCGCCGTCAAGGCCGAGGTCAGGGCAGCGGGAAACCGGGACCACCGAAAAAGCCCGTACAGGAAAGCAGCCATTACGGCGACGTGCTGGCCGGAAACGACCAGGACGTGATACATGCCGGTTATGCGAAAGGTTTCCTCAACTCGGGCATCCAGCGCGGACCGGTCACCCAGCAGCAACGCCTTCATGACGCCTGATGCTTCTTCCGATGCGAACGTCTTGTCCAGCCGAGACAGCAGCGCCTTGCGCAGATGCTGGATTCGTCTTGAGAGCCAGCTGCCTTGCCCGGTTGCGAGTCGCGTGATGAGAAGTTCGCTCTTTACAGTTCCGACCAGAGAAACCTCTTGCCGATCGAGGTAAGAGACATAGTCAAACTGACCCGGGTTGTTGAAGTTTTTTGGGAGACGCAGGTTTGCCAGCACTTCGATTTGGTCACCCGCGCTCAGTAGAGGCTGGCGGGGCATGTCGTTGCTCTGGTAGTAAAGCGCGAGACGAACTCTGCCCAGAGTGGCGTAGGTCGAGAAGCGATTCTCCACCTGCTGCACCGAGAGCTCAATCTGTTCACCGATACCTTTGGGCAGGGAACCCCTGGTGCAGATTCCCTTGATTCGGCAGGGTTCCTTCAGGTCCAGTTTTCCGCTGCGCGTGAGCATTCTGAGGTGTTGCGGCGCGTAGGAGGCTTCGTGAATGGCAGGATATGTCAAACCCAGGCACGCAAAGCAGACCATGGACAAACAGAAGACAAGCCAGCCTCTGGACCAAATGTGGGCTGCCCAAAGCGCCAAGAGACAGGCTGCAGAAGCTGATAGCAGGTAAGGCAAGTGGGTTTGAACGCAGGTGCTGAGGAGGATACCGAAGCAGAATGCCAAAGTGGCTGGAAACAACGGGCTGTTCATGGGCATGCGCAGCGATTGGGCCTATCATATTCTGGGGAGGGATAGCGCACAAAGGGAATGTCAACTTACGTACCAGCGGATTGCTCAGTTCCGCATGGACAGGAAATATCGAACCGTGTTAGAGACTTTGTTCGCAGGAGACAATGAATTGCAAGCCAAGGAGGCTGCATGAAACTGAATGGCCATTTTCTGTCCGGCATTGTGGTTGGTGGACTGGTGACCGGAGGAGTTTCCTTCTATCTACAATCCGCTAGCGCAGCGGGGGGTGATGCAAAGGTGCTGCTTGAAAATGACCGAGTCCGCGTTCGCCAGGTGCTATTTCAACCCGGCGTGCGGCCTGGGTCGCACACCCATGCCTACGCGCACGTGGGTGTGATTCTTGATGAGGGGTCGCTCGGCTTTGTTGAAAAGGGAAAGAAGGACGAAACCGTCAACTTCAAATCTGGAGATGCCGGCTGGCGTGACGCCAACGTCACCCATGAAGTTTTCAACGCAGGAAAAAAAACTATCCGCGTGGTTGAAGTCGAACTCAAGAAATAGCGCAACTGGAGCTTGCTGATAAAGATTCTTGGCTTCCTAGAGCCAGCCTTTTGGGAGGCCCTTGCGCGGATGAGGCGATCCGTAGCAACAGCTTCAGAATCCCTAGGCCCGCTTTCGTATTGCCAGGTTTTCGCTGTTTTTTTGACTACTGGAAATTTGCTATCTCAAGCCCTCGAGATTTCCATAGAACGTTGATTCTTATAGACTTACTCAATCCACACTCCTCCAACCCATTCCTGTAGAAGGCTTTCGATGGAAAAAAGAGGCAAGACTTTTCCCAAGAGTGGAAGGGGTTGTCCTGCGTTGCTGCATCGTTGCTGCATCAAAGCTTCATCCGGATGGCGCTCAACCTTCAGTAACCTGTTCGTTCTAAAAGTTTCTGACGCTCTCGTTGGCTTTTCGTCCATCTCACGGGGCTTTACACCAGTCCATGGGTGCGTTGAACGTTCCCATACAAGATATTGGAGGCCGACGCGTCTCCGAAAGCTGGCGTCTGGAGCTGATTCATTCGGGTGGATAGCTGGAAACCAGCTTGGAGCGGGCGTTTGCAGAGACATTGGCACGCGCCTTGCTGATTCCATTGTGGTTCCCCTGCCCTGGGTCTCCCAAAATGGATCAAATCCCTAGCCAAACGCCTACGTAAGAGGGCCGCGTGATGCAGAAAACACTGAAGGTTCTGAACGTGTTTGAAGACTCCACCAACGGGGCCCAAGTCTTTCAGATTCACGAGCAGGATCCTGACTACAAAATCGACCGGATCGTTTACCGCGAAAAATCCCCGTATGGCTGGTTCAAAGAGATCAGCTCTGAAGATTACCTTCGTAAAGTGAAGAACCTGCGCCCGATCGTTTATTGATTCACACTCCCCTCTCCATTGAAAAACAAACCAGCCAGCGAAGCTCAAGATGGTCGGTGAATCCTTGTCCGCAGCCGGCTCCTGAATACGACAAGCTTCTTCTGAAACGGCAAGTTGTCTGAGGTTCCTCCTACCAACAGAAGTCTCCCCAAGGGTTTGGCCGTGTGATTCCTCCCGGAAACGCCTATAATCAGCTCGCAAGTGAGATAGAAAGTCAGAGTCGAGTTCCACCGTTTCCCGCAGCTGCGCCTGGGACCGTGGTCATGACAAGAGAGAACCCTCAGAAGAAAACCCGCTTCCAGCGCTACAGTTTTACGCAGGCGATGTACAACTGGAAACCCCAGAAGCAAGGGCCTGAGCCGAAGTTCGGCATGGGGCTCGCGATCCTCTTCTTTGTCGTGGTAGCGCTCGTGTGCTATGCGATTTACCGTCTGATGTGACGGCAGAGCCTCAAAACATTCGCTTTTCTCCCAAAAACCAACTAGCCCTAGCTGCTCCGCCATCGGGTGTGACCGCTTACTGAGCAATAATGCCAAGTTGCTTCATTAGGCCCAGACTGTCCCAGTGCACCCATTCTTCCTCGATCTTGCCGTTGGCAAATCGAAGGATCGAGATACCGCCCAGAGAAAAATTCCGGCCGGTGGGAGCTATACCCTCAAGGTTGCCTTGGTGCGTCCCGGTCGACATCCAACGGACGGCAGCCTTATCGCCGTCAAATAACATGTCCTCGATGGTAAGGCGAAGATCCGGAAACGCAGTGCGATATCTGAGTGCAATCTGTTTCGCAAATGCCGGTCCTTTAGGGACGTCGGGTGTCGCCGGGTCATGGCGAACTGCGTTCGCAGTGTAAAGCTCGTCTGCAACTGCCAGGTTGCCCTGATTGTAAACCTCCTCAATCAGACGCCTAAGAGTCACTTTGTTCTTGCTTTCGGGCGCGGCTGCTAGCGTTGACATGATGGTTCTCCTCTGGGGTGACAAATGTGGTTGCCGTGACTTGAAACCCTGCCGTTGCAACCAATCACGGCACGGTCTGATGTGGGCTATCAAAATCCCATGGAACCCGAAGCCGTCTACCAAGGCTTCCTTCGGCCGAGGAATAGTCGGACTCCGAATCGAGTCTACCTGGCGTTGTGATTTCCTGCCCGCCCCTGCCGAGCGAGCGCAGGACATCGGTGTCATTCGGAAGGAGACGATGCCAGTCATTGGCAGATGTCCCACCTGGATTGCGCCTCTCGTAGACAACCGGGGCAATGCCGAGCAGAAGCGATCGCTCTCGGCCACGTCGAGAGGACACAACGCAACTCAATTCTTATGATTCGAGAGAAGTAGTGGTGAGTGGGTATGAATGCAACGCGACTTTATGATGTGCAAGGCGAACTGTCAAGCGTCCACCACACGAGCGTGAGCATGTTGCCAGCTCTCCGCTGGCGCAGATTCACACCCGTGAATTTAGGATGGTTGGTTGGCTCGCAAATCTACGCGACCTAACAGCGGTCTGTCTCCACTAGCCCCAACCCGAGTGCTGACCAAACGGCGCCAATCATCGCTTGCGTTGGAGCCTGAAGCTGCTTAAGTTAGTAGACCGGTTTCGGGATTGGAGTGCTGCTAGAGACAATGCCCGGGACATGTTGCTTTTGCAACGAACAGGCAGCTGATTGACCAGGAGCGACGATGGATCGTTTAGCGCGTTTGAGAACATTAGTGCAAGAAAACCCTCAGGATCGGTTTGCCCGCTACGGGCTGGCAATGGAACTCGCGAGCCTGGACCGCCTCGAAGAGTCCGTGAGCGAGTTTCGAGCCCTAATTTCCTTGGCCCCCGACTACGTGGCCAGCTATCTCCAAGCAGGTCAAACGTTGGAAAAGCTGAATCGCGTCGAAGAAGCCCGGGAGGCTTACGGGAAGGGGATTGAAGTGGCTGCGAAGAAGGGCGACATGAAGACGCGGGGCGAGTTGCAGTCGGCTCTCGAGCTTCTCGATTAGATCGAAGGACCCGACCGGGTGCCCCAGAACTTAATAAAGAGCAACCCGCCGTTGTCAAAAGGAGTCGCAGCGACGGCAGTGGTGGTGCCGCGTCGTGGATGTTTGTCTCAGCTCAAGGGCTGCTGTCGGTAAGAAGCGCGAACCTCTCGCGGAGGCTTTCCAACCTCGCAGCCACTCCCACATCTTCAGTCCTCCGGAGGACTGTTTTAGGGCAGCTCTTTGATCTCGATGTTGCGAAACTCAACCAGGGAACCGTGTCCTAAAAAGCCGATGTGCCCTTTGGTGCGAGCCAAGCCAGGGTGCTTCTTGAGGACTTCAGGATCTTTCACGTCGTCCAGATTCGCATCCACAATCACCGTTCCGTTCAACTTCACCTGAATGTGACGCCCGTTCGCAGTTATCTCTTCCTTGTTCCATTCTCCCGCTTTCTTTAGAAACCCACGCTTGGCTGGAACCACATCGTAGATTGAGCCGTGATACTGGGTCGGTTTCAGCGGTTTGTCATACGCTGTGTCGAGGATCTGAATCTCCATGCCTTGATAGGCCGCATCGCCGGTGAGCGGTGAGCGGATGCCAACACCGTTGTTACCGCCCGGCTCAGTACGAAATTCGAAACGAAACACGAAATCTGCAAACTCTTTCACTGTGAAGAAATTCCCGCCTCCGTCTTTCGGGCAGATAAGATTGCCGCCTTCTTCCGCGTACCCCGGACCTTTCTTTTCGATCAGCGTCCAGCCGCTCAACGTCTTGCCATCGAACAGTGGAACAAACGAGGACTCTGCGGCGGACAGCGAACCAGCGATGAGGAAAAAACCAAGCAGGCACGAAACAGCCCCGCGTCGCATGCGAGTGGCACAAGGGTTGAAGTACATAGAGCTCCTTTCAGCATGGGTGTTCCTGAACTCGGCGGAAAGCGTAATGTGCTGAGATTCACAAGTCAAATGCTTATGACGTGGGGGAGTCTCGATGGGGTCAGAGCTGAGCGGCGGGGCTGTGTGGGGTGGCTGCGGAAGCAGGCGCGCCGGAACACCTGCGCTCCAGAACTGAACGCAGGGCATCGCGAGTGACCGGCTTGGCCAGGTAGTCATCCATGCCGGCTGCCAGGCATTTTTCGCGATCCTGCTGCATGGCGCTGGCCGTCAGCGCAACGATTGGGGTGCGGTGCTCCGGGGTTTCTGTTTCACGAATTAGTGCGGTCGCCTCGTAGCCGTCGAGTAGCGGCATGTGGCAATCCATCAGGATGAGATCGTAGGCGATTGACCGTGCCATATCGACGGCCTCCTGACCGTTCTTGGCCACATCGGATCGGCAACCAAGCTTTTTCAAGAGTTGAACGGTGACCGTCTGATTGATCACGTTATCCTCGGCGACCAGGATGCGAAAGGGGAGAGAAGGCTCTGCTTCGGTGACCGGTTGCTTCGGTCTGGGTGGCGGAGATGGAACGCTGAACACTGCCTTCTGTCCTGAATACTGCTTCCAGGCCTGGATCAACTCCTCCTCCAGCCGCGAAGGGCGCAAGGGGCGGAGGAGCACTGCATCAACTCCTGCTTCTCGAAATTGCGAATGGGCGGTCTGACTGTCAGGCGCAATCAAGGCTACGAACAAGCTCTCGCTCAGCCGGGGTGTTGTCTTCAGAGTGCGAGCCAGGGTTTCTCCCTGCGCTCCAGGCAGGCGAAAATCTGCAAGGATGATCTGAAATGGATCCCCTGTAGCGCTGGCCTCCCGCGACAATCGTAGCGCTTCCTCACCAGTTCCGGCGGTGACCATTCGGACGTTCCAGTCGAGCATCCGCTCAGCGAGTGTTCGCGTCAAGAGATCACTTGCTGTAACTAGGAGCAGCCGCAACGAGCTCAGGGGCGAAACGCGCGCTGCAGACTCAGAGCCCTGAGGAATGGCAAGCTGTAGCGTTGCCATAAACGTCGATCCCTCTCCAAGCTTGCTCTTCGCCGTAAGGCTGCCACCCATAAGCTCCATGAGACGTTTGCAGATGGCCAGGCCGAGCCCGGTGCCTCCATACTTGCGCGTGGTCGAGGAGTCGGCCTGGGTAAATTTTTCGAACAGCATCGCCTGCTTGTCGTCAGGGATGCCGATTCCGGTGTCCTGAACCGAGATGCGGAAGAGGCTGCTTTCTGCAGACTGCTTCACGCATTCGACTTCGACCAGCACATGGCCGCGCTCCGTGAACTTGACGGCATTTCCAACCAGATTCAGCAGCACCTGCCGAACACGGCCTGGGTCACCCATCACGCAACGCGGCATCTTCGGGGAGCAGCTGACCGCGATCTCCAGCCCTTTGGCATCGGCGCGCGCCGCCAGTAGGTCGACCACTTCTTCGACGACCTGGCCCAGATCAAAAGGCGCTGTTTCAATGGTCAACTTTCCAGCCTCGACCTTAGAGAAGTCCAGAATATCGTTGATGATTATCAGCAGAGCATCGGCAGATTGCTTCGCCATGGAGGCGTAGCTCTCCTGCTTGACATTTAGAGGGGTCTCCAGCAGCAGGTCCATCATCCCCATCACGCCGTTCATGGGAGTGCGGATTTCATGGCTCATGGTTGCCAGAAACTCGCTCTTGGCCAATGTGGCCTTCTCGGCTTGCTGTCGTGCAACCCGCCAGCGGTAAAGTAACCAAAGCGTCAGTGCCAGCATGGCTGAAAGGGCGAAAATGCCGACGTGAAGCCGCTGGTTCCAGTCCTCTTTCTCAAGAAGAGCGTAGATGGATTGGGTCTCACTCTTTGCGATCAACGACCATTTGGAATAGATGCTCGACAATGTGCCGTCGCGCGCCATCAGCCCGACTTCCTCACGCAGAGTGTCAGCGACACCGGCAAAATCGAAGTTGGCTCCCATGCCCACCGGAACCACCGCCGCACCAACACCTGTGTAGTTGAAAATTGCTTGCTCACAGCCAGGCACCCGCTCCAGCAAGAGAGACTGCGCCAAGGACGCGTCCAGAAAGCCGGCATCCACTTCACCCGAGCAGACTGCCTGGAGAATCTGTGGGCGTCCTTTTAGTGCTACGAAACGCGCGCCAGGCAAGTAGGTTCGGGTGAGGTGGCGAGAATGGGGCAAATCATTGTGAGCAACGAGGCGGTCCACCGTGTCTTGCGGTCGCGTAATGTTACGGCCTTTCAGTGAAAGCAGGCAATACTCGTTAATCATCCAAGGCTTGGTGAGGTAAAAATCTCTGGGCCGCGACGGGATATCTGCGATGACGGGCCACAGATCGACCCTGCCTTGCTGAAGGTTCTGGATGGGGCCGGTTTTGAATGTCAGCCACTCAAGAACGATGCCGCGTCGGCGAGCTGCTTCCTGAAACACGTCGAACACGACCCCGCTAGCCGAGCCGTCCTGTTGTATTACCTGGTAAGGAGGGGAGTGGTGAATCCCAACCCGGGCCGTTTTCTGCAGCGGGCGAAGCCGCCACACTTTTTGGTCGGCAGCAAGGGTTGCGAGGACTATCAGACATGCCAGGCCCAGGGCGAAGCCGCGCCAGTACTTCCTCAAACATTCCACAAATCGATGAAGCGTTTGCATGGGTACTGAGACCTTCGTCGGTATTTGAGGACTTGGGTGAGGATTTAGCCCTTGACCAATGCCCTAGCTATCGGCAGGAGCCGACTGGCCCGTTAGAGCGCCAAGGCGAGAAAAACTGCCTACACCCGCGTCAGAAGGCTGCGGTCATCCAGGTCGGGGTTCAATCCTTGGAGGCCAGTAGTTTCATTGCCAGGGGTGTCGGTGCCGCAATCCTGTTTCGTAGAATTTCGGTTGGGAAGTCTGATCCGGTTGTGGCGTTATTCGCGCGAGTTGTGATCTTTAAATTGAAGGACATGGAATGACAAGACCTGCGGGGCTTACGTTGCTGGTATTGATAGTGATGATGTCCTCAATTCCCGCAGTGAAGCGGTTTTTGGTTGCGGTGGATCAACATTCTTGCCAAGACTTCCCTCTCCCCACAATCGAGAGAGGGAGTCGCTCTCAAAAGCACCTCAGTTCAGGGCCTTCTCGATCGCACCTACAAGGGTTTCACCTTCGGGGGTGTCCTTTGAGTCAAACCGTGCTGCGATGTTGCCCTGCTTGTCGATGAGGAACTTGTTGAAGTTCCATTTGATTTCGCCGGCAAACTTGGGATTGGTGGAAGCATCAGTCAAGTATTGATACAGGGGGTGCTTGTCGGGTCCCTTCACGGAGATTTTGGAAAACATCGGGAATGTCACGTTGTAGCGTGTCGAACAAAACGTCTTGATTTCTTGATCGGTGCCCGGTTCCTGGGCCCAAAATTATTGGCGGGAAAGCCAAGCACAACCAATCCGCGGTCCTTGTACTGCGAATAGATTTTCTGCAACCCCTCATACTGGGGTGTATAGCCACATTGGCTCGCGACATTGACGAGAAGCAGTGTCTTCCCGCGGTACTGCGAAAGATTGACTTCCTTCCCATCGATGCTCTTCAAAGTGAAGTCGTAAATCATTGCCTGCTTCCCTCCTTTGGGAATTTCATTGCCTGGCCATGCGTTGAGCGCATTTGCGGCGACAAATAGAAGGGTCAGCAGGATGCCGAGTTTTGCTTTCATGATGTTGTCTCCTGAAGTTCAGTTCAATGTTGTAGCCATCATTCTAAAGTCCCGTTCGGCGAAAAGGTGCAGGAACGAACGGCTAACCCAAACAGGTTCAGTTGTTGAACCAAGCATCAAGCTCGTCGCTCGTCTGTCCAGGTCCACTCGAAGCCAGCAAGCCAAGCTGAGTCTTTGAGCCGAATGGAATCACGGTTCGTCATCAGGCTGTTCTTTGAGGATTTACTCGCCACCTCGATGACTGCGCGAAAATCGTCGATTGCTAGCCGACCATTACCATGCACGAGCGAGGCAACTTTGGCAAAGTCGGCCGAGCAACCAACCCAAGCCTCGTTCTCTATGGGCTGAAATTCGTTGGAGCGGACATGAACCGGAACCCAACCGAGAATCCCTTGCTCATGCTCCGAGGCCCGTGGATCGCACAGATAGAGCGTGCCAGTCTCTCCATCGTCCTCAAAGGTCCCGACGAGCCCGTTCGATCCCTCTTCCTCGACAATAAATCCAAGGTCCATACTTTTGCAAACCACATCCTACAAGTCACCTCTATCGCAACAGGTCAGACCCAGACCTAGGTGTTCACCCGCGCAACCCGTCCAGCACGCCGCGCATGTAGGCAAACGATTGGATCATTCCGGGAAGCGGGTTTTCGGCATCGATCTCGTATTCTAGGTTGACCGTGCCCTGGTATTTCATTTTCTTCAGTTGCTTGAAAATCGCGACGACCGGCATGGCACCTTCGCCAACGCGGCATTGGCTGTCCTTGTCGGAAAGTGAACGCAAGTCTTTGATGTGCATGTCCAACAAACGGGGTCCGGCCTCGGCGATTGACTGGACGATATCGACTCCAGTTCGGGCAGTGTGGCCGACATCAATGCACAGACCGACGCGCGGATCCATGTTCTTCACCACTTTCAATGCATCCTGCGGGGCCGGGAAGAACTTGTCTTCCGGTCCGTGGTTGTGAATCGCGGCTTTGATATTGTATTCCTTCACGAAGCGCTCAATGCGTGGCATGGTCTGCTGCGTGGGCGCAATGACCATGAGCGGCATCCCGCTTCGCTTCGCGTATTCGAAATACTTGCGGACGTCGGAATCGGAATCTTCCTTGAGGCTGATTGTCCCTCCGCCAACGATCTGCAAACCAGCATTCTCAAACTCTTTCCGCCCTGCTTCGAGCTCGGATGGAGTGCTAGTATAAAAAAGGTGGAACTCCTTGATGTTCAGATACGGGGTCTTCAGCTCCTTCAGCGCGGCGATTGCTTGCGCCCGGTTCAACTTCCGCAGCGAGTAACTGGCTACGCCGAGTTTGATGTCGCTGGAATGCACTGAATTCGGAGAGGAGATGGCCGTTGTTCCGTTCAGGCTGAGCAAGGCCCCGGCTGCTGTGATGAATCTGCGACGGTTGAAGGCGTAGTGCATTGAATGTCTCCTCGAAGTCAAAATAGTAATTCTGAAAGCAGCGATAATAACGTTATCCTGGGTCCTCTGCGTCTCCGTGTTTCAGCGGTCGCTTGTCGCTCTTGTTCCTTCCAGTCAGGCCGAGCGCCCGACTGCCGCAGCGACTGCTCGCAGCCTCGGCATCAGAGTTTGCAGCTGCGCAGGGGTGAGCGATTGCGCTCCGTCTGACAAAGCTTCGCGCGGGTTCGGGTGCATCTCCAGCATGATGCCGTCAGCCCCGGCGGCCACGGAAGCAAGGGCCATGGCCGGGACGTGGCGGCTAATGCCTATGCCATGGCTGGGATCGGCGATCACCGGGAGATGGGAGACTTCTTTTAGCACCGGCACGGCATTCAAGTCGAGCGTGTTTCTGGAATAACTGCGATCGAGGGGGTGGACACCCCGTTCGCAGAGCAGCACTTTGGAGTTGTTATAGTGCAGCAGATATTCCGCAGCGAGCAAGAACTCGTCGAGCGTGGCGCTGGGACCTCTCTTGAGCATGACAGGGTGACCCGATTTCCCCGCCTCAATCAACAGCGGGAAATTCTGCATGTTCCGGGCGCCAATCTGCAGAATGTCCACATAGCTGGCAACTAGGGGCACGAGGTCCGGTTGCATCACTTCGGAAATCGTCACCAAACCGTGTTCGCGGCCGACCTGTTGTAGGATCTTCAGCCCTTCCTCCTGTAATCCTTGAAATGCATAAGGCGACGTACGCGGTTAGAAGGCCCCTCCGCGCAGCCCGGTAGCACCCGCTTCTCGCGCGGCTTCGGCCGCGGCCTCCATCTGGTCGGTGCTTTCCACGGAGCAAGGGCCGGTGATGATCTGAATCTGCTGCCCACCAAAACACACGCCTTTGATCTCGATAGTCGTGTCGGACCGATGAAACTCGCGCGAAGCCAGCTTATAAGGCCGGCTGACGTGGGCTACATGCTCGACACCCGGAAGCACGCTCAACGCCTGGTACAAAGGCTCGCGCAGGTCGGGAGGAATGGCGCTGGGGATGCCGACGGCAACGCGATCACCACCGGGCATCCGCAAGGCACTCAGGCCTCGAGCTTCAATGCAGGAAAGCACCCGCCGGATCTCTTCCTCGACGGCAGAGACGGTCATGACGACGATCATAGTTAGTACTGGTTAGTACTGAGTGATTGAGTGATGACCCCGTTTCACTTCTTCAACGTGTATTCGTACAAAGGTTGCAAGGTTTTCCCAACGAATGTCATTTTCAGTGACGACTTGTCAGCTTCCAGCACCGAAAAACCGAGCGCACTCTTGGCAAACAGAGAGCGCGGACCTGGCTTGGTGGGGCGCAGTTTTCCTCCGGTGCCAGAGACGAAGAAGTGCAGGTTACCTTCGGGTTTTAGGTGCTGCATGTCGTGATCGTGCCCAGCCAGGTAAACGTCTGCACGCTCCTTGATGACTGGAAGCAGCTCGCGAATCAACTCTTGATTGTCGCCGTGTTGACCGTGTGAGTATATAGGATGATGTCCATAGACGACCTTCCAACCGTAAAAACTACTATCCAAGGCTTTCTTCAGCCATTCGAGCTGATAGGGTGTCATCACCGCTGAATCAATGGCAAAGAATTGAACCCAACCCGCTGTAAACGTGTACTGTGTCGCCGGCATCCGCCAGCTTGGGCTCTTCTTTGAATAAAGGATCTCAGCCTCCGGGCTTTCCTGAAAGCCATAATCATGGTTTCCCAGGGTTGCGTAGAACTGAATGCCCAGTGGATCGTAGAGCTGGTCCCACCGGGTTTTCCATCGCGGATCGTCAACACCCTTCATTCCTTTGTTGTAGAAGTTGTCTCCAAGGGTTATCGCAAAGTCAAAGGGCCGCTGCCGGTGAAACAGGAGCATGCTCGTAGCCACATCCCTTTGGTCTTGGCTGCCGTCGCCGAAATCGCCAAAGGCCAAAACCCGAATTGGCTGGCCTGCGCCCTTTAATGAGAATGGTTCGGGGGCTACCTGCAGCTCGGGCCGCAGGTGCATCTTGATGCTTGCGGGCGGGATCTTGGCAGCTTGAGGCTGCCGGAGAAGGACAAACGCCACAAGAACAAGCGCTGCAGCAACCCAGAATCGTCGGGACATTCATGTCTCCTTGGAGCAAATGGTAGCGGAGTCTCTCTTCAAACCCCGCGTTGTATCGAATGTTGATGCGGAATACGGGGCACATGCTGGCTGGTAAGACTATCTTCAAGCGTTCGGGTCGAAGTTTACAACCGCCAGTCAGCGTTCGGTAGCGAAATACTCTGTCTCAAGTCTGTCGCGCCAAGTGCTTGAACTTCTTTCAAATTGTTCCTCAGGGAAGTGAAGTTCGGTACAATGTCTCGTTGAATTGCTTGCCCACATCGAGGCTGACCTGATGGAGCCCTATGAAGACATCCCTGCTGCTGTTCTCGGCCGCTATTGCACTGTGCTTCCTAATATCTTGCTCCGTACAACAGAGCGAAGATCTCAAATTTGAGGCTTTTGCCAAGGAATACCTCGACAAGCTCTTGGAGAAGAATCCTGAGCTGGCGACCAGCCTTGGGGAGCACCGCTACGACGAGCGGCTGTCGGATTACAGCCAGGCTGGTATTCAAGCGCAAGTCCAGTTTCAGCGGCAGTCCGTGGAGCGTTTGGGACAGATTGAGGTGTCGAAGCTGAGTGCGGTGAATCGGATCGACTTTGGGATTTTCCAATCGCAAATTCAGTCAGCCCTGTTTCAGCTTGAGAATCTGAGAGAGCATGAATGGAATCCTCTCTTTTACAACGTCGGGAACGCGGTCTACGGGCTGACGGCCCGGGAGTTTGCTCCGCTGAAGGATCGGCTGAAGAGTGTCAAAGCGCGGTTGAAAGCCATTCCAGCGGTGCTGGACGCGGCGCGGATGAATCTCAAGAATCCACCGAGGGTGCATACAGAGACCGCCATCTTGCAGAACAAAGGCAACGTTAGCCTCGTTCGGGAGGAACTGAAGAGCTATCTGGACCAGGTGCCGGAGTCGGTTCCGGAGTTTGCCTCAGTTCAGTCCCAGGTGATTGCTGCCCTTGAGTCGTATGGCGTTTGGCTTGAGAAGGAACTGCTCCCCAAGTCGAACGGAAACTTCAGAATTGGCGAGAACAAATTTCGCGACAAACTGCGTTATACCCTGGATTCCGATCTTTCGATTGAAGAGATCCTTCAACGCGCCCAGTCCGACCTCCAAAAGACCCAGGATGAATTGTATGAGACAGCCCAATCTCTTTCAAAAAAGCAGCCTGGCGGGAGCGATGCTGCCGCGAAAAAGACTTTGATCAAAGTGGTTCTCGATCAATTGGCAGAGTCGCGACCGACGAACGAAACAATCGTGGCTCTCGCGAAAGCGAACTTGGAAGAAGTTACCGAATTCGTTCGACAGCAAGGACTGGTAACGGTGCCTCAGGAGCCGGTAAAGATCATCGTGATGCCTGAGTTTCAGCGTGGAGTGGCCGTTGCCTATTGCGAACCCCCCGGACCACTGGAGAAAAACGGCGAGACCTTTTATGCTATTTCGCCCACCCCGATCGATTGGTCCCAGCAGCGTGTAACCTCATTCTTCCGCGAGTACAACAATCACATGTTGAAGAGCTTGAACATCCACGAGGCCATGCCGGGGCATTACCTGCAGCTTGCCCACTCCAACAAGTTCAAGGCACCCACACTGATTCGAGCAATCTTTACCAGCGGTGTTTTTACCGAAGGCTGGGCGACCTATGCGGAGCAGCTGATGGTTGAGAAAGGCTATGGCGGACCCGAAGTGAAGATGCAACAGTTGAAGATGCGGCTGCGTCTAATCATCAATGCAATCTTGGACCAAAAGATCCATACCGCGGGAATGAGCGAAAAGGAAGCATTGGATTTGATGATGAACGAGGGCTTTCAGGAAGAGGGTGAGGCGGCTGGCAAATGGCGCCGAGCTTGTCTTTCATCGACCCAACTTTCGACCTATTACGTGGGAAACACGGAGATTAATGAGATTCGCAAGGCGTGGGAGGCCAGGAAAGGTCCGATTCTGGATTTGAAGGCCTTTCATGACACGGTGCTCTCCTTTGGTTCGCCCGCGCCGAAGCACGTCAGGTCTCTCTTGGGGCTTTGAATGAGTTGTAAGATCGTCTGACGATGATCGGCAAGTAACTCTATAAATCCAATTGCATCAACACTGGGAGGTCCTTTATGTACAGAAGGTTAGCTGTCATTGTTTGGCTCGCTGCCTGCGTTTGCGTAGGGAAAGCAATCGCACAATCGACCATCGAGAAGGCTGGCAAGAAAGTTGAAACGGGTGCCAAGCAGACGGGTTCAGCCACTGCCAAAGGCGCCAAGAAAGTAGGAACCGTTACCGCTGAGAAGAGCAAGGAAGCCGGCAAAGTGACTGCCGAGAAATCGAAGGAAGCCGGGCAGCAAATTGGCAAGGGAGCCAAGTCAGCGGGAAAGGGAACTGCCAAAGGTGCCAAGAAGGTAGGTGAAGGAGCCGTGGAGGGAACGGAGAAGGTCGGAAAGGGTGTTGCCAAAGGTGTGAAAAAGATCGGATCGAAGTAATAGGAAGCTTGAAGGGCGACGGACGAAAGAAGAAACCGTTTGGGAGTGCCCGCCTGGATCGAAAGGCGAAAGGGACTACCACCTTACTTTTCGGTTGTCTAAGATCAGTTCAGCGAAGTTTTGAAGGCGTGGATTACTCGCCAAGGACCCTGAATGTGTGCTCCACCTCGTTGGGGTCATGCAACCTGCTGCCCAGATTTTGTCCAAGAGACAGAATTCCCTGTTGCGGATACCAAAAGTTTCTGCTAAATTCCGAGTTTTGCCAACGGGCTGGCGTAGCTCAGTTGGTAGAGCAGCTGATTTGTAATCAGCAGGTCGGGGGTTCAAGTCCCTTCGCCAGCTCCAGAACGCCATAGTATCAAATAAGAACTAAGAACTTGAGATTGGGTTTTGTATCGGAGAGATGGCCGAGTGGTTAATGGCAGCAGACTGTAAATCTGCCGCTCCTTGCGAGCTACGGAGGTTCGAATCCTCCTCTCTCCACCATTGGAGGTTGCAGGCTTGTTGAGGAGACGGGCGCGAAAGGGCGGTTTTGACTCAGTCCTGTCCCATGCCAACTGCCTGATACCCCCGAACGGGCGGGAGTAACTCAGTGGTAGAGTCACAGCCTTCCAAGCTGTTGGTCGCGGGTTCGATCCCCGTCTCCCGCTCCAAAAGTTGGGCCCACGTAGCTCAGTTGGTACGAGCGCGTCCTTGGTAAGGACGAGGTCACCAGTTCAATCCTGGTCGTGGGCTCCATTTTCTCTTTTGACCTCGCAGGA
>Ga0187893_10003289_pt1 | contig 33189 bp, 26 predicted proteins | sample MA1701074metaG_FD_139574 | JGI IMG/M metagenome (GOLD analysis project Ga0187893, IMG submission 139574) | White microbial mat communities from a basaltic lava cave in the Kipuka Kanohina Cave System on the Island of Hawaii, USA - MA170107-4 metaG ...
AAGGGGGAGGGCAAGCTCGAAGTGTCCCTCTTCTCCGAACCCCTGCCGGAGGCGCTGGCTGCGGCGTTCCCGGCGGCCGATCAATCGGCCGGTCCGCGGTTCGCCCACGGGTATCAGATGGTGCGCCGCGAGGGACTCGAACCCACGACCCGCTGATTAAGAATCAGCTGCTCTACCAACTGAGCTAGCGGCGCACGACGGGCGGGGTCTAGCGAGACGACATTATAGGCAGCCGGAAAGGCGATTCAAGACAATTTCCCGGAAGCGCCGCCCGGGCGTAAGATAGGGGCCGTGAGCGCCCTCGCCGTCCTCGCCCTCCTCCAGGCCGACCCGACCGCGAGCGTCGCCGTCGCCAAGGGCGCCACCCAGCCCTCGCTCGCCCTCGACGCCGACCTGGGCTGCTACGTCGCCTTCTTCCGGAACGGCAACGTCGAACTCGCCGTCTCCACCGACGGCGGCAAGACCTGGGGCGAGCCCGCGCTCGCCATCGACGCCCAGGGAAAGGCCGGCGGGTCCAACCAGCGCGGGCCCCGCCTCTCCCTCGACTCCCGCAAGCGCCTCTACCTCACCTGCCCCCTCGCCCTCGAGCCCAACGCGATGCGGCCCGACCTCTACGCCGCCTGCTCGACCGACGGCGGAAAGACTTTCTCGAAACCCGTCCGCGTGAACGAGCCCGCCGGCAGCCTCCGCGACGCCCTCCACGACTCCCAGGCCGCCCCCTCCGGCGACCTCCACGTCGCCTGGCTCGACGGCCGCGCCGCCGAGCTCCCCCCCGCCGTCTACTACTGCAAGGTCGCCGACCAGGCCAAGAAGCCGGGCAAGAACGTCCAGGTCGCCCCCGGCGCGAGCGAGCGCGCCGCCCCCTCCATCGCCCTCGACGCCCGCGGCGCCCCCTTCGTCGCCTTCTTCGACGGGCCCCGCAAGTTCGACGAGAAGAAGAACCGCCAGGTCCTCCTCGCCGCCTCCTCCGGCCCCTCGTCCTTCAAGACCTCCCCCCTCAGCCGCGAGGACACCGGCCTCCCCTACTGCCCCGGCGAGGCCCCCGCCCTCGGCGTGGGCCGCGACGCGAAGTTCGTGGCCGCCGCCTGGGTCGACCTCCGCATGGGGCCCGAGGACCGGAACGTCTTCTGGACCCTGGGCGACCCCGCCAAGCTCCCCCTCGAGTCCCCCGTCCACGAGGACCGCCGCTTCTACCAGGGCCACCCCTCCCTCGCCGTCGACGCGGCCGGCACCGCGTGGTGCTGCTGGGAGGACGCCCGGGAAGGCGTCCAGCGCGTCTTCTTCGCCTCGAGTTCCTACAAAGGCAACTTCCGCGTCGGCGCCCCGGCCGAGGAAAGGGGCGCCTTCCCCTCCGTCGCCGCCGCCGGGAAACGCGCGGCCGTCGCCTACGAGAACGGCCAGGGCGTCTCCTTCGCCGTCCTTGCCGCCCCTTGAGCGGCCCTGATATCATCGCGCCCCATGGCCCGGCTCTTCGGCACCGCCGGCATCCGCGGCGTCACCAACTCCGGCATCACCCCCGAACTCGCCCTCCGCCTGGCCCGCTCCTACGCCGACTGGATCCGGCGCCAGGGGGCCTCCCGCGGCTCGGTCGCCGTCGGCCACGACACCCGCTGGGGCGCCGAGATGCTCGCCCGCGCCGCCGCCAGCGGCTTCGCCTCCGCCGGCCTCCACGTCCAGTTCTACGGCTGCATCCCCACCGGCGCCTTCTCCCTCAACGTCGCCCGCACGAACCAGGACGGCGGCCTCCTCGTCACCGGCTCCCACATGCCCCCCGACCGCATCGGACTCCTCCTCCTGGACTCCGAGGGCGCCGTCTGCCCCTTCTCCACCACCGACCCGGTCGAAGCGATCCTCGCCGCCGAGCAGCATCCCGAGATCCCCCCCGCCGCCATCGGCCGCCTCGAGGACGCCTTCCACCCCTACGAGCTCTACGTCTCCGAGTGCATGCAAGCCGTCGACGCCCCCCTCTGCCGCTCGCGGAAGTACCGGGTCGCCGTCGATCCCGCCAACGGCGCCGCCTGCCTCGTCGCCAAGGAGTTCTTCGAGTGGCTGGGCTGCGAGGTCGTCCTCCTCCACTTCGACCCCAACCCCGTCCCCGACCGCCCCAGCGAGCCCCGCGCCTCCACCGTCACCGCCGCCATCGAGGCCGTGCGCCGCGAGCGCTGCGACCTCGGCGCCTGCTTCGACGTGGACGCCGACCGCGTCCTCTTCATCGACGCCGACGGCCTCCCCCTCTCCGAGGACACCGCCGGCGCGATCTTCGCCGCCTCCCTCCTCCGGAAGGGCGACGTCTGCGTCGTCCCCGTCAACTCCTCCGGCCTCATCGAGCAGGTCTGCGAACCGATCGGCGCCCGCCTCGAGTACTGCGAGGTCGGCCAGCCCCACGAGGTCGAGGCGATCCGCCGCCACGGCGCCCGCTTCTGCTACGAGGAGTCCGGCAAGTACTACTTCCCCCCCCGTTTCCTCTGGGCCGACGGCCTCTACGCCGCCGCCCGCATGATCGAGCTCATGGCCCGCGACCGGAAGACCCTGGCCGAGCTCGCCCGCCCCTTCCCCCGCTACCACCAGGTCAAGCGCAACGTGCCCGTCGACGACGCCCGGAAGGACGCCGCCCTCCGCGACGCCGTCCGGCGCCTCGAGACCCGCCTCGTCGACGGCCGCGCCCGCGACCTCACCGTCGACGGCTTCAAGCGGATCTACGCCGACCACTCCTGGCTCCTCCTCCGCAAGAGCGGCACCGAGCCCCTGATCCGCGTCTACTCCGACGCCCCGAGCGCCCCGCGCGCCGAGGAGCTGGCCCGCGAAGGCGAGGCCCTCCTGAGAGAATGCCTGTGACCCGCGACGAGTTCCTCCGGGCCCTCCGCTCCGCCGCCGACCCCGACCCCGCCCGCGTCCTCGACGCCCTGATCGCCTGCTCCGGCGCCGAGCGCGGCTTCCTCGTCCTCCGCGACGACGACGCCCTCGAGGTCCGCTGCGCCCGCGCCCTGGACGGGGAGGATCTCCGCCGCGCCCGAGAGAAGGTGAGCCGCACCCTCCTCGAGCGCGCCCTCGCCGAGGGCCGCCCGATCGTCGCCTCCGACGCCGAGATCGCCGCGACCGAGAGCCTCCAGGACCAGAAGGTCCGCTCCGTCTGCGCCCTCCCCCTCCGCGCTTCCCGCGGCGCCGTCTACCTCGACCACCGCTTCGAGCGCGGCGTCTTCTCGGACGCGGACTTCCTGGACGACGTCGCCGCCGCCCTCGACCGCGCCCTCCGCGCCTCGCTCGACCGCTCGGGCGACGGCGAACTCGTCGGCCGCTCCGCCCCCATGCGCGAGCTCTCCCGCCTGCTCGACCGCGTGGCCGCCTCCCCCTACCCCGCCCTCCTGATCGGGGAAAGCGGCACCGGGAAGGAGCTCGCCGCCCGCGCCCTCCACCGCCGCGGCCCCCGGGCCCCCGGCCCCTTCGTCGCCGCCAACTGCGCCGCCCTCCCCGAGCAGCTCCTCGACAGCGAGCTCTTCGGCCACGAGAAGGGCGCCTTCACCGGGGCCGACCGCGACCGCGCCGGCCTCTTCGAGCAGGCCCACGGCGGGACCCTCTTCCTCGACGAGATCGCCTGCCTCAGCCCCGCCGCCCAGGAGTCCTTCCTCCGCGTCCTCGAGACCCGCGAAGTCCGGCGCGTCGGCGCTTCGACGACCCGGACCGCGGACGTCCGCGTCGTCGCCGCCACGAACGAGGACCTCGAGACCTCCGACCGGTTCCGGCGCGACCTCTTCTACCGGCTGAACGTCCTCCGCGTGGACCTTCCCCCGCTCCGCGACCGGATGGAGGACCTCCCGCTCCTGGCCGAGCACTTCCTGTCCCGCATCGCCGCCGAGACCGGAACGGCCCGGAAGCGCCTCACCGCGGCCGCCCTCGCCCGCCTGGCCGAGCACCGCTGGCCGGGCAACGTCCGCGAGTTCGAGAACGCCCTCCGCCGCGCCGCCGCGCTCTCCGACCAGTCCGCGCTCGACGTCCCGGACTTCTCCTTCCTCCGGGAGGCCCCCGCGGCGCCCGAGGACGGCGTCGTCTCGATCGACGACCACATCCGCGGCACGCTCGCCCGATGGAACGGAAAGCTCGACCTCCAGGAGATCGCCGACCGCCTCGGCCTCAGCCGCAAGACGCTCTGGGAAAAAAAGAAGAAATGGGGGATCTGAGGTGAAGGGAATCCGGAATCCGGAATCCAGCTTCCAGCTTCCTCCCCCATGACCGTCTCCTGCCTCCAGTGCGGGCACTCCTACGAGGTCCCCGAGGGATCGGCCGTCCAGGACCGCGCCTGCCCCGCGTGCGGGACCCCGCAGGCCGCGCATTTCCCGTACGCGCGCTCCGGGCGATTCGAGCCGGCCAGCCGCGACCCGATCGGATTCGCCCGTTCCTGCGCGCGCGAGGGACTCAAGGCCCAGGCGCTCGAAGCGCTGGAAGAGGCGTTCCGCGCGGGATACCATGACTGGGCGGCCGTGGAGGCGGACCCCGACCTGGCCTCCCTCCGGGGCGATCCCCGCTTCGCCGCCTTGATCGGGAAATACCGGAAGCCATGAGACTGCTCGGCGCCGGAGCCTGCCTCGTCGCCGCCGCCTGCGCGGCCGGCCCCTCCGACGCCGAGGCCCTCTACCGGCAAGCCCGGGCCGAGGCGGGCCGCCGGCCGCCCGAGGAGATCCTGCCGCTCCTGGACCACGCGATCGCGCTCGACCCCACCCGCGCCGCCTATTTCCTCGAGCGGGCCGAGCTGCGCGAGCGGCTCCGCCTTCCCGAGGGCGCGGTCGAGGACTACGGGCGGGCCATCGGGCTCCTCCGCCCGGCGTCCCACGCCCGCTTCGAGCTGGCCGACGCCCTCACGGCCCGCGCCGTCCTTCACGCGGCGGCCGGAAGGATCGCCGCGGCGGAAGCGGACCTCGGCGATGCGCTCCGGGCCTCCCCCCGCTCGATCGAGGCCCTCCTCGAGCGGGCCCGGCTCTTCCGGGGCGCGGGGCGCGCGGCCGAAGCCGACCGGGACCTGGCCGAGGCCAGGAGCCACGGCAGGGGCGCGGCGGGAGCGTTCCACGACGAGGGCGTCCATCAGCTCCAGGCCGGCCGGCCCGGGCGGGCGGAGCGGCTCTTCCTCAATGCGAGCGACCTCGACCCCGGGCGTCTCGAGGCGCTCGTGGGCCTGGCCCGGGCCCGCATGGAATCGGGGCGCTTCGCGGCCGCCGAGGAGGCGCTCGACCGCGCCCTCGCGGCGGGGCCCTCGGACCCCGAACTCCCCTACCACCGGGGCAACTCCCGCCTGGCGCAGGGGAAGTTCGAGGAGGCGCTCGCGGACTTCACGCTCGCGGCGGAGCGCGACCCCCGCAACGCGTCCGCGCTCGCCGCGCGGGGACTCCTCTTCCACCGCCACCGAAAGGACCCCGAGCGGGCCGAGGCCGAGTTCCACCGCGCCCTGGTCGCCGACCCGGCCCACTTCGCCGCCCTCTTCAACCGCGGCCTCCTCTACCACGAGACCGGGCGTCTCGTCGAGGCGGAGCGCGACCTCCGCCGCGCGCTGGCCGCCCGCACCGATCCCGAGGCCGCCTACGCGCTCGGCCGCGTCCTCCTCGACCGCGGGGACCGCGAACGGGCGGCCGACGCCTTCCGGCGGACGCTCGAGATCTGCAGGGACCCGGAGCGGCGGAAGTCGGTCGAGGCGGATCTCGCCCGGTCCCTGCGTCCTGAAAGGTGAGGGAACGACATGAGGAACGGCGCGCTGGCGATCGCCCTGGCGGCGGCCCTGGGCTGCGGGGGCGGAGCGGCCCGGTCCGGCCCCGCCTCCCCCGAGGAGTCGGCGCTCGAGGCCCTGGCCCGCGGCGACTTCGACCGCGCCGAGGGCCACCTCCGCGGCCGCAAGGAGCCCACCGCGCTGCACCTCCTCGCCAAGATCCATCTCCTCCGGAACCGGCCGGCCGAGGCGGCGGCCCTCCTCCGGACGCTGCTCCCGGAGAAGCACACCGACGTCGCCTCGGTCCTCGACGCGCAGGCCGTGGTCCCGGACCTCGTGGCGGCCTCCCTCCGCATGGACGACTTCGGCACCGCCGCCGCCTGGAGCGCCCGGGTCGGCGACCCCGTCCTGGCCCGGAAGTACGAGGTCCTCGCGCGGGCCGTGGCGTACGTCCAGGACCGCGACTGGGAGGAGACCACGGTGGCCCTCGTCTCCATGAACCCGCTCCCCCTGGTGCAAGGAACCGTGAACGGCCTGCGGGGGATCTTCCTCGTGGACACGGGGCTCGGAGAGACGCTCCTCGACCGGGACTACGCCAAGCGCGCCGGCATCTCCGTGATCGGCCTCCAGGCCGGCGGGACGCTCGACGAGGGCGTGGCCACGAGCGTGGGTCTGGGCGGGCTCAGCGTCCGGAACGTCCCCGTCCAACTCGGCCGTCTCGCCACCCACTCCGTGGTGCCCGTCAACGGGGCCATCGGCCTCTCCTTCCTCCTCCATTTCGACTTCACGATCGACTACCGACGCGCCAGGCTCACGCTCCGGAAGCCCGGAGGGTCCGTGCCCTTCCCGCCCTCCGCCGTGCCCGCGATCGTCGGCGGGGACCGCCACCTCCTCGTGGCCGGGATGGTGAACGGGACGGTCCAGACCTTCGCCGGGATCAACACGGGGCTTTCCGGCGTGACGATCGCGGTCTCGGAGACCTTCCTCCGGGCGAACCCCTACGACGTGCAGGAGGCGACGGCGGGCCCGCTCCGGCTCCCGCGGCCGCCCGTCAACCGGAACGCCTTCCCGACCGGGCTGGACGGCGCCTTCGGGCTCCAGGTCGGCTTCGTCCTGGGCCATCAGGCCTTCACGAGCCGCGCGCTCCGCCTCGACCCCCGCTCGATGCGCCTGGCCATCGAGTGAGGGCGCTCAGCGCGGCGCGGCGAACTCGGCGGCGAAGCGCGGAAGGAGGAGGATCCCGAGCGTGAACGCCCCGTGGCCGAGGGGAAGGACGCCGAGGAGGTTCCCCTCGACGGCCACGAGCAGCAGGCCGGTCCCCGCCAGCCCCCCTCCGAGGTAGATCGCCAGGAGGCGGGCCCAGGCCCGGCGCCGGAGAACCCCGATGCCCACGCACGTGAAGGGGAGCGCAAAGGCGAGCGGGACCAGGCCCAGGATGCCCGTGACCAGGCCGATGCCGACCGCCGCCTCGCCCTTCCCGAAAGCCAAGGCGGCCGCGACGGAGAGGGCGCCCAGGAAGAGGAAGAGGGTCACGCCCAACAGCATCAGGATCCCGGGCAAGAGATGGATCAGGGCGACCGACACGACCCAGCCCGACCGGGTCCAGTCCATCATGGACCCCTTCGCCGACTTCTCTTCCAGCTCGGTCCCTCCCGTCGAGAGTCCCGAACTTAGTCGGGACGGAGGCGCTCATCGTTTCCGGCTTTCGGCGGAGCTCAAGACGCGCCGCACGGCGTCCTTCCAGCCGGCGAAGAGACGGTCGGCCTCGCGCGCGGGGAGCCTCGGCGCGAAGACCCGGTCGACCGGGGCGGGAATCTCGTCGCGGGAGCGCCAGAGTCCCGAGCCCACACCGGCCAAGTAGGCCGCGCCCAGGGCCGTCGAGGCCGCGTGCCGCGGGCGCACGATCCGGGCGCCCAGGAGATCCGCCTGGAACTGCATGAGGAAGCCGTTCTCCACCATGCCGCCGTCGACGCGGAGCTCGCGGACGCGGACGCCGGCGGCGTCGATCATGTCGCGCGTCTGGAACGCCACGGCCTCGAGGGCGGCGCGGACGATCTCGGCCCGGCCCGTCCCGCGCGTGAGTCCGAGGATCGCCCCGCGCGCCCCCGCGTCCCAGTAGGGGGCGCCCAGGCCCACGAAGGCGGGCACGAAGTGGACCCCCCCGCTCGACGCCACCGAGCGGGCGAGCGCCTCGGAGTCGGCCGGGCTCTCCACGATCCGGAGCTCGTCTCGGAGGTACTGGATCGCGGCGCCCGCGACGAAGACGGCGCCCTCGAGCGCGTAGACGGTCTCCCCGCGCGGGCCGCAGGCGAGGGTCGTCAGGAGGCCGGCCTTCGAGTCACTGCGACGCCGGCCCGTGTTGACGACCAGGAAGCCGCCCGTCCCGTACGTGTGCTTCATCGAGCCGGGCGCCGTGCAGCCCTGGCCGAAGAGCGCCGCCTGCTGGTCCCCGGCCGCGCCGAAGAGCGGGACCTCGCGGCCCAGGATCCCGCGCGCGCAGGCGCCGAAGGAGGAGGCCGAGCCGCGCAGCTCGGGGAGCATCGACCGCGGCACGCGGAAGAGCGAGAGGAGGTCCTCGTCCCAGCGCCGGCGGCCGATGTCGAAGAGCATCGTGCGCGACGCGTTCGTGGGGTCGGTCGCGTGGACCTTCCCGCCCGTCAGGTTCCAGAGGAGCCAGGAGTCCACGGTGCCGAAACAGAGGTCGCCCCTCGGCCGGACGTTCCGGAGGATCCAGGCGAGCTTCGTGGCGGAGAAGTAGGGGTCGAGGAGGAGGCCGGTCTTTTTCCGGACCAGGGGCGAGAGCCCCCGCCGCGCGAGCCGGGCGCAGTCGGGCGCGGTGCGACGGCACTGCCAGACGATGGCGTTGTGGACGGGCCGGCCGCTGCGGCGGTCCCACACGACGACGGTCTCGCGCTGGTTCGTGACTCCGACGGCGATCACGTCGCGCCGGCCGCGCGCGACCGCGCGGAGGACGCGGAGCGTCTTCGTCCAGATCTCGGCCGGGTCGTGCTCGACCCACCCGGGCCGCGGATAGATCTGCCGGAGTTCGGCGTACGCGCGGCGCACGGGGCGGCCGCGGGCGTCGACCAGGATCGCCGACACGCCCGTCGTGCCCTCGTCGATGGCGACGACGTGCGGCCTCATTCCTTGAGGAGCCGCCGGATGGCGTGGTAGGGAAAGTTCCGGCCGGGAGTGGCGTCCGCGGCCTTCCGGGCCCAGGCCTTGTCCCCCGTGGCCAGGGCGAGGTACCAGTAGAGGTCGTTGGCGAGGAATCGGGAGACGCGCCCGGCCTCGGCCTCGATGTCGGCCGTCGGGACCTCGCCCAGGAGGTGGCGCATCATGAGGCGCTCGAGGCGAAGGGGACCGTAGGTCGCATCGGTCGAAGCGGTGAACTCGCGCGCGGCTTCCTTGGCCGCGTCGGGCTTCCCCGCCATGAGGCCGCCCAGCGCGCCGTAGAAGATCGCGGTGTTCCGGAACTGGAGGTCGGAGACCTTGGAGAGCCGGGAAGCGGCGCGGTCCAGGCGCTCCAGGTCCCCGGCCTCCGCGCAGACCGAGAGCTCCGAGCGGACGGCCAGCATCCACTGGACCGCGGGGGGCTCGTGGCCGCCGCGGAGCGCCTCCACTTCCCCGAACGCGGCCTCGAAGTCGCCCGCCTCGCGGAGCTCCGACGCCCGGAGCGTCCCGCGCTGGTGGGAATCGAGCCCCTCGATGAGCCGGCGCGCCTCGTCCGTCTTCCCCTGGTAGCTCAGGATCCGGTGGCGCGCCCGGAGGTGGGCGCCGGCCCGGGCGTCCGGGTCGAGCATCTTGAGCGCCTCGTCGAAGCGCTCCAGGTCGATCAGGCATTCGAGGAGGCTCTCGAGGCGCATGCGCTCGAGGGGGGCGAGGGCGGACGGGGCCTGGAGCTGCGGCAGCGCCTCGGCGGACCAGCCGAGCTTCTGGAGCGACGAGCCGATCCAGACGCCCCACGCCTCGCCGCGTTCGGGGTCGAGGCCGGCCGCCTTCCGGAAGGAGGCCAGCGCCTCCTCGTAGCGGCTGAGATTCCAGAGGCACTGCCCCAGGAGGCCGTGGATGCCGGCATGATCGGGCTCCGCCTTCAGCCGCTGGGAGATCCGGTCCATCGCCTCGGGGTAGCGCTTCTCCCCCATCAGGTCGAGGGTCTCCTTGAGCCAGGGCTCGATCCCGCCCGCCCCCTCCCGGGTCGCGTCGACTCCCGCGGCCCGGCGGAGGACGAACCATCCCCCCGCCGCGAGCGCCACGACGCAGAGCGCCGCGAGGAGAAGGCCCACGCGCCGCGAGCGCGCGCCGCACCGGGCGCAGAGGAAGTGGGGCTTGCCCCGCACCTCTCGGACGTCGGCCCCGCGGGCGCCGCAGAGGGAGCAGGGGATGAGGTCCCGCGCCACGGCCTCCTGGAGGGGGAGGTCCGGGGGAGGCTGCTTGGAATCGTCCATGGCCGTGGGTTGATTATACCCTCCCGCGCCGGAACGATCCTCCCCGCGGGCCTCGATCCAGGAACGAAGCTTCCCGGGAGGGTTATTCAATTCCTACAAGGGGGTAGGAAATCGACTTTCGAGATACCGGAGGGTAAGCCCTCCTCCCTGCCCCCTCCCGTCCCCCTCTGATTCCCAGGAACTTGCGGCGGGGTGGGTCGTCCTTCTTCCGGCACGGCAATTGCTGATGGAGGCACCGATGAAGTCGAGCACGCGGGTCCCGGGATGGCGCTTCCCCCGTCCGACGCGAGGAATGGGTCGGGTCCTCTGGAAGCGCTTCGAGGAATCGCTCCGGCGCCGGCAGGAACGGCTGGACGCGACCGAGGCGCGCGGAAGGAGAGAGAGATGACGTGGTTCGGCTCGGTCCTGCTCCGTCTCTACCGCCGCTGGAGGTTCGTGGAGGAGGGAGTCGTCGCGAGGGACGCCTCTCCCGGGCGGACGGAGGCGGACCGGCTCCGGGACGCCGTGCGCCGCGAGGAGCGGCGGCTCGAGGACTACCGCCGGATGAAGCTGGCCGCGATGGCGCGGGACTCCGAGGCCTCCCTCCGGGCGCTCCGGGGCAGGCTCCTGGCCCTGGAGATGGGGGCGCGGCGCTAGGCTCCGAGCCGGCCCGAACCTCGAGCATTTCGGAACCGGGGAGGGGCTCCTTCGCGCTATAGTGGGAGCCCGATGCCGGAATTCCTGAAGGGAAACCCGCTCTTCTCCTCCCGCCAGACCCTGGAAGGGGAGATCCGCCGACTCGGGCTCATCATCCCCCTCGAGCCCGAGGTCCGCGAGCTCCTCCGCCCCGCCTCGATCGCCGGCCGGAAGGCCGGGAACCGCTTCGTCATCCACCCCATGGAGGGTTGCGACGGCACCCTCGACGGGAAGCCCGACGAGATCACCTACCACCGCTGGGGCCTCTTCGCGCGCGGCGGAGCGAAGATCCTCTGGGGCGAGGCCTGCGCCGTCGTCCCCGAGGGGCGCGCCAACACGCGCCAGCTCCTCTTCTCGCAGGGGAACTACGACACGCTCGCGCGCCTGGTCGCCTGGGCCCGCGAGGAGCACCGCAAGAGCTGCGGGACGGCGGACGACTTCCTGATCGGGCTCCAGCTCACCCACTCCGGCCGCTTCGCCTTCCCGACCCCCTCGGTGATCGTCCGCGACCCCGTGATCGACCCCTTCGCGCGGATGGGGAAGGAGCGCCGGCCGATCCCGGCCGAGTTCCCCGTGCTGTCGGACGCCCAGCTCGACCGCCTCCAGGACGCCTACGTCGAGGCGGCCCGGATGTCGCGCGACATGGGCTGCGACTTCGTGGACCTCAAGCAGTGCCACCGCTACCTGCTCAACGAGATGCTCGGGGCGCGGACGCGTCCCGGGAAGTACGGAGGCTCCCTCGAGAACCGGACGCGGTTCATGCGGACGCTGCTGGGGCGGATCCGGAGCGAGGTCGGGAAGGACCTGATCCTGGCCACGCGGATGAACATCTTCGACGCGGTGCCCTTCGTGAAGAACGCGGCGGGGACCGGGGAGCCGGTGCCGCACCCGAAGCCCTACCTGAACGCCTTCGGTTCGAACCCCGAGAACCCCCTCGAGCCCGACCTCCGCGAGCCGATCGAGGCGATCCGGCTCTTCCGCGAGGCCGGCCTCCAGTTCCTGAACATCAGCGCGGGCTGCCCTTATTACAATCCTCACTTCCTCCGCCCCGCCGACACGCCGCCCCCGGACGGCTACCACATGCCCGAATCGGGCCTGGTCGGGGTGGACCGCCACTTCCGGATGGCCGAGGAGATCCAGCGCGCCTTTCCCGACCTTCCCATGGTGGGAACGGGCTACAGCTACCTCCGCGAATACGCCGCCATGGCGGGCGAGGCGAACGTGCGCGCGGGCCGGATCGGCTTCGTGGGCCTGGGCCGCGGGGCGATCGCCTACCCCGACTGGGTGAAGGACCTCGAGGCGAAGGGCGCGATGGAGAAGCTCAAGAGCTGCATCACGGTCAGCTACTGCACCACGCTCATGCGCTCGAAGGACAACGAGCTCGGCCAGTATGCCGCCGGCTGCGTCCCGCGCGACCCCGTCTACGGGAAGCTCCTCCAGGAGATCCGGAAGAAGGAGCGGCAGAAGGCATGATCCGGATCGACGAGAAGCTCCAGGCCAAGGACCTCCTCCCCGCGATCGGCCGGCTCTGGGAGCTCTCGGCCGCGAAAATCCGCGCGGTCGAGATGTCCTGCCCGCCGGACAAGCCCTCGCCCGTCTTCACGGTCCGCGGGGCCTACACCGCGCGGGGCTGGACGGAGTGGACGCGCGGCTTCCAGTACGGCTCGGCCCTCCTCCAGTTCGACGCGACGGGCGAGAAGGAGTTCCTCGAGCTCGGGCGCCGCCGGACGGTCGAATCCATGGCCTCCCACCTGACGGCCATGGGCGTCCACGACCACGGCTTCAACAACGTCTCGACCTACGGCAACCTCTGGCGCCTCATGAACGAGGGGCGGATCCCGGAGGAGGCGGGGGAGCGGGCCTTCCACGAGCTCGCCCTCAAGGTCTCGGGCGCGGTCCAGGCCCGGCGCTGGACGCGGATCCGAGAGACGGCGGCCCCGACCCGCCGAAGCCAATCCCCGGCCGGCGAAGGCGGCTTCATTCACTCGTTCAACGGGCCCCACTCGCTCTTCGCCGACACGATCCGCTCGCTCCGCGCGCTCGCCCTCTCCCAACTCCTGGGCCACGTCCTGATGGAGGAGGGCGACCGGCCGGTCTCGATCCTCGAGCGCTACGCCCAGCACGCGCGGGCGACGGCCGCCTACAGCGTCTACTACGGCGAGGGCCGGGACGCCTACGACGTCCGCGGCCGGGTCGCCCACGAGAGCGTCTTCAACGTCCAGGACGGCGGGGCCTACCGCTGTCCGAACTCCCAGCAGGGCTACTCGCCGTTCTCGACCTGGACGCGGGGCCTCGCCTGGATCATGCTGGGCTACGCCGAGCAGCTGGAGTGCCTCCCCCTCCTGGGCGACACGGGCGACCTCGGGGACGTGATGGAGAAGGCCGCGCGCGCGTCGTGCGACTTCTACCTCGAGTACACGCCCGCCGACGGCGTCCCTTACTGGGACACGGGCGCGCCGGGCCTGGCGAAGATGGGCGATTACCTCTCCAAGCCGGCCGATCCGATGAACGACCACGAGCCCGTCGACAGCTCGGCCGCCGCGATCGCGGCGCAGGGGCTCCTCCGCCTGGGCCGCCACGCGAAGGAGCCGAAGTACGTCCAGGCCGGGCTGACCGTGCTCCGGACGCTGCTCGGCGAGCCCTATCTCTCGAAGGACCCGGCCCACCAGGGCCTCCTCCTCCACGCCGTCTACCACCGGCCCAACGGCTGGGACCACGTCCCGCCGGGCTCGAAGGTCCCGCGCGGCGAATCCGCGATGTGGGGCGACTACCATCTCAGGGAGCTCGCCCTCCACGTCCAGCGCCTGGCCCGGAACGAGCCTTATCTCTCGTTCTTCGGAGGGCGGCGATGAAGCCGGTCGCGCTCGTCACGGGCGGGGCGCGGGGGATCGGGCTGGGGATCTCGAAGGCGCTCGCGGCGGCGGGGCACGACCTGGCGGTCTGCGGCGTCCGGCCCGACCCGGACTTGAAGGAGCTCCCCGGGGCGCTCTACGTCCGCGCCGACGTGGGCGACCACGACGCGCGGGTCCGGCTCCTCGAGACGGTCCGCGCCCGATTCGGCCGCCTCGACGTCCTCGTCAACAACGCCGGGATCACCTCGGTCGGTCGGATGGACATCCTGGAGGCGACCGAGGAGAGCTTCGACAAGGTCCTGGCGACGAACCTCAAGGGCCCCTACTTCCTGACGCAGGCGGCGGCGAAGTGGATGATCGAGCGGAAGCGGGGCTGCATCGTCTTCATCACGTCGATCTCGGCGGTGATGGCCACGCCCAACCGCGGCGACTACTGCCTCTCGAAGGCCGGCCTCGCGATGGCCGTCCAGCTCTGGGCCTCGCGCCTGGGCGAGTTCGGGATCCCGGTCTACGAGGTGCGGCCCGGCATCATCAGGAGCGACATGACGGCGCCCGTCACCGCAAAGTACGACAAGCTGATCGCGGAGGGCCTCACCGTCGATCCCCGCTGGGGGACCCCCGAGGACGTGGGCCGCGCCGTGGCCACGCTCGTCCGGGGCGACGTCCCCTACGCAACCGGTCAGGTCCTCACCGTCGACGGGGGGCTCACGGTTAGGAGGCTTTAGGGGCGAATCTGGAATCCGGAATCCGGAATCCGGAATCCCGCCGGTCCCCCGCCCCCCCGGAGGGCAGTCGCCGGAATCCCGGCGGTCCCCCGCCGGGGGGGCTCACGGGATAGCCCAGCGCGCCAGGCCGTCGCGGTCCTTGACGAAAACCGACCCCTTCCACAGGACCGGGTGGGCCCAGGCGGGCGTCTCGGCGACCTTGTAGCGCACGCGCTCGACGTAGGCCCGGTCGTCCGCGTCGAAGACGACAAGGTGCGAACCGACCCGGTCGCCCGTCTCGGGCTTGGGCGTGACGAGCGCCACGATCACGCGGCCCGCGTCGAGCAGCGCCGCGTTCTCGCCCTGGCGGCCTTCCGCCTTCCAGAGGGTCCGCCCGCTCGCGGCGTCCAGGCAGAAGAACTGTCCCAGGGCGGTCTCGCTGAACCCATAGAGTCGCTCCCCCTGGAGCACGGGAGTGCTCATGTACATCGAGACCTCGGACGTCTCCCAGACCTTCTCGGGACGCTCTCCCACGAGCCTCCAGGCCGCGATGCCCTGCTTGAGCCCCGAGAGGACGACCGTGCTCCCGGAGACCACGGGCGTCACCGAGTTCTGGTCCCCGTAGGTCTTGAATTCCAGCTTCCAGAGGAGCTGACCGCCGTCGAGCGAGACGCCCACCGCGTGCTTCTGGGTTTGCGTCACGACCTGCCGCTTGCCGGCGATCGACGCGACGACGGGCGACGCGTACGCCGGGCCGTCGCCGTCCCAGCTCCAGCGTTCCCGTCCGCTCGCCGGGTCGAGCGCGAGGATCCCGCCCGTGCCCGGCCCGCCCGCGTGGACCAGGCAGAGGCCGTCGACCACGAGCGGCGACATGGCCGTGCCGTTCTCGGGGACGGTCTTCGCGAAGCGGTCCCGGAAGTCGCGCCGCCAGAGGAGGCGGCCCGTCTCCGCGTCCAGGCAGGAGAGGACGCCGTTGATGCCGAAGGCGAAGAGCCGGCCCTCCGCGACGGCCGGGGACGAGAAGGGGCCCTTCCCGTGCATCTCGGCCCAGGAGGGGACGGCGTAAGGCGCCTCGAGGCGCGAGCGCCAAGCCTCCTTCCTCGTCGCGGCGTCCAGGCAGAGGACGACGTCGTGGTCCGCCCCGTCCCGCGCGTGGACGTAGAGCCGACCGCCGACGAGCGCGGGGGTGGAGTGTCCCCCGCCGACCTCGACCCGCCAGGCCCTCTCGAGCCTCTCGGGCCATCGGGCGGGAACCGCGAATCCCTCGACCTTCCCGTCGCGCCCGGCCCCCCGCCACCCCGGCCAGTCCTGGGCGGTGGCGAGCAAGGCGACCGCGACCGCGAGGGGCATATCTATCCTACGGCGACTCCCGGAGCGGCCGGCGGCGGATGATGAAGCGGGTTTCGGTGTCGGGGGCTACTTCCGATCCCCGGCGGGCCTCGCCAGATGGCGGCCGAAGAATTCGAGCGCGGCGGCGAGCATCGCCTGGGCGTGCGCGTTGCCGGCGCCGCTGTGCGAGAAGCCGTGCGGGGCGCCCTCGAGCTTGACCAGGCGCGCGTCGCCGCCCGCCGCCTTCAGCCTCTCGAGGAACGCCGTCGACTGCTCCATCGGAACCTGGCCGCGCTTCGTGCCCACGTCCTCCGTGCCGTGGACGATCAGGAAGGGCGGCGGATCCTTCCGGACGAGGAACTGGGGCGAGGCCTTCCGGTAGTCCGCCTCATTCCCCGCGAGCGGCTTGCCGAGGAAGTTCTCGACGATCGGGGCGGACGCGGAGGTCATCATCGCCTCGAGGTCCACCGGCCCGTAGCAGTCCACGACGCACTGGACGCGGCTCGAGAACTTCGACAGCTCCGGGTCGCGGTCGTCCAGGGGGTCCGCGAGCGCGAGCCACGCCGCGAGATGGCCTCCCGCCGAGCCCCCGATGGCGCCGAAGCGGGCCGGATCGATGCCGTGCTCGGCGGCGTTCTTCCGAAGCCACCGCACGGCCCGCTGGACGTCCTCCATCGCGGCCGGACTCCGGTGCTTGGGCGCGAAGCGATACGTCACCGAGGCCGCCGCGAAGCCCTTCTTCGCGAAGGCCTCGCCCAGCCACTGGTAGCGCGCCTTGTCGCCCCCGGCCCAGCCGCCCCCGTGGATGCAGACGACGAGCGGCCGCGGGCCCGCCCCCGGCTCCGGCAGGTAGAGGTCGAGCCGCTGCCGCTCGTCGGGCCCGTAGGCCAGGTCCTTGAGGACCTTGACGCCGGGTGCCTGCTCCTGGGCCGTCGCCGGGGCGGCGAGGAGGAGGACCCCGGTCAGCAGCCGCGCGAGTCCGGACATCGCGACCTCCCTTCTACTTGGCGTCCAGGAAGAGCTTCGCCACCGCGCGCGCCACGCCCTGCGGGTTGAACGCGGAGTTCTGGTTCGAGAAGACCGCCACCGTGAGCCGGTCGTCGGCGGTCCGGAGCGCGTAGGTCGAGAACCCCACCCAGCCGCCCGAGTGCTCCCGGATGGCGCGCCCCCCGATCGCTCCGAGGCCCCACCCGAACCCGTAGGAATGCTCCTTCCCGTCGTCCAGAGCCCCGGGCGCAAAGGCGCGCTTGAGGGTCTCCGGCTTGACGAGCTTCCCCTCCCGGAGCGCCGCGTCCCAGAGGGCGTAGTCGTCGATCGAGAGGAGGACCGCCCCGTCGCCGGTCATGACGAGGTCGCTGTGCCGGTAGGCCCAGTCCTTCCCCGAGCGGCCGTAGCCGTAGGCGCGGTGCGGGATCACCTTCCGGACGTCGTCCAGGACGTGGGCGTTCTTCATCCCGAGCGGGCCGAAGATCCCCTCCTGGAGGACGGCCGCGAACGTCTTCTTCGTGAGGCGCTCGACCGTGAGCGCGAGGAGGCAGTAGTTCGAGTTCGAGTACGACCACTTCGAGCCCGTCCGGAAGGCGAGCTTCTCTCCGGCCAGGAGCTTGAGGACGTCCTCGTTCTTCATCCGATCCGGGTCGCCCTTCACGGACGGGAGCAGGTTGAGATAGTCCTTGAGGCCCGAGGTGTGGTGGAGGAGGTCGCGAACCCGGATGGGCCGCTCCGGGTCGTACTCGGGGAGCTCGGGGAGGACCTTCCGCGCGTCGTCCTCGAACCCGAGGAGTCCGCGGTCGGCCAGGATCATGACGGCCGTCGCGGTGAACTGCTTGGAGACCGAGGCCAGGTCGAACACGGTCTCGGGCGCGACGGGGACCCGGTGCTCGAGGTTGGCGAGTCCGTAGCCCTTCCGGTGGACGACCTTCCCGTCGCGCACCACGAGGACGGCGGCCCCCGGGCCGTCGGGCTCGAGGCGCTTCCGGACGATCTCGTCGACCGCGGACGAGAGGTCCTCCTGGGCGGTCCCGGCCGCCAGGAGCGCCACGACGGCCCAACCGAGCATGCGCCCTCCCTCGGACCCTGAAAGCTGTACGTCGTCCGGGCGCCCGAGGGAGGGACTTCCGCTCTCCTATTCCCGGGGCGGGCCGGCGCGGGTCGCGGACAGGATCTCCTCGAGCGGCGGGAGGGGCGAGCGGGCGAGCCAGGTGAGCGCCGGCTTGAGGGCCTTCCGGCTCCACTCCTCGTCCTCCGGGACGGCCGCCAGGCGCCGCTCGTACATCCGCTTGAGGTCCTCCCCCACGGCCTCCGTCCGGAACGATCGGGCGACCTCGAGGGCGAAGTCCAGCTCGCGGAGGAACATCTCTGGCCCCGCGAACCCCGGGACGGCGTGGACGATCCGGCCGTCCGGCGTGGCCAGGTGGGCGCAGATGTTGGTCGCGCCCGTGCCCGGCCGGAGGCGCTTCACGATCCCCTCGCCGGCCTCCCCTTCGAATGATTCCTTGTAGAACTTGACGGAAGGCTGGATGTTCTTCCACACGCCGACGAACGCCTGCTCCGCCTTCGCCGACACCTTGGGGTCCGAGAACGTCACGGCTCTCATCCCGTACCCGGCATCTCAGCAGAGGCCGGTGTCGAGGTCGCCCACGATCTGGAAGTAGAGAAGGAGCTTCCCGTCGCGGGCCGCCTCCTGCCGGGCTTCGGCGAGATCCGTGTGCCAGGCGATCCCGCGCCCGTAGCCCTTCGAGGGCACGAGGTCGGGCGCCCGGGCGCCCGGCGGGGCCGCGACGCCGAGGGAGGGATGGAAGGCCGCGGGGATATGCGCGTGCTCGACGTGGAGCCGGAACAGGGCCGCCTCCCCGCCCGGGATCGCGGCGCCCCCCCGCCCGTAGCACTCGTCCTTGATGCGCAGGGCGAACTGGAGCTCCGCGGCCACCTCGTAGGAATGGGGGCAGAGGTCGAGCCGGTGCACGATGTGGCGCGTGGGCGTGAGGAGGAGGGTGCGGACGCGGCTCCGGAGCCTCCGGAAGTCCGAAGGGGCGTAGGGCGGATGGTGGAACCCGTGGTCGGCCCGCCGGGACGGGGCGTGGGCCACCGCCGGCACGAACCCCGCACGGACGATCTCCCGGGTGGCCTTCGACTCCAGGTAGGCGGGACGGCGGGCCAGGTCCGCGTAGGCGCACGGCGCGTCCTCGCAGTCGCAGAGGATCTGCCGGACGAGGACGAGCTTGTCCTCCCGGCCCGCCCGCTCGCACGCGGCGGCCAGGTCGTCGGTCCATTCGAGGGCGGGTCCGTCGTCGCCGGGCGGGGCGGCGGAAAGGGCGGCGAGGGCGAGGGCGGCGGCGTACACCATGGCTCACCTCCTGGATACGAGACGAGCCGAAGGTCGCAGGCCGTGCCGACTATCCGAGCCCGGCCGCCAGGCGGCGGCGGGCGCGGGCGATCCGGGTGCCCACGCCCGCGGGCTTGACCCGGCAGTGCGCCGCGATCTCGCGGTAGCTCAGGTCGAGGTAGAGGCGGAGGACCAGGAGATTCCTCGCCTCGGCAGGGAGCCCGTTGAGGGCCCGGCCGACCCGGTCCCGGCGCTCGTCCCGTTCGAGGAGCGCGGAAGGTTCGGGGCAGAGGGAATCGGGCACGGCCCGCCGCTCGAGGGCGAGGTCCTGCTCCGTTGCCTCGAGCGATTCGAGGAGACGCAGGCGCGTCCGGCCGGCCGCGCGGAGGTAGTCCAGGCATAGGTTCCGTGCGATCGTGAAGACCCAGGTCTTGACCGAGGCCTGGCCCCGGTAGCGGTGGAGGTTCCGCACGACCCGGAGGAAGGTCTCCTGGACCAGATCCTCGGTCGCGTGGGCGTCGCGGACGTAGCCCGAGATGAACTTCGCGAGCGGCTTTTCCAGCCGGTCGATCAGGGCCGGGTAATCCACCGGCGCGCGGTCCGGAAAGGCGTCCTCGATCATCGGGGTCAGATCCTCGCCCCGGCCATAGGCAAGCAAGCCCCATGCCACCGCGTTCCCGCTCGGAAAACGCGGAGTCCTGAGAACGGAGTGTATCTCGGCGGTTACAGTCGGGGCAGATCTGGCACAGGGGCCCGGGCGTGACGAACTTGTAGACGGATTCGGGCGGCCGGACAATCCCGGGTCAGCGGGACGACCGGTCGCGCATAAGCGACGCCAGGACTTCCTCGCGGAGCCCTTCCCAGTTCCGGGGACTCCAATCGGGACGGGGCTCGACGTCGAGGCCCAGGATCGCGGCGATGCGGAGGGCGGCGAGGTCCCTGACCTCCAGCCGCTTGAAGTCGCGCGCCGCCGTGCGATAGTCATAGAGGGACGGATCCTCGGTGACTTGGCGGACCTCCGCATCCTCGAGGAAGCCCGCCAGGAAGTCCGTCGCGGCGTCTTTCGCCTCCTCGGGGCCTCCCACCTCCTCCAGGTACTCCATCCGGAGCCCCACGTCCGCGCGCAAGGCGGCCCGACGGAGGGCCTCCCAGGCGGCCGGATCGCCGCTCCTCTGGACGAGGAAGACGAAACTCGGCTCCTGCCCGCTTCCGTAGGGGAGCTGGGGCGTGACCGGGAGTTCCTCGAGCGTCCGGACCAGGAGCCGAAGGAAGAGCCCGTGATCGAGGGCATCCAGTCTCCCGAGCGACGCGAACCGGTGGAGCAGATCGCCGTGCCCCGCGGCCTCGACGAGCAGGCCCACTTTCTCGTCGGAAGGCAGCAGGCTTTCGGCGACGGATTCGGCGACCGGCCAGCTCTGCATCTCCTGCCGCTCCTCGAGGAGGCGCCGGTAGATCGGGCCGAGCTCCTCGGGGAACTTCTTCGCCAGGACGAGGAGGACGTGCGGGTCGGGCCAGTCCCCGGGGGGAAGGGCCCGCTCGACGAGGTAGGCACGCTCCCCGGCGCGCCGGGCGGACTCGAACCAGGCGGACGCCCGGGCCTTCAGCTCCTCCGCAGTCGGTTCCCCTTCCCTCCACTCCGCGGACGCCGTCCGGCCCGCCAGGCCGGAGAGCAGCCTGGAGGAGAGATTTCCCACCGTCCACGGATAGCCGGGGAAGTAGCTGATCCAGCCTTGCTCCCGATACCCGGTGAGGCGGGGATCGTCGAGATGGGCGATGAGGTCCGGCACGGCGTCGAACCCGAGCTCCGCGACCGAGCGGAGAGCGGGAGGCAGCTCGCCGAACGACGAGAACGCCTTCAGGTGGACCCACTGGTCGATGAGCGACTCGACGCTCCCCGGTTTCCCGAGGCCCGGCGCGAGGCCGGCCCCCGGATTCGGAAGCGATCGAATCATCCCTTCTCCCTGGACGTCGGACGGAGTGCAAGGTAGGCCGGAATCGAAAGGTCAGAACCGGAAGGCGTACTGGACCTTGAAGGTTCCCTCGTAGGCCTGGGGATCGAGGCGACCGTCGTCCTGCAACCAATTGTAGGTGTAGACGGCGAAGAGTTCGGAAAGAGGGGTGATGGTCCAGCGGAAGCGGGAGAAGAGCCCGAGGTCGCGGCTGTCGGAGTCGTACTGGACGAAGGCGCTCAGGTTGACGTCCGGGGACAGGTTGAGCCGGACGCGGGCCGAGTAGAGCTCGGTCCGGAAGTTCCCGTCCGGGAGCTCGATCGACGTCCGCTCCGCCGCCCCCGCGATCGTCACGAACGGATGGGGGTTGATCGCCCCCTCCACGTCGATCCGCCGGAGCCGGCCGTCGTAGAATTCGCCCAGGTCGTATTGGACCCGGGCCGAGACGGGCCGCTTGGGCGCCGTCTCGATCACCGGGTGCCACCAGAACCAGTTGTACTGCCCGCGCGGGATGGTGACGCCGGGGTGGACCTCGAAGTCGGCGTCGGGCTTGTCCCCTTCCCAGACGAAGTGGACCTTGGCCTCGTCGCCGCTGTCGAGCTCCACGGCGGCCGCCTCGAGGTGGTAGAAGTAGCTCTCCCAGTGGCCGTCGAGGCGGGTCACGAGTTCGGGCCGGAAGTCGAAGGACAGCTGCCGGATCCCCGCCGAGCCGGGCCTCCAGGTGTACTCGAGGCCGAGGCCGTACTTGTGGATCCCGCGTCGCGGGACGAAACCGAGGGAGGGGTCGAACTCCTCCCCGATCCGCTTCCAGGAGAAGAAGAGGTCGAGGGCGTCGTTGGGATAGTCGATCTTCCCCCCGTAGGCGGCGTCGCCGTTCCCGCCCAGGTCGTCCCGGTCGGTGGCGAGTCCCCAGACCCCGATCAGCAGGTTCTGGTCCCCGAGGAAGCGGGTCGTCTGGTACGTGAAGTCCGAGCCCGCCAGCCAGCTCCCGGCGCGGTCGAGGGGATCCCCGGCCGTGGCGATGACGCCCGCGGAGGACTCCTCGAGGACGTTGTGCTTCACGCGGACGACGCCCATCGACGTCTCTCCCGCGACTCCCCCTTCCTCCTCCATCCGGACGCCCAGGGCGCCGACGTTCGTCTCGGCCACGCGGCCATTGAGCTTTCCGCCGAAGCGGAGGGGAACCTGCTCCCCGCCCACGAGTCCGATCCTTCGCGAGTGGAAGGGGATGAGGTCGGTGTCGAGCCCGAGCCCGAACTCGAAGAGGTCGGCCCCCTCGAGGAAGAAGGTCCGCTTCTCCGGGAAGAAGAGGGGGAAGCGCGTCAGGTTGGTGCGCCGCGAGTCGACCTCGGTCTCCGAGAAGTCCGTGTTCACGGTGAGCGAGCCCAGGAGCTCGGGGCCGAGCCGCTGGGAGACGTCGAGGCTGGCCTCGAAGTCGGCGTCGGACTTTTCCCCCGCCGCGGGCCGGCCGTACTTGGCCACGGCGGAGGGACGCACGCTCGTGCCCGCACCCAGGGCGAAGCGGGGCAGGCCCAGCAGGCGGCCCGCGCGGCCCGTCTGGGAGAGCCGGTACTGGCGCCGGGGGCTGGCCCAGCGCTGGACCTCCTTGTTCCGCTCGATCCGGCGCTCCACGTTGAAGAACCACTCGTCCAGGCCCTCCCGGAAGCTCAGGGTGAGGATGGGGATCCGGATCTCGACGCTCCAGCCGCCTGCGTCGCGCGAGGCCTTCGCCTCCCAGATCCCGTCCCAGTTCCGGTTCTCCGATTCCCCCTGCCGCGAGGCAAGCGCGTCGTACCGGGCGCCGTGGGGGTTGACCGCGAAGAGGTAGCCGTAGCGCCCGTCGCAGAAGGGGTCGATCGCGACCCGGACCCGGTCCTCGCCCTCGAGCACGGCGTCCCGCTCCACGACCCGGCTGACGATCTCCTCCGGCCGCGAGTCGTGGCAGCGGATCCCGATGACGATCCCCGACGGGTCCGCCAGCACCCGGACGACGGTCCGCTCCGACGGGTTGGCGCCCTCGTCGGGGTCGACCATCGTGAGGTTCTCGATCGCCTCCGCCTCCCTCCAGGCGGCCTCGTCGAGGAGGCCGTCGAGACGGAAGTCGGCGGGAATCGTCCCGGCGCGGAGGGCGGGAACCTCTTCGTCCTGGGCGAGGCAGACGGGGAGCGGAGCGGACGTCAGGACCGCGACGACGCAGAGGGAGCGCACGGGAGGGTCGCCTTCTCTACGGCCAGGGCGCAGGGCGAGTTGCGCCCTTGCGGCCCCGAGGCCAGGAAACCAGCCTGTCTGTCTTCCTGCCCGTAAACCAGCCGGGCTGGTTTACGGGCAGGAATCTAGACAGGCTGCTTTGCCGGCAGGAAATGAGACAGGCTGGATTCCTGCTATGGGTGGATCATGACCTTGTTGCGGTCGGGACGGGACATGACGTCGAGGGCCTCGTGTATCTTCCCGAGCGGGAAGCGGTGGGAGATGATCCGTCCGGGATCCACGACCCCTCGCTCCATGAGCCGGATCGCGCTCTGCATGGCGAGCGACGTGGTCCCGAAGCTCGCGTCCATCCGGCCTTCCATGAAGTGGGCGAGGCCGCCGTCCAGCTCGAACGTCTCGTGGGTCGTGATCCCGAACAGGTTCCAGCGGGTCCCCCGGCGGCGGAGCTCGACCATGAGCCGGACGGCCGCGATCGCGCCCGCCGCCTCGACCACGAGGTCGGGCCCCTCCGGAAGGATCCCGTAAACCTGCTCCTTCGCATTCCCGGCGGACGGGTCGACCGCGTGGGTCGCCCCCATCGTGAGCGCGTTCGCGCGCGCGACCGCGCTCGGATCGACGGCGATGAGGCGCCCCGCGCCGGCCGCCTTCGCGACCATGAGACAGAGGAGGCCGATCCCGCCGACCCCGATCACGACCACGTCGTCGCCCACCTGCATCTGGCTGTACTGGATCACGCCCTTCCAGGCGCCCGAGAGGGGCTCGGTGAGCGCGGCCGCGTCGAAGGGAACGTTCTTCGGCTTGGCGAAGAGCGTCCCCTCGGTGGTCAGCATGTACTCGGCGAACGCGCCCGCGCGGACGTCTTCCGGCCCGTCGCCGCCGGTCGTGAAGGCGTGCTCGCAGTAGTGGGTGTTCCCGACCCGGCAGTACCTGCAGAACCCGCAGAACCCGGACGGCTGGCAGATCACCTCGTCGCCCGGCTTGAAGTGACGGACGCCCGGTCCCACCTCCGCCACGACCCCGGCCGGCTCGTGGCCGGCGACGAGCGGGAAGCTCACGTTCCGGCGGATCCCCTTGATGGCCTTGTAGTCGGTCTGGCAGATCCCGCACGATTTGATCCGGACGACGACGCTGCCGGGCTCCCCGGGGACGGGACGGGCGACGTCCTCGAGCTCCAGCCGGTTGAAGTCGCGCAGGACGGCGGCCCGCATCGTGCTCACGACCCGGTCCCCCGCGGCTGCGACATGGATGGCCACGATATCACGGGGCGGCGCGACTCCGAAGCCAAAACGTCGGCACGAAATCCCTTCCCGGATCGCCGGGCGGCGGCGACAATCTCCCCCCATGAGCGCGGTCGTCGCCGCGGCGCTGCTCCTTCAGGTCCAAGTCCGGCAGGAGCCCAAGGACTGGAAGGTCGTCGAGACCCCGAACTTCCTCGTCCACTACCCCTCCGACGAGCTCCTCCCCCGCGCCCGCGAGTTCGCCGGCCGGTTCGAGGAGGCGCGGACGGAGCTGGTCGGGCGGCTGGGCGTCCAGCCCCGGAAGGTGAACGTCTTCCTCTACCGCTCGTACCACGACCTCCTCCAGTCGAGCTTCCTGGCCTCCTCCCCGCGCCCGCTCTCCCAGCGCGTGCGCCGGCCGGAGGCGCTTCGCGAGCGGCCCGGGGCCGGGCGGCCCGACTGCCTCGAGTGCCGCCCCAACCCCCGCGGCCGCGCCCTCGCGCTCGCCGAGCCGCTCCGCGACCGCATCTTCATCCACTGCCAGGCGAGCGACCGCTGGAACACCTGGTTCATCAAGCACGAGCTCGCCCACCACGTCCAGTTCGAGCACCTCTACCCCTGGCGGACGCCAGGCTGGCTCGTCGCGCTCAAGGACCCGCACATCCCCTGGTGGTGGTGGGAAGGCGGGGCCGACTACCTGGCCGGGATCTACGACAGCGACAAGGACCTCTTCGTCCGGGACCTCGCGGAGGAGCGGCTCTACGACCTCAAGGAGCTCCACACCCCCGACATCCTGAACCCCCACGACTTCCTCGCCGTCTACCACCAGGGGTCGTACTTCTGGCGCTTCCTGGACGAGAAGTACGGGCCGGACATGGGCCGGCGCCTCTTCGACCGCACCGACCGGGGGCTTCCCCTCGCTTCCCAGAAGCCGCTCCAGTTCGTCACCGGCCGCTCGCGGGAGGAGGTCGAGAGGGACTTCGAGGAACATCTCCGCGCGCAGTGGGCGCCGATGATGGAGGGACGCTCGGTCCCCCTCGAGCGCCTCACCGACACCCGCGAGTACTACCGGCGCCGGTCCTGGGGAGGACGCTACAGCCCGGACGGCTCGCGCCTGGCCTGGATCGGGAACGGCGACGTCGTCCCCGAGCTCTACGTGGACGGGAAGGGCGCGCTCGGCTGGGACCGGAGCGTGGACGGGAGCCGGCTCTTCTCGCCCCCCTCCTGGTCCCCGGACGGCTCGCGCCTGGCCGTCGTCGAGTCCCGGACCCACCGCGACCTCCTCCTCCTGGTCGGGGCGGACGGGGGGAGCGAGTCGATCGAGCTTCCCTTCGACGAGCTCTACGACCCCGCCTGGTCGCCGGACGGCGGCCGGATCGCCTTCGCGGCGCTCAAGGACGGGACGAGCGACCTCTACGTCCTCCATCTCCCCGACCGACGGATCGAGCGGTTGACTCAGGACGACGCGGCCGACTGGGCGCCCGCGTGGTCCCGGGACGGCCGCCTCGCCTGGATCCAGGAGACCGAGGGCCGGACCGTGCTCCAGGTGCTCGGGAAGGGGCCGGTCACGAAGTCCTGGGCCCTCCTCGAGTATCCGCAGTGGTCGCCGGACGGGGCGTCGATCGTCCTCTCCGCCGACGTGGGCGGCGTCTACGACGCGTTCGCCGTCGACCCCGAGACCGGACGGGCCCGGCGGCTCACGAAGGTCCGCGGGGGCGTCTTCTACCCCTCCTACCACCCGGACGGCTCGCTGGTCGTCACCTACTACGAGGGCCGCGGGCAGGACCTCTACCGGGTGCGCGCGGAGCCCCAGGACGAGCCGGGCTTCGACGAGGAGGCGCGCCGGCCGTGGTACGAGCAATTCCGGAAGCCCGCCCCGCAGGGCGACCCCGCGGAGAAGTCGCGCGTCTGGGGCGTGAACTGGCTCCATTTCCCGGTCCTCTCGAGCGCGCTCCTCACGCCCGGACTCGAGTTCCTCGCGGGGGACCGCGACGCCGAGAACACGCTCGCCGTGGGCGGGTCCTTCCTGGGGAGCGAGTCCTGGTACGCCTCGGCGACCGTGGCGAACACCCGCTGGCGGCCCACGGTCGGCGCGACGGTGGGCGGCGGTCAGTTCGACGACCTGATCGAGTTCCGGGGGGAGCCCTTCGTGAACGTCCCCCTCTGGAACACGCTCGAGGCCGGGGCGGGCTGGGTCGCGCGGTACCGGCAGCAGGAGTTCGACGACTTCCGCGACCCGCACTTCTTCGACAGCGGCCCTTCCGTCTCCCTCCTCTACACGAACCAGGCGCGATACCAGCTCCGCGATCCCGCCTGGGGCGTCTCGTTCGGCGGGACCGCGTCCGTCTTCCGGGAGGACCTGGGCGGCGACCGCGACCAGGAGGAGTACTTCGCGTTCGGGGAGTTCTCCTTCGACCTCGTCCAGGACTGGATCGTCTGGACGCGGGTCACGTACGAGCACCTCGAGGCCGACGTCCTCCTCTTCGACGAGCTCCTCGAGATCGACCCCGTGGTGCGCGGGGCGAGGGACCTCGAGGGGACGCGGCGGGCGGCGGCGACGCTGGAGCTCCGCTTCCCGATCTGGCGCGACTTCCTCTGGAAGCCGACGGAGCTGATCGGCCTGGGCGAGTGGCTGATCCTGAAAGACCTGCGCGGCTTCGCCTTCGGGCAGGCGGGGACGACGGGCTTCGCGCCCGAGGACACCTTCGACGCCGACTTCGCCGCCGCGAGCGCGGGGCTGGGCCTCAGGCTCGACCTCTCGATCATGATCTGGCCGATCGTGAACGTCCGGGTCCCGGCGCGCCTCGAAGGCTGGTGGGCGGCCGTTGACCAGGCGGGCGAGGAGCTCCGCGGCGCGCTCGGCGGGGCGATCACGGTGGGGTTCTAGGATGAGACGACTTGCGCTGGCGGGTTTCCTTCTGTCGGGCTGTTCCTCCACGGCCGTCCTTCCCGAGGACGGGATCACGGCGACGTTCTCCATCGTCGCGGTCGACCCCGAGACCGGCGTCTGCGGGGCGGCGGTGGCGAGCAAGTACCCGTCGGTCGGGAAGGTGGTGCCCTACGTCCGGGCGGGCGTCGGGGCCTTCTGCACGCAGCACTGGCACAACCCGAAGTGGGGGGAGCGGGCGCTCGACCTCCTGGCCGCGGGGAAGCTGCCCGAGGAGGTCCTGGGAGAGCTCCTCCGGGACGACGAGCGGCGCGACAAACGGCAGCTCGCGATCGTCGACATGAAGGGCCGCGCCGCGAACCGCAATCCGGCCGACGCGGACATGCCCGGCGGCTGGTACTGGGGCGCGATGAGCGGCAAGTTCTACGCCTGCCAGGGGAACACGCTGGCGGGCCGAGACGTCGTCGTCGCGATGGCGAAGGCCTACGAGGAGACCGAGGGGAGCGTGGCGGACCGCCTCATGGCCGCGCTCGTCGCGGCCGACTGCGCGGGCGGCGACCACCGCGGGCGCCTGGCCGCGGGCATCCGCGTCGCGAAGACAGGCGTGGAGGGCCTCTGGCTGGAGCTCCAGGTCGATAAGAGCGACGACGCCGTGATCGAGCTCCTCAAGCAATACGTCGAGCTCGACCACGAGGCGAAAGGGGCCTGGCGCGGCGGCCAGAAACCCTTCCAGCACCCCTGCCCGGACCGGAAGAAGTGACGGCTACTTCTTGGCGTCCACGTCGGCCAGCTCGACGGCGATCTTGGCCTGGTCCCCCGAGAGATCCAGCCTCACCACGCCGCCCGGGACGGAGGGGTGCATCCACATCTTGCCCTTGAGAGTGCCGCCCAGCTCGGGCGAGGTCATCTCGCCTTCGAGGAGCACGCAGTCGTAGTCCTTGCCCCCGGCGCTCAGGTTCTCGCTCATCTTCGTCGCCGTGAACTCGCCGCTCTCGTCGTCCCCCGCCTTCCAGGTCATCTTGAGCGGCGTCTCCTTCCCGGCCGGGATCCAGAGCCTCGATGAGAGCTCCTTCTCGCCGCGCTTCCCGGAGGAAGCCCACACGACGCATTCGTGCTCCTGGTCGCCGACCTTGATCTTCTCCTCGCCCTTCTTCTCGCCGTAGGTCTCCGTCTCGAATTCCTCCTGCTCGGCCCCCATGACGCTCGACGCGTGGCGGAGGGTGTACTCCTTGTCCTTCAACTCGGTCAGCGCCGACCGGTACTCCCCCTCGATCGACTGGCCGCCCACCTCGATCGTCATCTTGAACTTGATCCGCGTGTCGACCTTCCACTTCCCCCATTGATGTTTCGTCTTGTCGAAGTCCTGTCCCGCCGGGAGCGCCAGGGCCAGAGCGCACGCGAGGATCCTCATGGTCTCTCCTTGAAGGCCGATCACCTAAGACGATCTCCTTTCGGACAAAGTGACGCCGAATCGTGTTCGGGGAGCGGGTAGACTACCCGGGGAGGGAAATGCCGTGCGGGTCGCCGTCCTCGCGCTCTTGGCGGTCCTTCCGCAGGCCGCTCCCAAGGAAGACAAGAAGCAGCTCGACCGGAGGATCGAGGAGCTCTTCGCGCGGCTCGTCTCCGAGAAGGACGAGCCCGCGCGCGCCGCCGCCCGCGCCGAGCTCGAGGCCCTCGGCCGACCCGTCCTCCCGGTCCTGAAGCGGTTCCTCGACGACGAGCTCGCCCGCGCGAAGAAGGCCAAGGAGAAGGCCGAGACCATCGCCGACCGCTACGTCCCCCGGCTCGACGACGACGCCGTCGAGTCGCGCGAGGCGGCCATGCTCGCCCTGATCGAGCGGGGCGAGGAGATCCTCCCCGGGCTCAAGAAGTACGAGAGATCCTCCTCCGCCGAGATCCGCGGCCGGGTCGCGCAGGTCGTCAAGGCGATCGAGGCCCGCCGCGCCGGCGGCCGGCCGTCCCGCGTCGCCGAGGACGCTCTCCTCCTCTTCGCGCGCCTCAGCGACCCGGCCGGCGCCGCGACCGTGGCCGGCTTCTTCGAGGGCCGCGACCCGGAGCTCCGCCTCCAGGCGGTCAAGACCTTCCACGAGATCGCCCTCCCCGCCGACCTCCCCAAGCTGAAACCCCTGCTCTCCGACGCCGACCTCAAGGTCCGCGCGCAGGCGTGCGTGGCCGCCGCCGACCTCGGCCTCGATGCCGCCGTCCCGATGCTCCTCGACCTCGTGCGGGCAGAGAAGGACCTCAACACGTGGCGCGCCGCCCTCAACGGGATGGCCCGGTGGCGCGCGCTCTGGCCGCCCGAGGTGTCCGCGAAGGTCGGCGAGCTGATCCCGGGCGCCCCGCCCGACCGCCGCCTCTCCCTCCTCTTCGCCTACTTCCGCGCCGGACGGCTCCCCGACCCTCCCGAGGCGCTCCTCAAGGTTTTCCGCACCCTCGCCCCCGCGGAGAAGGCCGATCTCCTCAAGCCCTGGGGCTCGCCGGAGGACCCGAACTGGATCGCCGCCGCGAAGACGCTCGCGACCGACCCCGACCCCGCGATCGCCGGGCCGGCCGCGGTCCTCTACGGCTACGCCAAGTTCTTCCGCTTCAGCTACCCCGTCAGCTTCCTCGACCGCTACGACGCGCTCCCCGCGGACGAGCGGCTCTACGGCATCCGCGCCCTCGCCCGCCAGGACCGGGTCCGCACCCAGCAGGCGATCGCGCTCCTCCTCCGGGAGACCGACCCCGCCCTCCGGAAGGCGCTCCTCGAGGCGGGCTTCGAGAACCCCACGTTCGTCACCGGGTTCAACCTCCGCGAGGCGCTCCTGAGCGGGCAGCCCGACCTCGTCCGGGCCGCCGCCGCGTGCTACCACCACAACTGCATCCAGGAGGCCCTCCCGGCCGTCAAGTACCTCTTCCTCAAGACCGCCGACCCCGTGACGCGTGCCCGGCTCGGGCTCGCCGTCGCGACCGAGGGCGACCCGCGCGGCATCCCGCACCTCGCGCCCTTCCTCAAGGACCCGTCGCCCCGGCTCCGCGCCCTGGCCGCCGAAGCCGTCGCCGCGACGCAGGCGGCCGAGCTCCTCGACGGCGTTGTTCCGCTCCTCAAGGATCCCGACGCCGCCGTCCGGAACGCCGCGGCCGACGCGCTCCTCCGCTCCGGCCAGGCCAGGTTCTTCGAGCCCCTCTGGGCGCTCCGGACCGAGCGCGGGATGGAGTCCTACGCGGCGCGGGCCGCGGGCAAGTTCGGGACGGCGGCCGACCTCGAGAAGCTCATGCAGCAGAACCCGGCCGCGCGCGCCACCGTCCCCGCCGCGCTCTTCCACCTCTCGCCGATGGAGCCGCACCCGCTCCTCCTCGCGCTCGCCCAGGACAAGGACTCCCAGGTCAAGGCGAACGCCGAGCGCACCCTGGGCTTCGTCAAGACCGCCGCCCTCCTCCCGCAGCAGGTCGTCGAGGGGAAGACCCCGCCCGGCGACCTGGGCTTCGCCTACGCCTCCGACTTCGTCTTCGCGGCGGCCGCGGACTGCACGCCGAAGACCGCGGCCGAGCGGCGCGCGATCCCGATCCCGCTCAAGGAGTTCCTCGCCCACGCCGACGTGAACGACCGGCAGTTCGTGGCGGGGACGATCTTCCGGCGCGCGGCCCCCCGGCACGCCCCGAAGGAGCTGCTCGATCTCCTGGTCGAGGGCCACCCGAGGCTCGACGCGGCGCTCCGGCTGCTTCGCTCTCGGTCCTACCCGGAAGCGGCCCCGCTGCTGGCCGCCCTGCCTGGAGCCAACCCGGAGCTCGCGCGCATGCTCTCCTGGTGCGACCCGGTCATCTTCCACGCCCGCATCCTCGAAGGGATCGAGAAGGGGACGATCGCCGACGGAGGGGCCGGCCTCGCGAGGCTGTCGGAATTCCTCCCGGGGGACGAATACGTCACGCTCCTCCTCACGCTGGCCAAGCATCCCGCCCCGGGCGTGAAGGGCGCCGCCGACGAGGCCCTCGCGCGCCAGACCCCGCGGGTCCTCTGCGCCATGCTCGCGGACGGCCGCATCACGGACCGCGCGCTCGTCCTGCGGTCGCTCGTCCGGATGAAGGTCCCGGGGACGCTCCCCACGATCGAGGAGTCGCTCAAGGATAAGGACCCGCAGCTCCGCGCGCTGGCCGCCGTGGCCCTGGTCACGGCGAAGGGCGAAGAGGCCTTGCCGGCGGCGATCCCGTGCCTCAAGGAGGCGGCGGGCGACGTCGCCTGGGAGCTGGCCGCGAAGGTCATCGTCCATCTCAAGGAGACGCACCGGCCGCTCCTCCCGGCCGAGCCGTCCACGACGCCTCTCCACGCCCTCCTGGCCCGGCTCGGGCGGAAGGAGTCGGCGGCGAAGGTGCTGGCGGATTTCCCGTCGACGAACCCGGGGAAGCTGGCGGCGGGCCTGGCGCTCGCCCCGCACTACGACGCGGCCGTCGAGGCGAAGCTCGCCCCGCTCCTCGCGTCGTCGGGCGCCGGCTTCGCCGACCGCGACGGCGTGCTCGGGCTCGCCGCGGCGCTCGGGCGCTCGTCGGAGCCCGCCACGCGCGCGCGCGTCCTCGAGTCGGCCCGGGGGATCTCCATCCTCGACCGGCGGATCCACCCGGCGAGCCTGGACGCGCTCGGGGGCCTGATCGAGAAGGGCGAGCCGGGCGCCGTCGAGCGGGCGGGGATGGGCCGGGGCGTGGGCATGCCAGAGGCGAGGGAGGACGCGATCGCGCTCCTCTTGCGCGCCGGGACGGACGAGGCGGCGTCGTTCCTCGTCGAGTTCCTGAACGTCCCCCTCAACGAGATGCCCCCTTCGACGCCGAGAGTCCTCGAGGCGATCCGGGCCCACGCCAAGGGGCCGAAGACGGGCGAGAAGCTCCGGCAGATCCTCTCGAAGGGCACGTTCCTCGACAGCGGCCTTCTCGCGCCGCTCTTCGCCGAGATGGGGGCGACGGCCGAGTTCGAGGCGGCCCTCGAGCAGCGGGCCCAGGGAACGGGGAACTACGGCCCGTCGCTGGGGGCGATGCAGATCCTCGCGCGGACTCCGACGGGCGTCGAGCGCCTGAAGAAGCTCGCGCAAGTCATGGGGGCGTCGAAAGACTCGCGGCAGCGGACCTTCGGAGGCTTCGCGGCGCTCCTTGCGGGGCTCCCGCTCTCGCCCGAGGAGTGGCGCGCGAACTACCTCAAGTGGGGCGGCTCCGAGGCGACCCTCCTCGCCGCCCAGCTCCGGCTCGTGGAGTCGGTGGGCGCGATGCACCGGCGCGCCAAGGACGGCCTCTCGGGCACCCACGACGCCGGGATGGCAGCGGCGATCCCGCTCCTCGCCTGCCAGGATCTCCGGCCGCCGGAGCCCTCGCGCCCCGACTACTGGCCCGCGATGTCCCGCTTCCTCGCGGAGCTCGGCGTCTGGGTGAAGAAGAACCGGGGCCGGGCGTTCGAAGAGGTCTTCGCCGACGCGCTCCGCGCGCGGGGCCTCGCCGTGGCCGGGAAGGCCGCGGACGCGGCGGCGCTCGTGGCCGCGCTCGAGGACAAGGACGACTTCATCGCGGCGAACGCCGACTGGATGCTCCGCCGCGTCTCGGGCCGGGCCGTCCCTCCGGCCCTCTCGATCGTGGGCGACGGCGGCCTCCCCTACGAGCTGACCGCGCGCTACGGCCCCACCCTGCTGACCGTCGCGCTCGGTGCCGGCCGCTGGCACGTCCGCCGCCCCGACCCCGACGAGGTCGCGGCCTGGAAGCAGTGGCTCGCCGCCCGGAACTAAGTCCAATGCCCCTGAGCGAAGGTCTGTAAACGGAAACAGCCTCCACGTGCCGATACACGATGTGAACACGCATCGTCGGCACTTGCGAGGAGGCTGCTGTGAAGATCATCGGCAGCATCCGCGAGAAACTTTCGCACCTTTCGGGACATTTCACGATCGAAGCGCTGT
>Ga0187893_10003290_pt1 | contig 33187 bp, 21 predicted proteins | sample MA1701074metaG_FD_139574 | JGI IMG/M metagenome (GOLD analysis project Ga0187893, IMG submission 139574) | White microbial mat communities from a basaltic lava cave in the Kipuka Kanohina Cave System on the Island of Hawaii, USA - MA170107-4 metaG ...
AAGCTCAAAGTACCAAGCTCAAAGTACCAAGTACCAAGCTCAAAGTACCAAGTACCCAGCACCGTGGTTTCTAATCATCGCCTTCGCTCTAAGCGCAACCTTCTGGCAGTCGACTGCGGCGCCGGAACCGCGATCACCAGCGAGCACTTCCGCCGAACCTCGTATCGTGCGGCTCGATCCACGATTCGATCGACTCGTGCCGAAGGATGCCGTGATCGAGAAGATCGCGGACGGGTTTAGTTGGGTGGAAGGTCCGGTCTGGAACCGGTCAGGCAAATTTCTTCTCTTTTCTGACGTGCCGAACAACCGCATTGTCAAATGGAAACAGGATGAAGGCCCAAGTGACTTTCTAACGCGCAGCGGATACACCGGCGCCGCAACGTTCCAGGGCCGCGAGCCCGGCTCAAATGGTCTGGCGTTCGATTCCGAGGGCCGGCTGGTTTTTTGTCAGCATGGCGATCGACGCATCAGCCGGCTGGAAAACGATGGACACCGAACCACGTTAGCCAGCGATTACCTGGGTAAGCGAATCAACAGCCCTAACGATGTGATCTTCAAATCCAACGGCGACATGTATTTCACCGATCCGCCGTTCGGGCTCCCCAAATCTTTTGCCGACCCGGCGCGCGAAGTAGATTTCTGCGGCGTCTACCGCGTCAATAAGGACGGCAAGGTCGAATTGCTGACGAAAGAAGTGTTGGCGCCGAATGGTATTGCCTTTTCACCTGACGAGAAAACGCTCATCGTCTCTGATTCGAAACGCACCTTGTGGCTGGCCTTTGACGTTCGCAAAGACGGCACGCTGTCCAAAAGCAGAGTTGTGTTTGACGGCAAACAGATGAGCAACGGAAAACCGGGGGTGGCTGATGGATTGAAGATTGATGCGAGCGGCAACATCTTTGGCGCCGCTCCGGGTGGCATTTACGTCATCGCCCCCGACGGCACGCTGTTGGGTGTGTTTGATTTCGGCGTAGCCACCGGCAACTGTGCCTGGGGCGAGGATGGCTCGACGCTTTTCATCGCATCTAACACCGCGGTTTATCGCGTGCGGCTGACGACTAAAGGCGCCGGCTTCTAACTGGCAACGATTTTCTGGAGGTAGTGTATGCGACAACTAAAAGTTTTGACCCTGAGCTTAGCTGCGATTTTCCTGTTGGCGAACTCCGCTATGGCCCAGGATCCGGTGCCAATCTATCCGGACAATTACAAGGTGCTGCTGGAAAACGATCGCGTGCGGGTGCTCGATTTTCAGTTGCGGAAAGGCGCCAAGGAAAACCTGCACGCGCACCCCGCAGCGGTCACTTACGTCATTACTCCCTTCAAAATCCGCTTTACTTTTCCGGATGGCACAACACGAATTCGGGAAGCAAAAGCCGGTGACGTGTTTTTCGGCGAAGCACTGGTACATGCGTCGGAAAACATCGGCGACACCGACGCGCATGGAATCCTGGTGGAAATGAAGGCTCAACCAGCCAAAGCCACAATGGACAGTGCGCTGGGTGATGAAGTGTTAACTGCCGTTACCTTCATTCGTGGCATGGAAGGACGAGAAGAAGAACTCAAGCGAGAGTTGCTCGCGCTCGCGGGACCCACGCGAGCCGAACCCGGCAACATTACCTACGACCTCTATCAATCACCTACAATGAAAAACCATTTCATGCGTTTTGAAGTTTGGCGCAACGCTGATGCTCTGGAAATTCACAAAGCAACTCCGCATATCAAAGCATCTTTCGACTTGCGCCAAAGACAGGGCTGGACCACTGAGATCACACCCTGGAGACGCGTCAGCGAAGATAAGCAACCTGTAGCCACCGAGCTCGGAGAAAAGAGATGATCATCGAAATGGAACTCTCTGATAATAAGCCGCCTTTGCCAATTCAGAATTGGAGCGGATTCCTCCTGCGCTATGGTCTGGTGCTGGTGCTGGGCTGGATCGGCGCAATGAAATTTACCGCCTACGAAGCTGAGGGAATTAAACCGCTGGTCGAGACGAGTCCGTTGATGAGCTGGATGTACAGCGTTCTCAGCCTGCAGGCAACGTCCAATCTGATCGGGGTAACCGAACTCATCGCGGCGGTGCTGATCGCCATTCGGCCGATCTCCGCGAAGCTTTCAACCCTGGGAAGTGTGCTGGCGGTCTTCACATTTCTGGCCACGCTGAGTTTTCTGTTCTCTTTGCCGGGATGGGAGAAAAGTCTGGGTGGTTTTCCTGCTCTTTCCGGATCCGGAGGATTTCTTTTGAAAGACGTGGTGTTGCTGGGAGCATCGCTTTGGACCCTGGGCGACTCGTGGTCAGCGGCGAAAGCTCGCAACTGACGCGTTTGAGTGACAGAGTGATTCGCGGCGTCACGAGGGGTCTCTTTCAAGAAGCGGCTGACAACTTCAAATCAAAGATACAATCCCCGATTGCACGAAACTCACAAATAGAAAAGTTAGTGTTGGTTTGAGTGATTTGGTGGATCGTTTGTTTCTTCTTATTTGACTTCGCGGAAAACCAAGGACCTGTGCGACGCTGATTATGTGATCGATTTCGCAGGCAAGCCTGATAAAAGGAGCAGACTGTAGTGTTCAATCCGATTACCGATCTCGATAGACTGATCGAGGCGATCCTTGCCCGGCGTGCCGGCGTGCCTGAACATCGCAGTCTTCTTGTCGGACTGAGCGGCATTGACGGGAGTGGGAAAGGCTTTATCGCAAAACATATCGTCGCACGTCTTCCGCAGCGCTCAGGGAGTGCTGTCAATCTTAGCGTCGACGATTGGCTGAACCTGCCGCAAAAGCGTTTCAATCCGGACAATCCGGCGGATCATTTTTATCGGTTTGCAATTCGCTTTAATGAAATGTTCAACGGACTGATCCTGCCGCTTCGTGATAAACGCACGCACCGAGTGGTTGCCGACGTCGCCGAAGAGACTTCAAATCAATTTAAGCAGAAGGCGTTCGCCTTTTTTGACGTCAGCATAATTGTGCTGGAGGGAATATTCCTGTTCAAGCAAGAGTTTCGAAGGCACTTTGACTTGTCGATCTGGGTTGATTGCTCTTTTGAAACGGCTTTGGCGCGGGCGATAGAGCGAGCGCAGGAAGGATTGCCGCCCGCCGACACGATCCGAGCTTATGAGACGATTTATTTTCCCGCCCAGCGGCTTCATGCCGCGCGGGATAACCCTCGCGCAACTGCTGACCTGATAATTAATAACGATCCGGTGCCAAAGGATATGTCGCCTGCGGCCTTTCTACCAGAATTACATCCAGCTTGAGCTCAGCAGACAGCTTTCGAATCGCACCGCGGGTATTTAAAAGAAGCTTGCGCCAGATTTAAGAAAACTTTAACGCCACATTCTCTAACAGCCGGTTTGATAGAACAGCATGACATCAAGCTGTGCCTTCGTGTATCATCCCTGACGCAGGTTGAAAGAGGTTCTCACGTCGTCTGGGCTCGATTGTTCATTTCCAATTCTCAGCCTTTTATGGAATGGCTTGACTCGCGTTGCGTTTTTCAGGTTTTGTGCCGGCACACAGACTGAAGTCTGTGCCACTTGTGCCGGGCACACAGACTGAAGTCTGTGCCACTTGTGCCGGCACACAGACTGAAGTCTGTGCCACGTTCGGCCAAGAGTCTTTTATGGCCACGGATCCAATTCCCCGGGTCTCATTCCTCGAAAGATGAACGAACTTATGCGGAAGCTATTGCGGTTAACCCTACTACTCAGTTGCTTCCTTTGCTGCGGCCAGTTTCCAGCCGTCCAGGCTCAGGATGCGCGAGTGCAGGCTCGGGAAGCTGAGTGGCGATCCTACTCCCTGCCAAAAACAAACTTCATTCGCCAAACCAGCGCGGAGAAAGAGTTTCTCTTCCGCGCGCCGGCTGATTGGAAGCAGCAAGACGCCAAACTGATCTTCATTGGTCCACACTCCGCAAAGCTCGAGGTCTTCGTCGAGAAAGTTTCAGATGGACTGCCGTTACCGGAGTACGTCGCCGCGATAATGCGGCACCTGAGAAATACGCCCGGACTCGCCGAGTCAGCCATTCTCAGACCAGCACAGTTTCAGGATCTCGAGGCCAAAGAAATCGTCTTCGAGCTACAGGATCCAGAGGGCGAGATGATGCGCAGCGTCTTGTGGGTAACTGTGCAAGGACCATTAGCGGTGAGCTTTAGCTTAATCGCGCCGCTCGCCCACACCGCTGAAGCCGAGCCTTACTTCAAAGCCGTGGTCCAGTCGGTGATGTTTGTATCACAACTTAACTACGCCGGGTTTGAGGCGCTTCGGACCACAGCAATTCAGACATCCCAGCCGGCTTCGATCATCGAACTCCAGGCATTTATTGATACCCTTAACGAGCCTAACCCGGCTCGAGAATCCACTATCGCTCGTCTGGCGTCGCGATTTGCTTCAGCCCCTGACCCGGTCGTCGATTTGCTCCTCGATCGTCGCCCGCCAATTAGGGCTGCTGCTGTGGAAGCCCTTGCCGGCAGCAAGAATGCCGCGCTGGATCGTTTCTTGTGGAGAGCTGTGGAAGATCGCGACCCCTTGGTGGCGGAGGCCGCAGCTCGGGCCGTGGCTGCAGCACCTGATGTGTTGTCGAGATTATCCGTCCAGTCGTTCGAGGGTTTTAAGACCGAAACCATAGCCCGGGTTTGGCCCTTGCTCGGAAAAGAGAAGCGTATTCAGATTCTGCAAACAATTTTTAGCCAAACGGCTACGAAACCGACTCAACCACCACCGCTGGTTAAAAATAACTCATCGAAAACCGAGGTAAAGGTTCTGGTCGCCGAGTTAAAGGCGGTTGGGAATGGAAAGTTGCTGGCCACTGCTACCGGATCTAACGAGGTATCGTTTGCTTCCGCTCGAGACGTTCAGTTGGGAGCGCTCACCCTGCTTCGCGAGGTAAAGCCCGACGAATTCAAACTGCCGCTGGCGCGCATCATGGCTGCCGACTACGACGTATTAACCGCCGCTGCCCTTCAGACTGCGATTGAAAGAGCCGAGCCACTTCCCACCGATCTGCTTCTCAAGCTCTTAATCTCCAACGATCGGAAAGTCGCACAGTTGGCGGCAGAGAGCCTCGGGCTGTCCGGCAGTGTTTCCGAGATTGTTCGCATTGAAAGTTTGATCGCGTCACTGGAAACTCGCGTTTCTGACGCGACCAAAGCCAATGGCTCGAACGACGATTTGACGGGCGCCCTCAAGCTCTCAATCAAGAAAATCCGCTTTCGAGATCAGCTCGCTCAGGCGGCAAAAACCGCAAGCCAATCTTCAAGGGAAATTATCAAGCAAGGACTTTCAGATTCGCAGCTAGCCGATTTTGTTTGGCGATACGTCTGCGAAGAAACTCCCGGCGCTTGTGGGCCCGTCGCAAACATTGTGAAGCCGGACGTCAATTTGCAGCCGCTGGCTGAGAATTTGTTTCCGGAAAAAGTTCAACACTTTGCCGCGCTGCCAAATCCCGGCCGCACCGTACAGAGGTTCTACGAAAGTTTGCAAAGTATTCAAATGGACTCGCCGCGGGGTCAGGCTAATTTGGTTTTGGTGATGGTGGGAATAAGAAGGCTTCTCGGAGAACAGTTGGCGGCGCCTTCGGACGACCCTCTTATCGACTATTCTGGGATCAAAGCGGATGCCCCGGTTTCCATCGCCGCCTGGATTGCTGACGGCGCTCCGGCAGGTGTATCAAGTGCACGTCGCCAGGCGGTGGTCTTGCGAGTCAGTGATCGAGAGCGGTTCGAACGACTGGTGGAAGTTTATCAAAGAAACCTTGGGAGCTTCGCGGAGTTACCCGACTATCTGGCGACCGGCACCCGTGCACTCGCGGCGCTGCCGGCGATCCTGCCATTAAGCGCGAAAGCAGTTACTGTCGTCCCGACAAAGCCAAAGGCAACGCCGCTACTGAAATACTCGGTCGTCTGGAGAACTGAATGGCACGGGTTGCCGATTAAGATGATCGAGCACCGAGAAGTTGATTCGACCGGAAAGATCACGAATTCAACTACCTGCCTGACTTTTCTTGGCGATACGGCCATTGTGGCTCCCAACCTGACTACGATTCGCGATCTGCTTACCCGGGCAGGCGGCGCCTCTAAAGATCAACCGACGCTGGCCAGTAATCCGGAATTTCGCCGGGTGTCCGAGAGTGATGGCGACGTAGTGTACTTTGCCGATCTCAAATCCTTGTTTGCAGGTTTCCGCGATGGCAGCCGGCAACCACAGCCCACGATTAAGGAAAGTGGAGAGCTGCGGATCTCAAAATCTTCCTGGGAAAACTTTCATCGGTTAAGCTTTGACGAAAGCGATTGGGCGAAATCTTTTATTTCTTTCCAGCCCGGCGAACTTTCGGCGCCGCGTGATCTATTGCCCAGCTCGACCGTCGCCTACTACTTCATGAAGGCTGATCTTAGCGGCGTCTGGTCAAAGTGGGTCAGAAGTTTCCTGGACCAGAAACACCTGGAATCCCTTTTGGCATTTTGGGCCTTGGATTTCGAAAAGGAGGTCCTGCCAGAATTGGGACCCGAGTGTGGGGTTGCTCTCCTTGACCTTCCCGAAATGGACTCCGCCAACCAAGATGCAACGTGGCTCGCCTTCTGCAAGCTTAGAGGAGACAGATTACAGAACGCTCATGCGGCAGGGAAACTCTTTCGCCACGCCGGGATAGGGGCGGGCGAAATTAAGCGGCAAGACAGTTCTGCATTGGTAGCCTTGAAGAATGGTTTTCTGGTGTTTTCCAATCGCGCCAAAGGACTTGAAGCTCTCGATCTCAAGGAAAAGCTGGCCTCGACTCGCGATTATTCTCGGGCAGCCGCAAAAGTTCCTTCGGGGATGGTAGCCTTTGGCGGATACAACCTCGAAGCGGCCATTGCTGCCGCCGCAGTCGGACCTAAGGATGGACTCAATAGGCAACTGGCTGAGGTGATCTCTTCCCTTGCCAGGGCGTTTCACAGCCAAAACTTCTTTGCCACCGCAGGCGCAGGCAGTGTGGAAGCGCAGTCGTCCGTCGCGATGGATCGCGAAGGACGATACGCGGTGTCCGACCTTACCTATCAGCCAACGGGGTCGAAGATAACCTACGCGACAGTCGAGGCGCGCGGCATACCGATCGCTGACCAAAAGAGAATCAGTAGTCTGGCGCTGCGAATTCGCGCTCGAGCGGCAGGCGCAATCGAGCGCATCAGGGATGACGTCAAGTCGCCACACCAGACAATCGAGCAAAGATCCGCGGAAGAGTTGGTGATTACCGTTGATTCACGGCGCTCGGAACCGGACGCAGCCCTGCGCCTGCCGATTAACAACCCGGATTTCGCTTCCTTTCTCAAGGCTACAGCGGAGATTCGATCAGAAGACGAGCAGGTCGTCAAACAGGCGCGCGAAATCGCCGGCGACGATCGCAACGCCTGGAGCGTCGCGCGCAAGCTCGCTGATTGGACCCACTCAAATCTCACCTGGAAGTTCGTCGCCAGCGCGGATGCAGGACAAACTCTGGCAACTCGAGAGGCTGACTGTTCGGAGTTTAGTCAGTTATATGTCGCGATGGCCCGATCGCTGGGATTACCCGCGCGCATAGTTTCAGGTCTCGCCTATGGAGGGACATCATTTGGCGGTCACGCCTGGGTCGAGGTCTGGGCCGGCCGGTGGATTGAACTGGATCCCACCTGGGGAACGCATTTCGTCGACGCTACTCATATTCGAAACGAATCGGGCGCGTTGCTGACTTATGCAGCCCTGAATCTTATTGAACTGGAAGTACTGGAAGCCCGCCGCACCATTGCCGACTTTCAACTTAAACCCGCGTCTTTGGCGGAACAACTAACCAAAACCATTCCCGCAGGAGACCGTTCAGCGCTGGAAGCTGTCTTCGATCTAGCGGTCGCCACCGATGCTTTGATGGGCAAAGGCGCCTGGGCCGCCATGAACGAAATTGAACGCGATCAAATGTCGTCGGCTTATATCCGGGTAATCCTGGAAGTCATTCTCACTTACGGCCAAAAAGACGGTGTAACTCGTGCGATGAGAGTGCTGCGAGTGGATGAGCAGGGCGATCAGGCTGAGATCACATGCGTGACCTCACCGGCCGACCATCTCCTGAAGTTTCGTTTGTTGCGCGAGAGCAATGTCTGGCACCTCGTCGAGATTTTGCAGACGGATTCCAATCTCCACATTGTCTCCGAAACGTTGCTGCCAACCATCCGAGCGATCGAGGATCGGCGGGCATCACGGAAACCCGGCTCATCGGGTTCCACGGATTTTGTAAGAATCCTGCTGCTGCAGAATAAGGCTCAAAAGGCAGTCGAGATAGCAGATCGCGCGCTCCAGATCAATCCTTCTCACGTGGGTCTTCGTTATCTCAAAGCGCTTGGTCTATTGGGTTCGGATAAGAGAGACGACGCAGTCAAGCTTTTGACGGAACTGGGCAACGAACAGCCGGCTTTCGCACCGGCTCTTTACAAGTTAGCTCGGCTCTTCAATGCTTCCGAGAACGAGGTAGAAAAGAAGCTGGTCGTCGACCTGTACAACCGCTACCTTGTACTTGAGCCGTACGACTCTCGCGCCTATCGTAATCTTGCGTCGGTATATGACGGTGCGGATAACGCCGCTCAAGCCGAGACCGCGTACCGTAAAGCGATTGAGGTGGATCCAACTCATGCCGATCACTACGTAGACCTGGTGGAGTTTTTTATCCATCAGAAGCGACTTCAGGACGCCGCGACAATGCTGGCCGCCGCCGATCAGCACAAACGCGCGGATGAAGATCTTTTTGGGCAGATCATGCAAGATCTCTATTTTATGGAAGACTATGAGTGTGCAGAAACTTTTGCCGCGAGCCAGCCGCAGAGAATGAAGACTAGCAGCACCGGGAACCTTAACCTGGCGCTGGTGCACTCCGACAACGGTCGCTACGGGGAGGCGTTAAGATTATTGAAGGTCTCGGCACAGCTTGACCCAAAGTCCGCGGAGCCTTTGACGATGATGGCGGAAGTGTATCGCAACCTTTCCCGTTGGCAGGCGGCGGTGGCAGTGGCCGACCAGTCCCTCGCGATCGAGCCCGAAAACGCAGAAGCACTCTATCAGCGTGCGTGCGCCCTGGCTCGGCTCGGCCGCACAACTGCGGCAATGGCGGCTCTTAACCGCTCAGTTGAGCTTCAACCGGCTCGGGCCGGCTGGATTGCAGAAGAACCGGATTTGAAGAGACTGAGAATGTTGCCTGCGTTCAAGAAGCTGGTGAAAGAAGCTGAAACACAAAAGTGAGATTGCAGTCAGTCGCTAGCTTTCCCCGGCAGCAACGCGTCGCTTTTAAGAGTTTGGGGGCCGCTTTCGTTGCAGATCGCGAATGACGGGCCTTCATACATCGTCACGCCCGCGTATTGACCCCTGGCGTTGATGATGTAGAAGTTGATGCCAAAGTTTGGATTGCCTTTGCTGTTTAGTAACCTTTTCTCGACAGTGTTGGCTTTGATTCGTTTGAGTGCCTCCATGCCGGCATCTTTCGGATGCGCTCCACGACGCATCTCCTCGACAATCAGGAACGAACACAGGTTGTAGAGGTTTGCTTCGCCGCGCCCAGTCGAGCCTGCGGCGCCCACGCTGCCGTCAACATACAAACCGGCGCCAAGTATGGGCGAATCACCAACGCGTCCGGGAATCTTCCAGGCGAGGCCGCTGGTCGTGGTCACGCCGCAGATCTCGCCTTTCGAGTTCAAGCCATTGCAGTTGATTGTTCCGTAATAGCGCTCGCGATCGATCAGGCCTTCGGCGACCATCTTCAATCCTTCCTGCCGCCATAGTTCCGCGCGTTTCTCGGGATCGAGGTAGTGCCCGGGATCGGTGCGTCGCTTCCACTCGAGCCAGAGCCGGCGCGAGTGTTCCGTGTTGAGATCTTCCTCAATTTTGAATCCCATGTTGCGCGCAAACATCTGCGCCCCCTTGCCCACCAGTAAATGGTGATCGGTATTCTCCAGAACAGCCTGGGCGACCAGCGACGGCGTTCGCACTCCTTCTAAAGAAGCTACAGCGCCGGCGCGTTTTTTCGGACCATGCATGCAAGAAGCGTCGAGCTGGACGACCCCGTCGGCATTGGGCAAGCCTCCGTAACCGACGCTGTCGTCCAACGGGTCAAGTTCACAGATGTTGACACCGGCAATTACCGCGTCGAGCACGTCGGCGCCTTGCGTCATCATCGTGAAGGCTTTCTGCACCGCGGTTACATTGCCATCGTGTTTAAAGCGGTTTCCATTGGCAGAGGAAATGACGATTGGCTTGAAGCTGCTCTGAATGAGGATCGTTGGAACTTGGCTAACTACGGATTTGCTGGCAGCTAGAGTAAGCCCGGCAACCGTACTGGTTCGCATAAAGTCTCGACGTTTAATTTTTTTCATAAGTGTCCTCGTAGGCAGAATTTAACTAGTTCAGCATTCAAGGCATAAGTTCCAGGCTCTCCTTAATTCTCTCCGCTGTCTTAGCCCCAATCCCGTCGACCATCCCCAGCCCGCCACCCGCAACAAACTTCTTCAAATCTTCACGAGAAGAGACTTTGAACTTTTCATGAAGCACCGCCGCCGTTTTTGGACCAATACCGGGAACCTCAAGCAAGTCGAGCACAGTGGCTGGTGTTTCAGCAGTGATCTTTTCCCAAGCATCGAATGTGCCTTTCTCCAGGAGCTCGATAATCTTTCCCGCGATTGCCTTTCCAACCCCGGGAATCGACTGTAAACCGGCAATTCCTTCGTTGCCGGCGATCGTTTCCAGCGGCGTGGGCCATGTCTCGATGGCTTCAGCGGCATTGCGATAAGACCGCAGCCGAAAGGGATCATCGCCACGAATCTCCATCAGTGCTGACAGCCGGTAAAAACTTTGGGCAATTGTCTCGTTGTCCATCGTTCTCGGTGCGCTCGAGCTAAACCCTGGACTGCAAATTCGGGGGCTAGTCTAGCGTTGACCGATAGACTGAGCAAACTCATTGCCGTTTAAGCCAAATTTCGGTAAGCTCTCCGCCATACTCGAATAACGAGTCTTAACCGCGGACTCTCGTCCGCAAACCTCACAAAGGAGAACACTCACATGACTACCTTCGATCAAGAACCCGATCAGGAAAAACGCATTGCCAGCTTACGAGCTGAAATCGAGAAGCTGGGCGGACAATTCTCGGCCACTTCGGAGATCCCCGCCGATCTCGAGGAAGAGTTTCTAAAGCAAGTGCTGGAGTATGAGAAGGCCAAACCAATCACGCTCTTGCAACTGTTGGATAACGCTGGTCTGGCTGTGCCGGCGCCCGACAGTCTGAGTGAGGCCGAGATTGGCTTAAAACTGTGGGAAGTGATTCAGCGAATGGCGTCTCTCGGGGCCTATTTGCTGAACACAAACCACCTCAGCGATCGCGCGTTGTATGAATGTCTTTACAATGAAGCGCTGCGGGAAGAGGCTACGCTTTTTCCGGAGAATCCGGCCTACGCTTACGTCATCGATCTGACCGGAAGCGGCAGCGACGAGGACATCCAGATTTTTCTGAAGTACTACGCCGACCAGGGTTATCGGGAACGATGGGCTCGCGATTGGCCGGATGATCCGATGCCCAAACACGAAGATCCTCCGTTCGATCGGGACCGACATTTACCCAAGTCGCCTGTAGGCTAGGCTTCGCTAGGCTTCCAAAGCGAGCGCAGCCGAAAAGGGATCGTCAACGCGAACTACCACCAGCGCCGGCAATCAGGCGATCGGTATCAGTTTGCCAAAGTGCCGGGCGTGACCCGATATTTCCGCGCCGAATGACCTGCGGCGGCAAGAGCTCGTCGAGAGATTTGAGTAAAGCCTGACCTTGCAGACCGGTTGCTTTTTCCTGGATTGGCCAAGCGAAACTATTTTGCCGTTGCCATCAATCAAGCAAGGAATAGGTTATCTGCGACACTTGAAACGCAGCTTTCCGCTCCGGCTTAATCGTGCGGCTATCCAACGATCATCGTGCCGGTGCCTTCGTCGGTGAAGATCTCGGAAAGCAGTGCATTACGAGCAGTTCCGCTGATGATGTGTGCGCTGTGGACACCGCCGCGCAATAACGCAGCAATATTCTGGAGTTTGGGAATCATGCCTCCTGTGGCGCTGCCGTCGTTCACCAGCGCTTCCGCTTGATCGACGGTGAGCCGGGTAAGCTTTGTTTCAGGTTGGCCTGCTTTTAGATAAATGCCGTCCACGTCGGATAGAAGGATCAATTTTTCGGCGCGCAACCGCACGGCTATCTCAGCGGCAATCGTGTCGGCGTTGATATTGAAGACGGTTCCTTCGGTGTCGGCCCCAAGCGATGAGATTACGGGAAGGTAACCTTGATCGAGTAAGACAGTCAGCAGCCGCGTGTTGATCTGGACAACGTCGCCCACGTGACCGAAATCCACGTGCGCTCGTTCGCCAGTCGCCCGATTGAGTACTTCTTTGGGAGGCCGGCGTTTAGCGTGAACAATGTTGCCATCCACGCCTGAGAGCCCGACCGCCTCAATACCGCGATGCCGCAACGCGGACAGGATGTCGGTGTTAATTTTTCCCGCGAAGATCATTTTCGCCATTTCGAGGGTTGCGTCGTCCGTAACACGTCGGCCATCGATGATTGTTTGCGCCACGCCCAGGCGACTGGCGAGATCGCTCAACTGCTTGCCGCCGCCGTGGATCACGCAGAGGCGTATTCCTACCTGGTGCAGCAACGCTAACTCTTCAGCCAGCGAGATCAGGTTGGTGTGATCCTCGGTAACCTTCCCTGAGACCTTAACCACGAACGTCTGGCCCTTAAAGCGCTGAATGTAGGGCAGCGCCTCGCGCAGCAGATCGAGTCGAAGCTGGTTTCCTATTCCGGTGGTATCCTTCATGTTTTGGTTTTAAAACTGATTACCGAAAAGCCAAAAGCAAAGCCGCGGATGACGCGGATAAACGCGGATCCGCAAGTGAAAAACCCAGTTTGATAAACACAAAAACCTGCCGCATGCTTTTGCTCATCACCACGAGCGATTGCACCCGCGATATATCAAGACCATCTCAGTTGTATGTCTGTAAGCCATTCTTATCCTTATCCGCGCCAATTCCGCGTTTATCCGCGGCTTATTCTTTCTTTAGCCTGTTTCATCATCATCATCTTAAGAATCGCCTTTTGGGCGTGCAGGCGGTTTTCGGCTTCCTCAATCACCACCGACTCCCGTGAGTCAATCACACCGTCCGTAGCGATCACATTTCTTCTGACCGGCAAACAATGCATGAAAATGCCATTGTTTGTCCGCGCCATTTTCTGCTCGTCAATTATCCATTGCTCGCGATACTGGGCCCGTTCAGCAGTGTCCTTATCCGGTGCTCCGTAAAACTGTTTCGCGCCCCAGCTCTTAGCGTAGACCACCTCCGCGCCGTCAACTGCCCCGTCAATGTCGTTCGTGATATCAAAACTGCCTCCGGACCCTGCTGCCAGCCGCTGAACGATCTTCATTAACTCTTCGTCCAACTCATACGCGGGTGGATGCGCGACCACAACGTCATGTCCCATCTGGGCCGCGGCCAGTGCAAAGCTGTTGGGAACGGCCATCGGCAAAGGCTTCGGATGCCACGCCCAGGTCAACACGACTCTCTTTCGACCAGCGCCGAGCTTTTCTCGGATGGTCATCATGTCAGCCAGCGCCTGGCAGGGATGGTGCATGGCCGATTCGAGATTGATGATTGGAACTTCCGAGCACTTCACAAAGGCATTTAGAATCGGATCGATCCGTTCTTCTTCCCAGTTCTTCATCGCCGCGAAAGTCCTGACGCCAATTGCGCCGCAGTAGCGACCCAATACGCGCACAAATTCCGCCACGTGCTCCGTCTTGTCGCCATCCATTACCGCGCCGTCACGATGTTCGAGGGTCCAGCTCGTGCCACCGGGTTCGAGCACTACGGCATTGCCGCCAAGCTCGTAAATCCCAACTTGCATAGAAGCACGTGTACGCAGACTCGGGTCAAAGAACACGAGCGCCACCGAGCGGCCTGCAAGCGGTCGCGATTGATCCTCGCCAGACTTAAATCGGCCCGCGCTTTCGATGAGATCATCAAGCTCTGCACGCGACAAGTTTGCCGTGGTCAGGAAATCTTGCATTATCTTTTCAGTCAGGTTCTAGCCGTCGGTCTGGAAAACACCGATCGCGCCAAGCCCATTAAACTAATCAGGAACCAGAAGGCTTCCACCACGAAAGCCGCCAGGTTGAAATCAAAGAGCAGGGAGACGATTACCAGCAGCGCGCCGATCGCGTTCATCAACGAGTAACTCGGGGCCGAGCTGGGTAGCTTGTCAAGCTGCAAAAGCAAATAGGCAATAATTATCAGCAGGACACCGATGAAGCCGGCCACATCAAACCAGTTGAGATTCAAGACATGCCTCCCGATGCTTCAGCGAGCACCTTCCTAAGCGCATTGGCAAACAAATCAGACTCAGCAGCCGTCAAACAAAGCGGCGGCAACAGTCTCACTACATTTGGATCGCTTGAAGTGCCGGTAATTACCTGTTGCTCGAGCAAGCTTTTATGGATGGGCGCCGCCGGGGCCGCGAACTCGAGTCCCAAAAGAAAACCGCATCCTTTGACGCGCTTGACCTGAGGTATCGCGGCCAGCCGGTGGCGCAAGTGTGACTCGACCTGTCTGACATTTTCCAGTAATTGATCTTTTTCTATTACTTCCAGTGTTGCTGTAACCGCCGCCATCGCAATCATGCCGCCGCCAAACGTGGTTCCGAGATCGTTTTCCTTGATCTGCGACGCAATTTCTTCGGTGACCAGGCAGGCGCCAACTGGAATCCCACTACCCAGCGCCTTGGCCAGGGTGATGATGTCGGGAACCACACCGCCGCCTGGCTTGCTTCCGGCGAAGAACCACTCGCCAGTGCGACCCAGTCCGGTCTGAATCTCGTCATAGATCAAGATGATTCCTCGCTCATCACAGAGTTCTCGCAGCGCGAGGAAAAAGCCGGGTTCGGCGGTACCAACGCCGGCCATCGACTGAATCGGTTCCAGCATGATTGCAGCCGTTGATTCATCCGCCACCTGTCGCACTGAATCGATGTCACCAAACTCTGCCTTAATGTGGCCCGGTACATTGGGCCGGCCCAGCTCGCGATACTTTCCCAGGAAACTCGCGCTGATGGCGTCCGCGGTGCGCCCGTGAAAGCTCCCTGAGAAAGTGATGATGTGCTCGCGCCCGGTGGTCATGCGCGCCATGCGCATCGCGTTCTCATTGGCCTCAGTGCCGGAGTTGCAGAAGAAAACTTTTCTGAAAGGTTCAGGGGCAATCGCAACGAGTTTTTCAGCAGCACGAGCGCGCGCTTCCGAATAAACCAGGTTTGAATAGAAGAGGAGCTTTTCCGCTTGCTCGCGGATGGCGGCCACGACGTGCGGGTGTGAGTGGCCGGTTCCCGCGACTGCATGCCCGCCATAAAGATCGAGATATTTCTGACCCTCGGGCGTGTAAAGCCAAACTCCGTCCCCTCGCTCGGCGACAATCGGCATCTTCTTATAAGTCGCGAGCTGATACCGATCTTCGAGCGCTTTAACAGTTTCAGCTTGCAAAGCCTGTACATCCATCTGAATTTCGGCGATCAGTAATCTCTAATCATGGATTAGTGCCCACCAGCATCAACCCAATCTTCTCATCAAGCCCAAACATCAGGTTCATGTTCTGCACCGCCTGACCAGCAGCACCCTTCACGAGGTTGTCGAGTGCGGAAAACACAACCAACTGCCGACCACGCACCGCAAAACCGATGTCGCAGAAGTTTGTGGTCTTTACCCAGTTGATGTCCGGCGATCCTTTAACAAGCCGGACAAAAAAAGATTCGCGATAGAAGTCCGCGAAAAGCGAGCGCGCCTCATCCTCAAACATTTGCTGCTTTGTTTCCACATAGATTGAGGCAAAGATGCCCCGCGCAACGGGCAGCGAATGCGTCATGAACACCAACTCGCTCTGCCAATCGCCAATCGCATGTAATTCCTGTTCGATCTCTGGCACGTGTTGATGGGCGAACGGTTTGTACGCATAGAAGGAATTCATGCGCTGGGGATGATGTGTATTTGCGGCTGCTTTGGCGCCTGAGCCTGACGATCCGGTTTTGGCGTCGGCTATCACGCGCCCGTTAATTAGATCTTTGGCTACCAGTGGAGCGAGACCAAGAATCGTCGCCGTGGCGAAGCAGCCGGGATTACTAATGAAGCGGGCATTCTTGATCGCCTCACGTTTGGTCTCCGTTAACCCATAGACAAACTCCTTCTGTGCCGCCATCTCTGTGTGCTCGCGTCCGTAGTGCTCCTGAAACTGATTCTGATCGCGCAATCGAAAGTCTCCCGAAAGATCGATTACTTTGACGCTCGCCGGCAGCCGCGGAGCGATCCCCATTGCCTGGCCGTGAGGCAACGCCAGAAAGACACAATCGATCTGGTCAAGAGTCTCAGGGTTGTCTGGAGTAGTGCTGAACCATAACTCGGTAAGACCATGCAGGTTCCGATGAACCTCACTGACAGGCTTGCCCGCGTGTTCATTTGCCGTGATTATTGAAATCTCGACCTGTGGATGAGACAACAAAATGCGAATCAGCTCCGAGCCTCCGTAGCCCGAACCGCCGAAGATTGCCACCTTTATTTTGCCTGCCGTCATTTACCAGAACCTTTTTAACTGAGATTTCAGCGCAACAAGGATCCACGAATCAACACGAACGAGACACGAATACGATCTTAGTGCCGTTTCGTGTGTTTTGGGCGGATCGTATCGTTTCGCCCGGATCGACTTGTCAGATCGCTTTCACGCTCGCTGCCTCCACCTTTGATCTGATTAACTCAAAAAGCATCGAACCGTTGCGCTTGGCATTTGCGGCGCGAACCCCAAACTCTCTTTCGATATAATCCTCGCCCATTTGCGAATCGGTAACAGAGCCTGAAATGACGTCAATCTCAATTCCACGTTTGCGCAGCAGCTCGATTCCGCCCCAGGCGCCAACATAATCGGAGGCACAGAAAACAATCGCCGCGGTTGCTTCACGCAGCTCGAAGTCCTCGAGTACTGAATCAACGGAATAACCGCCAAGAATGCCGTCGCCCAACTCGATCACAATCAAGTCAGGCGCTACTTCATTCAATCGCGCGATGATCGTCTTGGCCAAAGGCGCGAGATTCCCAGCACCCACGGTTGAGGGCAAGCCACAATCGAGAAAGCTGGCCGTAGCAATCGCGCCGTGGTCGGCCATATTCAGAGTGTCTCGGAGGCAGGCAATTCCAGACAGTTTTCCTCCGGCGGCACGCAAACCTGCCCGCGCGGCCTGCTTTATCAGTTCCGTGGCGGCGTAAGTCTTGCCGCAGTTCATGCTGGTGCCGGCAATCATGATTATGGGCGCGGTTTCGCCAAGAGTAGCGCTGGGAGGCAGTGCTCCTTCGGCGATGTTGCAAGCCCGGCCGTCTTCATCGCAAACAATGCCGAGCACCTCGACTTTGATGGCATCGCCCAGACTCGAATGATGGCCGGTGCAAAGTCCAATCACCCCACCCATGTTCAGAATGTGCAGATGGTCGCCGGCGTTCACTGCCTCCGGCACGTCGCCGACAAAGCCCTTCAGTGCCTGCCTTCGCCCGAGCACGCCGAGGAGGACATCTCCCGGATTGACCTTGGCGAGTCTGCCGCTGGGTAGCTCAAGCATGTTGTAGGTGGCGCTATCCGTGACCGCGCGTACTGCAACCACGTCGCCGGCGCGTGGAGAGGAAGTTGACTCCACGACTGCGACCGTCTTTGCCAGACCCAGCGGTGAAGTGGCTGAACCGATCTTGTCGGCTTCCACAATCTTGACTACGGCATAATGAGTAATCTGCGTTTCATTCATACTTGTCACCTTTGTGTTCGTTGCCTCAGGCGAAGTGCATTGAGCTTGATAAACCCCTCGGCGTCGCGCTGGTTGTAAACAGAGTCTGCCTCAAACGTTGCCAGCTTCTCGCTGTAGAGCGAGTGAGGCGAGCGCCGGCCAACAACGATCGTGTTGCCGCGATAAAGCTTGAGCCGCACGTCACCGGAAACGTTTCGTTGGGTTTCTTCGATGGTTTTGCGCAACAGCTCAAACTCCGGGGCAAACCAGAATCCGTAATAAACGCTCTCAGCAAACTTTACTCCCAAAGAATCGCGCAAATGCATGACCTCGCGATCGAGCGTGATCGATTCCAGAGCCCGGTGAGCATTGATCAGTATCGTCACTCCCGGAGTCTCGTAAACGCCGCGGGACTTCATTCCCACAAAGCGGTTCTCGACGAGATCGACGCGGCCAATTCCGTGCTCGCCGCCAATCCGGTTCAGAGTCTCAAGCAGCGCAACCGGTTCCATCTGCTTCCCATTGATCGCCGTGGGCTCACCCTGGGTGAATGAGATTTCCAGGTACTCCGCCTCGCTCTTTGCCTTTTCAGGAGATGTAGTTAATTGAAAGATGTTCTCGGGAGGCTCAGCCCATGGGTCTTCAAGAACGCCGCCTTCGTAGGAGATGTGCATCAGGTTGCGATCCGTCGAATAAGGCTTCTCCTCGGTTGCGGTGACGGGAATCTTGTGCGCTTTCGCATAGGCCATTAGATCGCTGCGGCCTTTGAACTCCCACTCGCGCCATGGGGCAATCACCTTGATGTTCGGTTCCAGCGCGTAGTAGGTGAGCTCAAAACGCACCTGGTCATTTCCTTTGCCGGTGGCTCCGTGGGCGACCGCATCGGCGCCTTCGCTGCGGGCAATCTCGATCTGGCGCTGAGCGATGACGGGACGGGCCAGGGAAGTGCCGAGCAGATAAACGCCTTCATAGATGGCGTTGGCTTTGACCGCGGTCCAGACATAGTTGCGGACGAACTCATCACGCAGGTCTTCAACATAAAGCTTTGAGGCTCCGGTGGCCATCGCCTTGGCTTCGAGCCCCTCCATCTCTTCGCCCTGGCCGACGTCGGCGCAGTAGCAAACAACCTCGCAGCCGTATTTCTCCTTGAGCCAGTGAAGCATCACGGAGGTGTCCAGCCCACCAGAATAAGCTAAAACGATTTTGTTGATCTTCATCGCATGTCCGACAAACTTTTAGTTTGTCGCTCTTCTCCCGGAATACCTCATGTGCGACAAACTTTAGTTTGTCGCTCTTCTCCGAACTGCCCCATGTCCGACAAACTTCAGTTTGTCGCCTTGCCCGGAATACCTCATGTCCGACAAACTTCAGTTTGTCGCTTCTGTGGAATTCCTTCTGATGTATTTCGACAACTCACTTCGTCGCCCTGATCGGGATGGCCGCACATCGGTCGACCAACTGCAGTTTGCCGGACAGTTCTATCCAAACAGCTCCCAAATTTTCTTCATGGCCGTGCGCTGGGCTTTCACTTCGCGCACCGCGATGAAAATTGTGTCTTCGCCGGCGATCGTTCCGACAATTTCTGGAATCGCTGCGGCGTCTATCTCAACGGCGATGGCGGACGACAGCCCCGGCTCGGTTCGAGCGACCACCAGATTGTCGCCGGCCATATCCAGGCTTAAGAGTCCGCGTGCCGCACTGCCATTAGCTCGCGGTACGGTGTAACGGCCATGCTGCTTCACGACTCCCAGCTCTTCCAGGTCGCGTGAAACACTTGACTGAGTCGCCGCCACGCCTGCCTTCTCCAGCAATGAACGAAGCTCTTCCTGAGTGGCGATTGGCCGGGCGCTGATTAAGCTTAAAATTCTTTTTTGCCTGGTGGTTTTTTGCATCTCCTCAAACCTATTCTATGCATTAGTCTTGCATAAACGGTGCATAGATGCATAAACTAGCACGCCTGATGCTTAAGGGTCAAACTTTATTTAGTGATAGACTGGCCGGCTCGGAGGGGGCGTATGGGTGAGGAGAAACATTTGTGGGGTGGGCGTTTCAAGGGCCGGGCCGATTCTGGCTTTGCCGACTTTAATCGTTCCTTTGCGTTCGATCGGAGGTTATTCGCGGCGGATGTGCGGGCAAGCATCGCGCACTGTAATGCTCTGGCTGCCGCAGCGGTCTTAAAACCCACCGAGGCCAGGCAGATTAATGATGGCCTGCAAACGATCCTCGACCGTGGCCTTGCAGACATTAATTATTTCGATCAGCTTCAATCTGAGGATGTGCACTCCTTCGTCGAGGCTCGTCTGGTAGAGATGATCGGCGAACCAGGTCTGAAGCTGCATACCGGCCGCAGCCGCAACGATCAAGTGGCGACCGACCTTCGTCTTTGGTTAAGAGAAGCCATCGATGAAATCATGAGCAGCATACGTTTGACGCAGACGGCGCTTCTCGATCTGGCCGAGGCTCACCGCGATGCGGTTTTTCCTGGTTATACCCATCTTCAGCGTGCGCAGCCCATCCTCTTTGCGCATTGGTGTCTGGCTTACTTCGAGATGCTGTCCCGCGATCGCGAGCGGCTGGTCGACGCCCGCATGCGAGTAAACGTTTTGCCATTGGGTTCCGCGGCACTCGCAGGCACCTCTTATCCACTCGACCGGGAGGCAGTCGCGCTTGAGTTAGGCTTTGACAGCGTTTCGCGCAACAGCCTGGATGCCGTAAGTGATCGCGATTTCTGCGTAGACTTTGTGAGCGCCTGCTCGCTGATCATGGTTCATCTTTCGCGTCTCGCCGAGGACATCATCCTTTACTCAACAACTGAGTTCGGTTTCTTGGAATTGGGTGATGCGGTAGCGACCGGTTCTAGCTTGATGCCCCAAAAGAAGAATCCCGATTCGATGGAACTGGTGCGCGGCAAGTCTGGTCGAGTCATTGGGCACCTCACCTCATTGCTCGCGATGCTTAAAGGCTTGCCGCTCGCATACAACAAGGACATGCAGGAAGACAAGGAGACAGTCTTCGACAGCTTTGATACGGTTCGCGCCTGTCTTGAAATGAGCGCCACGGTCCTCCGAAACCTTAAGGTTAACCAGGAGCAGATGCACGCGGCTGCTTCCCAAGGTTATCTCAATGCCACCGAGCTTGCCGACTATTTAGTTCGCCAAGGAATGCCTTTTCGCGAAGCACATGAAGTGGTCGGGCGAATCGTCGTGAACGCTATCGACCGTGGGGTTGAATTACAGGAGTTATCGATCGACGATTTGCAGACATTCTCGCCGGTCATTAAGGAAGACGTTTTTGAGCATCTATCGCTCAACAGAGCATTAGCGTCAAAGGCTCAACGTGGCGGCACGGCGCCACCGGCGGTGGCCGAGGCCCTGGCGGAAGCTCGATCGATTGTTGCCGGAGAGTTATCCACAGATTCGCGGATTAGCCAAAACCGCGAGCCACCCACCAAATAGAATTGAGAACGATCCACAACCAAACACGGACTAGCACCAACAGACCTCTTCGGTTTTCAGTTTGTGTTGTTTAGTAGATTGATATTTGCGGAACTCTACAGCAAATGCAAACCTTGACTGGATAGTAAACGGATCTGGCTGTGGTTAATTCGTAATCGGCGTAATCCGTGGACGAATCGTGCTGGAGTGGTAATCACGCTTGACTTTTAACAATCCTGTATTAGAGTCTGCCTTTCGTAAACATTCCAACGGTCCAGGCTCTTCTTCAAAAATTGAATCCAACTGCGAGGGTCCAGGGATGACAACCTCTCGACGCGACTTTATCAAGACGGCCGGCGTAGCTGCCGGCGTGGCTGCCTTGCCTGCTAACGTACCGGCGTGGATCCGCGATGTGGACGCGGCGGAAAGTGCCGCCGCGGCAGCCGTCGACAAAAACGCGCTCGCCGACATAGCGCTGAGCACGGCGCGCAAACTCGGCGCCACTTATGCAGACATTAGAATTAACCGCTATCGCAACGAGCAGATCTCGACGCGCGAGAAACAGGTTCAGAATGTTTCCCGCAGCCAGAATTTTGGCTTTGGCGTGCGCGTGCTTTTCAAGGGCACGTGGGGATTTGCTTCGAGCCGAAATGTTACGCCAGCGGAAGTTGGGAGAATCGCCCGCCAGGCCGTCGAGATTGCGCGCGCCAACTCGGTCTATCAACGCAAGAGAGTGACGCTGGTTGCAGCGCCCAAGGTGGTCGCCAACTGGAAGAATGCTTTTGAGAAAGACCCTTTCGACGTGTCGATTGACGACAAGATTCAGTTTCTTCTTAAACTGAATGAGCGCGCGATGAAGACCTCGGGGGTCGGGTTTGTTAATTCTTTGATGGGGTTCGTGAACGAACAGAAGTTCTACGCTTCGACGGATGGTTCACGCATTGAGCAGTACATCATTCGCGCCAATCCGAATTTTAACGTGACGGCCGTGAATCGTTCCACGGGCGATTTTCAGTCGCGCACCGATTTTGGGGGGCCCCAGGGAATGGGCTACGAGTACATGGAAAAGTATCCCTGGCTCGAAGAGGCAGAGCGCGCGGGTGAAGACGCAGTGGCCAAGCTCAAGGCCAAGTCGGTCGAGCCGGGCAAGTATGATCTGGTTCTGCACCCATCGCACTTGTGGTTGACGATCCACGAGTCGGTGGGCCATCCGACGGAGCTGGATCGCTCGCTTTGGTGGGAAGCGGATTACGCAGGCACCAGCTTTTTGACTCCGGATAAGATCGGCAAGCTCCGGTTTGGCTCAAAGATCGTGAATTTCGTGGCCGACAGAACGCAGCCCGGAGGTTTGGCAACAGTGGCTTATGATGACGAAGGAGTCCCCGGACAACGATGGCATCTGATCAAAGACGGTATGTTTGTTGACTGGCAGACGACTCGCGACCTGGCGCTGATGTCACCCGGCAAGAAGTCGTACGGCTGCCTGCACGCGGACAGTTGGGGCAGCATCTCGTTTCCACGCATGCCCAACGTGTCTCTTCAGCCGGCAGAAGAAAACCACAGCCTGGATGATTTGGTGGCTGGGGTCGAGAAAGGCATTCTGATTTATGGCAATGGGAGCTATTCAATCGATCAGCAGCGCTACAATTTCCAGTTTGGCGGCCAGACGTTTTGGGAAATCAAGAACGGAAAAGTGGGCCAGATGCTGCGGGATGTGGCTTACCAGTCGCGCACGACAGACTTTTGGAACTCGTGTGACGGACTGGGAGGACCCGCCACCTACGAGTTAGGTGGCAGCTTTAACGACGGCAAGGGCGAGCCGGGCCAATCAAACGCGGTGAGCCATGGCTGTCCTCCGGCGCGTTTTCGGCAGGTGAATATTCTGAACACGGCGGCGTAGTCCGACAAACTTCAGTTGTCGAATGGGTTAAAGGTAGCGGCAAGTTTGATGGGCATGCGGATGTTACAGATTGTCAACGCGTCCGACAAACTTCAGTTTGTCGAATGGGTTAAGGTAGCGGCAAGTTTGATGGGCATGCGGATGTTACAAATAGTCAACGCAACAACAAACTGAAGTTTGTCGGACCATGGAGACATCGAATGTTACTCACTGAAAAAGAATCTCGAGAGCTAACTGAGAAGCTGCTCAGTTACGTGAAAGCCGATGATGCCGTGGTGAATGTCGGAAGCGAGGATTATTCGCACCTGCGCTTTGCAGCAAATGCATTTACCACCAGCGGCGCGCGCGAAAACACGACGGTTACGGTCACCGTGTGGATCGACAAAAAGCGCGGCTCCTCGTCAACTAACGAAATCGACGATGCTTCGCTCAAGGCCGCCGTTGCGCAGGCGGAAAGCCTTGCTCGCATCTCTCCCGTGGACCGTGAATACTTGCCCAGTCTCGGCCCCCAGACTTACAAGCCGGTAAATGGGTACGCGGAGAGTACTTCAAACATTTCACTTCAAGCCCGAGCGCGAGCTATCAACGATGTGATCGCCAGTTGTGAAAAAGCAGGAGTGATTGGCGCCGGGTTCCACCAGGCCCGCGGCCAGGCAAACGCTTCGGCCACAAAGAATGAAAATTTCCTCTATTCACGTTCCAGTCTGGTTAGTCTCTCGACTACGGCGCGAACGCGCGATGGCGGCAGCTCAGGCTATTTTTTACGGAATCATTTCGACGCGGCGAAGCTCGATGTAAAACGGGTCGCTCGCGAAGCTATTCGCAAAGCCATTGAGTCGCGAGAGCCGCGTACTCTGGAGCCGAGTGTGTATCCGGCAATCCTGGAGCCGCAAGCCATGGCAGACCTTTTCTCAAATTTTGCCTTCGGCTTTGACGCGCGCAACGCCGACGAAGGCCGCAGCGCTTTTTCGGCTCCCGGCGGCAAGACGAAAGTGGGCCAGCAGATCTTCGATGAGCGGATCAACATTTACAGTGACCCATGGAATTCCGAGCTGCCAGGCTCGGCGGCCACGCAGAGTGGAATTCCCGCGCAGAAGTTCTATTTGGTGCGCAACGGTGTACTCGAAAATCTGATCTATTCACGCTTCTGGGCAAAACAGAAAGACAAAGAACCTTCGCCCGGCCCGGTGACCAACATCATGGAAAGCTCCCAGGCGCCGGTGTCAGTGGAAGACATGATCAAGGCCATGGATCGCGGCCTCCTGCTCGGACGTTTCTGGTACATCCGTGGCGTCGACCCGCGGACGGCCTTGCAGACGGGCCTGACGCGCGACGGCATCTGGTACATCGAAAACGGCCGGATTCAGTATCCGGTAAAGAATTTTCGTTTCAATCAGAGCCTGATGGAGCTGTTGGCGCCGGGCAACGTAGACATGATCGGCGCCGCTGAGCGCGTGGGCAGCGCTGAGGCCCAGGGCGGCTCTTCCGCACTACTCCCGGCGTTGAAAGTGAAGAAGTTTCATTTCTCATCTCAATCTGAGGCAGTGTAAGTAGTCACTTCGAACCTGCAAATTGTACCCATCCTATAGCGATTTAACCCTTAGGAGCCGTTTCAAACATCACGACTCAGCGATTGAGGTATTGCCTTTGTATTCGCACGGATAGGTGTCCGAATCGGAGTGAGCCAAAACAAAAGGAGTTCCGGATTCAACTTCGTGAACTCGCCGCAGTCCAACGTGTTCGATGACCTTTTGAGTTCCAAAGGTCCAAGGGGCGCCCTCCCACAAGTCCTGCTAGGTATAAACATAGCAATTTGGGAGGGTGGTTGAAAATTGATACACCGCTTCCTCACTTAGCTTGGTGCCTTTAAGGTTAAGTTCCTGCAAGGTAATTAGTTTTGCGAGGAATTCAAGTCCAATCTTAGTCACTTCAGTATTCTCTAAATCAAGAACGTGTAAGGTCGCCAGCGTTTTAAGATGCATTAGCCCCCGGTCGGTAATCTTGGTATTAGGCAGCGAAAGCGTGCGCAGCTCGTTCAGTCCTTCGAGACAAGCTAACCCGAAGTCGGTAACCTGCGTACCCCCGAGTTCGAGCGTAATCAAGGAGGTTAACTCTCCCAGATGTCGCAATCCATTATCTCCGATGGAAGTTTGGTTAAGATAAACTGTGTGTAACTTCGTCAATTTTTGGAGGTAAGTCAAACCTTGATTTGTAATTTTGCTGTTACTGAGATTGAGGCGTTGTAGGCTATGCAATCCTCCGGGGTATAGCGCTCCAATATTAGTAATACGCGTCCCTTGAAGTTCAATTTCCCATAAAGCTGTTAGACCCCGGAGATAGACCAAACCCGCATCGGTAATGCTTGTTCTGTTAAGCCGAAGACTCTCAAGACCGGCAAGGTGTGTGAGGTTAACTAATTCCTCATCAGTAATCGCTGTATCGCTGAGATCAAGCTCCGCTAAGTCGTCAGGTCTAAGGAGAGAAAGCCAAGCCAACTTATTCGAGGATGCGTTGACCTTTAGTGTTATTGTTTCTCCGGAAGAGACGATGATGTCTCCGCGAGCCTCAACGGGCACAATTGGCTCTGAGCTATTAAACAATTCTTTCCAGCTCTCGAAGTGCGGCATCCTGGAAATTTGTCCCACCGACTCATCCTCTGGAAAATGAATAATCCTTACCGCAGGTTTTTTGGTCATATCGTTCAAAGCTTGTGCGACTCGTATTGGGTGAAGCCGCGACTCCGATCTAATAAACGGTACGATAACGCGTCGGCGGTTGACGCAGCAAGCTTACGTAATTGCGCTAGATGTGTTCCCGAAACAACCTAAGGTACTGCAGGAACAGGGCTTCGGAACGCATTCCTCATTACATCGAGGAAGGCTCGAGCGCCACCCGGAGCGGCTCGGATCAACACTGGTGCTCCCAGATAGGCAGCGCCGCCATAAATACTGCCACGAAGTATGTCAGTCCAAAACTGCTCCATGTAGCGGTGTGATTGTTCCTGTAACCGTAATTCTTCCAGTGTTGGAAGATTCGCGGGCCATGGAATGTGAGTCTTGGATGCATCAAAAGCTCTCCTTAAATCAGGAGGTGGAGGATCATCTTTATCAAGACAATTCTCTATATAGTCGAGAATGTCGTTAATGAGCCCGTTTTGGCCATTCTTTAGCTGGGTGTAATGTCCTCCGGGCACCGTAGGTTTTCCATGTGAACCTTTCTTGCCACCACGATCAACAAACCCGGCATCCTTATATCTTTGGAAGTCAGTAAAAAATCGGTTCGTTTTTTCCACGATTCGGTTGAGAATCTGTTTGCACTCCTTGGGAGTTTTGCACTTAGCTAGTCCAGACGGATCAACAAAGCTCAAGGGATCATTACCAACATAGGCATAAGTATTGATGCCACCGTCGAGTCCGATCGGGTCCTCACTAATAAACCGTCCCTGCTGTGAGTCGTACCAACGTGCCCGGTAAAACATTAGTCCGGTATCAACATCGATTTCGCGACCGGTGTAGGTGTAGCGCGACGGCGCCGATCCGCTCGTGACGTTGCCGAACGAGTCGTAAGCCAAACTTGAGGTTACGTTACCGCTGGCGTCCGCGAGAGATCGAGTAGTGCCAAGATGATCTGCTAGGAAGTAATAAACCGTACCGGAAATTGATTGCCGAAGTTTAGTATCGATTCCTGGAGCATTGAGATAGTCTGCAATTGTCGCACCACTGCCATCGAGATCACGCAATACGTCTGCGCCGTCATAAACAAATCTTGTCGTTTCGCCGGCGCTGTTGTTACGCTGAATGCGACGACCGAGAGCATCATAATTGTAGGTCACGGTGACCCCACCAGATTTGCTGGCCTGTTTCATTCGATTCTCATAATCCCATGTGTAAGTCCAACTGCCGGTTGGGCCAGTCTTTGAAGTCAAGTTGCCGTTAGCGTCGTAGATGAAAGATGAATCGTTGGCTACCGCGAGACGATTGAATGTCTGGTAGGTGTAATTCGAACCCTGATGAGAAGCCGTGCGGTTACCTACGTCATCGAGTGTATAACTTTCGTTAGTTTGATTCGAATGAGTGGCGGCTGTCATCCGATCGCGTGTGTCGTAGGTGTAGTTGTGAGCACCGACGCTATCCGATAACTGAGTGATGCTGCTGACGGCATTGAATTGATACTGGAAGTCAGCCAGCGTGTTGCCGCCGTTTGCATGGGTCAAGCGAGTTAGCCGATCCAGCCCGTCGTACTGAGAAGTGGTAACCACGCCGTTAGGTAGCGTGCGCGTCGTCATCTTATTCGTCGCATCATAAACAAAGGTCGTATTCAGGCTTCCGCTATCAGTAAGTTGGGTCAGGCGATTGATGGCATCGTATTGATAAGTGGCGCTTGTAGCAGCATTCAGGCTCAATTGCGTGCGATTGGAGTTGGCGTCGTACGCGTAACTAACCACTTGGCCAAACACATCCGTCACCGAACTGATGCGTCCGCGATTGTCGTATGCAATCGTAACTGTGCCGGCAAAATTCGATGCGGTTGTAAGTCTTGACAAAACGTCGTAGCCATATGTCGCAGAGGTTGAGTCAGAGTAGCTGACGGTGGTTAGCCGGTTGAGCGCGTCGTAGGAATAATTGGTAATCGCTCCATTGTAGTCCATCCGCTGGGTTCTGTTTCCCGCCCCATCGTATACGAAAGACTTCGTCGCAATGCCCTTCTTCTCTTGCGTCACATGTCCGAGCGGGTCATAGACAAACTCATAGCGCTGGTTGATGGCGTCCACGACGGCCGTCTGTTGCGAGCGAGCGTTGTACTCGAAACTGGTGACCTTCAGAGCCGGATCAGTAGTGCTGATCAATCGGTTCGCATTGTCGTAGCCGAAGCCGGTCACTCGGCCGGCCTGGTCAGTCCTTTGTGTCAGATTGCCGCCGGAATCATAGGCAAAGTTCTCCTCCAAACGGCCTGCTCCAGGTGATGCTTCCGGATACTGAACCTTCGTCAGCCGGTTAAAGTCGTCGTAAGTGTAGTTAGTCGTCCGATTGAGCGCGTCCGTTACGCCAGTGAGATTTGACATCAAATCGTAGGCATAACTGGTGACGTTATTGGTGGCGTCAGTCTCGCTAGTAAGCCGGTAAACGGCGTCAAAAGCGAAGTTGGTTTCATAGCCGCGCGGATCTTTGATCTTTGTGCGACGACCTGCCAGGTCGTAGGTGAATTGAACAAAATTCGTGTCGGGATAGATTATCTTCTTCAGGCGCCCGGAAAGATCGTATTCATAGCTGGTAACCTGATTAAGCGAATTAGTGACGCTGGTGATTCGACCACGGGCGTCGTAAGCGATGTTGGTCTGATTGTTCAGGGCATCTGTTCTGCGGGTTAAATTTCCGTTGGTGTAAGTGAACGAAGTCGTGTTATTGCGTGGATCAGTGATGGTTAATAATTGACCACTGGAGTTGTAAGAGAAGCTCGTAGTGTTATTCAGAGCATCCTTGGTTGTAAGTAGATTTCCTTGAGCACTATACGTATTGGTCGTAACCCCGTCCATTTGATCGGTACGCGTTAAGACTTGGCCGAACGAGTTATACGTATAAGTGACGGTACCGGTAGCATCTGTTTGGGTCAGCATGTCGCCGGAGCTGTTGTAGGTATAACTGGTAGTGTGATTGAGAGCGTCGGTTTTTGCGGTGACATTCAATTGATTGTCATAAGTCCAGGTTTGAATCTGCGAGCTGCCGCAACTGCAGCTCCCCTCGACCCCCGTGACAACGTTGCGGCGCAGGGACGTCTTATCGAAGAAATACTTCGTGACGTGACTGAGGGCGTCGGTGACATGAGTCTCAACGCTACTTACGTAGTTGAGCGTGACCCGCTCCACCCCACCATGTTTCTCAGATGTGAGCGCGCGCCAACTCGAATCATAGGTGTGTGATTCCAGAACGTTGCCCAGAGCGTCGGCAACCGAAGTAAGAAGGAGTCTCCCACTAACACTTGTGTAGGTAAACTGATAGGCCGAGCCATCGGCGTATGTCACTGAAAGAAGTTGCTGGCTTGTCCCGTAAGCGTACGTCGCAATCGTCCCCAGGGTATCGCTGATCGAAGTAACCCGTCCATTTGTATTGGTGGAAACTGTGAGCGTTCTTCCAAAGGGATCGGTAACCAAAGCCAGGCGACCGTTTCCGTCATAAGTCAGGGAAGTCTGGTTACCGTTGCGATCCGTAAGGGAGTGCAACTTGCCTAAAGAACTGAACTGATGTACTCGACCATCTTTGAACGAGAGTGTGAAGCTTAGATCAGCATTGCGAATTATCTGGCCCTGAAAATCCGACTCGTAGGGTGTGAATACCCCGCTGCCGATGAAGTTGGTCGCGCTCCCATCAGGCAGATAGAGACGGAGAGAGGTGCTGCTGGTAATGGTTATCGATTCATCATAAGTACTGGACCATGCCTTGCCGAAGAGTCCCGTACGCAGCGAACTGCTGTTGTACGTGCGCGAGATGTTTATCGCTTCACCGACGCCCGGCAACTGAAAGTCAGTCTGCTCGACGTACATGTTGCCGTTAGTGACATTGATGGGTTCGCCAACACTGCTTTCGCATGACGTTGGACCCGCATTTTCCGCGTCATCGTTGCTCTTAGCCACATAGTTGTCAATAGTCAATGAGAAATCCCGCGTTGGCCAGTTGTAACTCCATGCTCGAATGTAAAAGTCCGCGGGCGTCGAGTTGGGATTAGTGAATGCCGCGGTCGTATAGTTTTTTATGCCGTAAACTCCGGTGAAGAGCCAATGTGTGGGTGTAGTGAGCAACTGCTGGTTTGAATCGTAAACGTCTAGGACAAAGTTTGTCCCATAAAAGGTGTTCTGCGTAATTGTGCCAGACGCTTTTATCGACTGATTGCCATTTAAATGAACCTTGAAATACTGACCGGGGTCAGGAGGGATCGCGGTTCTTCCGTCACGAACGCTACCTCTATATGTTGCGGGGAAAGAACCGACCAAAGGCGCGTTGCTGAAGCTGTCACCGCCAACGTTGTAGTTGGGTCGAGGAGCGCGGAAGATGGTGAAGTTGTATTGGGGGATCAGCGGCGGGTTGCCTTGACCGTAGGCGTTTATGCTCTCCACCTTGATTTTTGCCGGTAGAGCAATGGCGGACCGAACACCCACCCAGGGAAATGGTTCGGAGTAAGAGCCCTGAACTAATATCTTAGTGCTTGTGTAAAAGCCCCAGATCGTCTGCGTGTAGAGCGTCATGTCCGAGCTGTTGAGGAATGAAACCTTCACGTTTGTGCCGCGATTCCCATCGCCCATCATGTCGTGAGATTCATGAAGCTCGAATGTTTCGCATGGCGCCAAGTCGAGTGTCACGGTCATGTTGGCTCCGAGCGCCGCTGGTGCGAACGTGAAGTTGCTACTAGAACCTGAGGACGGACAATCCTGAGCCCGTACAGCTTGCGCGCTCAAAAGTAAGAAGGCAAGAAAGAGCGTGATCGCATTCACGAAAAACAAATGGGCGTGGTTGTCCTGAGGGATGTATCGGATCTTTGCCATGGCTCACCTCTTCAAAAAGGTTGCAGTTGTTGCTCGGAATGTAAGGGCGGACTCTAATCCGCATCGCCGCGAGCAGCTCGCGGATGGTTTTGGTTTAGATGTGAAACCAAAAAAGATTTTCGGGAAGAGAGCATGAAGTCGTTAGCCACGAGTCAAGCCTGTGTCGTCGGGAACCAGCAATCGAGCTTATAAGCTTTTCTTGCTATGTAAGGTTTTGACTGGGAGTTCTAACTCAAAACACATTTCCCTTGTAAATATACTTTCGTAAAATCCGGAACCGAATTCTTGTGACAGTCGGGCTTTAAAGAGAAATCCTTTCACCGGGATTTCAAACGGGTTTCGTCACGTGAGGCTTTACTTGAGCGCAACGGAGTTAGCGCGAGGATTGTACTCCCCTAGCAAGAACGCGGCAACATCCTTAATGTTTTATTCTCAATGTGACTCGGCTTCCGTCGAACTCAGCTAATTCCGGCGGCGGGAGCGCGAACGTTTGGGGGAAGGCGAAGGTGAGGGCGAGGGACTTGCTTCCGGCGACTCGGGCTGAATCGTCTCCTGAAACACATATGCGCCGTTCTCGAGTTTGAGAATGGTCGCAGGCTTCACTGCATTCCGTTGTGAATCCATACTGATGATTCCCGTGACGCCGGGAAAATTCTTCGTCGCCGCCAACGCATCCCTTAGCTTGGTTGACTCGGTAGTGCCCGCGCGCTGAATCGCATCCGCCAAAAATCGCATTGCGTCATAAGCCAGAGCCGCGTGCGCATCCGGCACCAAATTACCGTAGGCAAGTTTGTACTCATGCACAAACTTCTGCACTATCGGCGAGGGATCCTCCACGGAGTAGTGATTTGAGATGTACGATCCGTTTATTGAATCCGACGCCAGCGGCCAAAGCTCCGGGGCGTCCCAGCCATCGCCGCCCAGCAGCGTCTGGGTCATTCCCAGCCGGCGCGCCTGCTTCGCGATCATCGCAATCTCGGTGTAATAACCTGGCAGATAAATTACGTCGGGCTGGGCCGCCTTAATCGAGCTCAATTGGCCTCGGTAGTCAGAGTCCCCCTGCGTGTAGAAGTGCTTGCTGACCACCTGCCCGCCAAGCTTCGTGAAACTCAATTCAAAGAACTCGGTTAGTCCGCGACTGTAAGGCGAGTTGAAGTCGAGCAGGATTGCTGCTTTCGTCGCGGAGAGTGTCCGAGCCGCGAACCTCGCCATCACTTCGCCCTGAAAGGCATCGATGAAGCAGGCGCGAAACACGTAATCGCCACTCTGCGTGACCGCGGGATTGGTTGACGATGGAGAAATCATCGGCACCTTCGCTGACTGCGCAATTGGACCAGCAGCCAGGCTGCTGCCCGAGACGCCGCCGGCGATGAGCGCTACAACCTTGTCCTGCCTCGTAAGTTTGTTTGCCAAAGTTGCAGCCAGCTCCGGACTGCCTCGATCGTCTTCGAGAACAATATCGATCTTTCGCCCGTCGATTCCGCCGGCCTGATTAATTTGGTTCGCCGCCATCAGCACACCATTTTTCCCGGATTGGCCAAAATTGAAAGTGGGGCCGGAAAGATCGCCGAAATAGCCAATGTTGATCACGCTCAGATCTTTTTCCTGCCCTGTCGGCTTTTGATCTTCGCAAGACAAGAAAGTGATCAGGAGGATTGCGATAACTATTAAAGGAAGAGCGGTTTGGGCCGCTGAGGCTGGTTTTGGAGTGAGGCGTCCTCGATGGATCACTGATGGCAGACGAGACTCAGATGAGATCGGTCTATTCCCCAAGGTACGCTTCCTTGATGCGTGGGTGGGCGGCAAGTTCTTTACTCGGACCTTCCATTACAATTCGGCCGGTTTCCAGCACATAGGCCCGATCCGAATGGCCCAGCGCGGCATGCGCATTCTGCTCGACCAAAAGAATCGTCGTTCCTTTGCCGCGGATCTCGTCGATCGCCTCAAAGATGGTATGGACCACCAAAGGAGCCAGCCCTAACGACGGCTCGTCAAGCAGCAGTAACCGCGGGTTTGACATCAATGCGCGCCCGATGGCCAGCATTTGTTGCTCACCGCCCGAGAGTGTCCCGGCCTTTTGCGATTCGCGCTCTTTAAGCCGGGGAAACATTTCGAAAGCTCGATCCATGTCGGCGGCAATTCGGCGTTTGTCTTTGTTGAGATAGGCGCCCATCTGAAGGTTCTCGCGCACCGACAGGTTTGCAAAGACGCCGCGTCCTTCGGGAGCCATGGAAATTCCCCGCGCCACAAGTTTATGCGTCGGTTTGCCGCCGATGTCGTCGCCTTCGTAAACGATCCGTCCCTGTCGCGGCTCGAGCAAACCTGTAATCGTTCTGAGGGTGGTGCTTTTACCGGCTCCATTGGCCCCGATAAGAGTGACGACCTCACCCTTCTCGACGTGCATCGAGATGCCGGTCAGAGCCTCAATGGCGCCGTAATTTACTGAGACGTTTTCTAGAGTAAGCATTGGGCTTGGGTCTTTGGACTTTGGTCTTTGGTCTTTG
>Ga0187893_10003293_pt1 | contig 33180 bp, 36 predicted proteins | sample MA1701074metaG_FD_139574 | JGI IMG/M metagenome (GOLD analysis project Ga0187893, IMG submission 139574) | White microbial mat communities from a basaltic lava cave in the Kipuka Kanohina Cave System on the Island of Hawaii, USA - MA170107-4 metaG ...
AATAGACTGCCATCGTACTTCTTCGCGATCAGTTTTCGATGCCAGGCCAACAGCGTCTCAGGAGTCACAATTGTCGCGACCTCACCAAGCAATTTCCGGCCGAGTTTCTTCGCTTTGACTGCGAGTCGACGGCGCTGATCGTCGCTAAATCGCATTCGACGCGTGCCCATCTGTTTCTCGAAGAACCCGATTTTCTTCCATCAGGTACTCGATGACCTGTCGTTGATGTTGGTTCATCCAGCCAGCAATGGAGACGACGAGAAAGGAAAATGGATAGAAAACCGTTGCATTGCTGCAGGTCATCATGCAGAGGGTACTGCTTCCTCCCTTCCAATGATTTCAATGACATCGATTCTTTGCAGGTACGACCTCCAACCCCCCAGGAGTTTGGGAATTGAAGAGGGTTTTTCGAGACGTTTGACTTAAGATCGAAGATCGATCATAGTTTAAATTCGTGCATCCGTCAACTTTCCAGCCTATCTAGGTGAACCCATGGATATACGTGAACTCTTTGATCTGACAAATCGGGTCGCACTGGTTACGGGCGGAACCGGGATCTACGATAGCCCAATCTCGGAAGCCCTCGCTGAATCTGGCGCACACGTTATCATTGCTTCGCGCGACGAAACACGATGCCAGTCCCCAGCAGAACAGCTACGAACCCGTGGACTCAAAGCGAGCGCAGACCAATACGATCAGTCGAGCGAGTCTTCAATTCTGGAACTGCGCGATCGTTTAGTAGACCGGTTCGGCTCCCTCAACATTCTCGTCAACAATAGCGTCTGCCGATCCATGGGCTCCTATCAGGATTCCCTAGGATCCTGGCGGGAGTCGCTAGATGTCAACGGCGCGGGAGTGTTTTCGATCTCGCGGGCGATTCTCGAGTCCATGATGGAGCGCCGCCGAGGGACCGTCATCAATATCGGTTCGATTCAGAGTGTTGTCGCCCCAGATTTTGCGAACTATGATGGAACCGAGATTACAACACCTCCCAACTACCACTTTCATAAGCATGGATTGATCGGTCTTACAAAGTACCTGGCCGGCCTTGGCCGGACCGCGCGGTGTTCGGGTCAATGCGATCTCACCAGGCGGGTTCATGACTGAAACTCACCAGGAACCTTTCATCTCACAGTACTGCCAGCGGGTCTTCTTGAAACGCATGGCTGAGCACGACGATATTAAGGGAGTCGTCGTATTCCTCGCCTCTGAGGCCTCCCGGTACATCACTGGACAGAATATGATCTTGGATGGAGGCTATACCTGTTGAGCTGAGGGTATATCGCAGGAATTCTAAGGGTGGCATCTTGCCATGGACGCAGGGGGGCTGAACCAAATTTGGACTGGAGACTAAGGTGAATCTGTTATCAACTCTCGAGGCACTCCGTGACTTTGACACAGCCCTGTTGGCAAGTACGATCGAGTACATCGATGATACGCCCCAGCATGAATACTACACGGGGGGTCGATCCAATCGATTACACCCTTACTCGGTCCGACCGTAGGAGTTGCCGTCACGTGCGAGATCGATACTAGCACTCCCAGGTCAACCCCGGACCTGGATGGATACTTCCGGCAACTTGATCAAATCAACGAAATGAAGGTGCCGGCGGTCTGGGCTCAAGGCCCGATCATGAATGCGTCCTCGGAGATGGAATGGGAAAATCCTTGTTTGCTGCTGGATGTCTGGGTGTAATCACTGATGGAGGAGTCCGAGACGTCAGCGGCCTACTGAGCATTTGCTTTGCAGCCTACTGCAAAGGGACCACAATCCATCATTGTGCGCTGCGCATTCGGAAGTGCGGCGAACCCATGGAAATCGGGGGGATTACCGTACGCCCTGGGGACATCATGCACGCAAATTCCGAGGGTGTTATCCGAATTCCGTCGAGTTGTTTGGAAGCATTGCCAACCAGAGCTACCCAGATGAGGGCATTCGAGTCTGCGGCGCATTGTGTACTGCGGCAAACCGATATCAAGGCATCGGATAAGCGGAGGCGAGTAGGAGAACTGCTTGCGGAGTACGGATTTGGGAAGTGAGCGATTGCGGCGTCGCGAGCTTCGACCCTGCGCAGCACTGAGTCGAACTGGTCTAGGGCGATTGAACCTGCGACACGGAATGTCAAGTCCTCGTGAGGTCCACGCGTCTTGCTCTTTAGAATCGATCATGGTATCTCTTCCGAAGTCCCAAACCCGCTGCCGAAAGGATTTCTATGGAAGCTGTCTTTGAGAGGATACCCAGCCATACGCTCCGAGGTCAGATTGCTGAAAGAATTCGTGGCGCTATATTGAGGGGGACTCTCACGGAAGGACAGCGCCTGGTAGAGCGGCAACTGGCCGCGCAATTTGCAACGAGCCTCACCGCGGTTCGAGAGGCTTTGATCGAGCTGGAAGCAACCGGTTTTGTGATCAAGAAGCCGAACTCCACCACGCATGTCACCAAGCTTTCGAAGGAGGCGACAGAAAAGATCTTTGTTTTCCGTCGCATCATGGAAGGGTTTGCTGTAGAAGAAGCGGCACGAACGGCGCCCCCCAAAGACCTTGAGGCATTGGAAGCCCTCTACTTTAAGCTGGTGGATGCTGCCCGAGTCAAAGATACCTCGTTGTTCATACAAACGGATTTTGCTCTGCACGAACAGATCTGGAAGATGACTAACAACGAATACGTCCATGACTCGCTTCGCCGGATTTTGCTTCCCTACTTTGCATTTACCGCGATCCGCGTCGTGTCACATCGACCTTTCGATCTCGTCCGCGATGTGTCTTCACATCTTCCACTCATCGATGCAATAAAAACGAGAGATTCCGAACGGGCGCGAAAGGCTTTTGACGAAGCCTTGGATTCATGGCTCGAACAAGCCAGAACCATTGTCTATGGGGATTCGGAAGCTTGATGGGTAAACCCTGTCCCAGTTCTCCGTCTAGAATTCTGTCGTCAGATTTCACTGTTTCTCTTCGATTCTGATTTCGCTCCTTCTCGACTAACCCCTTCCAGCCGCAGTCCAGTGAAAAATTCCTTGACATCGACAATGGCCGTGTCTAGAGTGATGATCGATCTTCGATCTTAAATAATAGCCTCGACTGTTCGTTCGTCTCAGATCGTGATCTCGTGGGAGAAGGTCTGTGAAAATTACCAACATCGACTGCCATATCTTGTTGGATCCAGCTTACGACATCGGATCGACAAGTTCGGCTCAAGACGACATCGTTGTTGAAATCCACACTGATGAAGGGCTGAGTGGCATCGGAGAAACCGACGTCAACCCGTGGATTGCTCGAGCCTGTATTGAGGCTCCAGGAACACACACGATGGGGCTGGGCCTGGCAGACATGCTAGTTGGAGCAAATCCGTTGGATGTGGAAGGACTCTGGGACCGGCTGTATGTGGGTTCTGCGATGAACGGGCGTCGCGGAGCGGTGATCAATGCGATTGGGGCTCTCGACATGGCCCTTCATGATTTGAGAGGCAAAGCACTCGGCAAACCCTGTTTCGAACTGTTGGGTGGAGCGCAGCGAGAGTCCATCACTCCATATGCATCACTGCAACCGGACACTGCATCCTTCGAAGCCTATCAGAGTTCTATGACGGTTTGGGCGCTCGAAGCCAAGCGACGTGGCTTTCGAGCCGCAAAGATCGAGGTGACTCCTGCTGGACCTTACGTGCACAGGGGTTTGCAGATCTCGACATCGCAGATGACGGGAGTCATTGCTGGCGTTCGCGACGCTGTGGGTTCCGATTTCGTGCTCATGATCGATGTCCAGTATGGTTATCCCGATGCAGACACATGCCTGGCAGCAATCCAGGAGTGGGAGCCCTTCAACCTTTTTTTCATTGAAACCCCGCTGCCTTCAGACGATCTTGCAGGCTATGCGCGTCTGGCAACTGAACAACCTATACCAATCGCGGCTGGAGAGTGGCTGACAACTCGGTTTGAGTTCTTGGATTTGATGGATCGAGGCAAGGTCTCAGTGGTGCAACCCGACATCGGCCGCGTTGGTGGGTTAACTGAGGCAAAACGGGTTTGCGACCTAGCTGGTCAACGGGGGTTGAGAGTTGTCCCCCATCTTTGGAAAACGGGGATCTCCATCGCGGCCGCGGCTCATCTCGCAGCTGCAACGCCTCACCTGGCTCTCTTCGAGTTCTTGCCCAAAGACCTGTGTGGGTCGGCGTTGCGCAAAGAACTGGTCGCTGACGAAATTCAGATGGTGGACGGCGTAATACCTCTGCCCAGTCGACCCGGGCTTGGGATCGAATTGAACCGTCAGGCGCTGCACAGCTTCAAATGTGCCGCCGAACGAGTCTTTTCCTACGCCTGACGTTTGGCTTGTTGCCCTCAGCGGACTAAGTTGGCGGTAATGATTCAGCTCCCGACTCCGCTCACGCTGAACCGTTTCTGAATTAACAAAGACTTCAACCATCAGAAACGCTGGTGCAATCTCAAAACACGATCCTTCCGGATGTGTTGATAAGACCTAATGCATTTGGTTCAAACGCAATTGCCATCTCGTCCGGGCAACAACAATTTGCGTCATCCTCGAGCGATTCACACTTTCGCATAGCTAAATACAGTGGTTGTCACGTAAGCGACCTTTTGTCGGAGTTCTGAAGTGTCCTATTCACAATGGGAGCAATCAAGAGTCTGAGTCTCGCAGAGATAAGGACGTCGACTTTTTGATGACAATTCATACTGGAGGTGAACATGATTAGCCGACTTGCATGTTCTTTTCTCGTAGCAGCACCATCTCAGCGAAGCCACTTACAACCGATGGATACGATGTGGCGACAGGTCTGCATCGCGTTCGTGTGCCTCTTAGTCACGTGCGCCCTCGCCATTGAAGCGAGCGCTCAAAGCGGGGTCAGCACCGGGTCGATCTTAGGCTTTGTAACTGACGCTTCCGGCGCTGTCGTCCCCGGAGCGGAGGTGGCAATCACCAGCAATACTGGCTATCGGCGAACGGCCACATCCCTGGATGACGGTTCTTACCGGGCGCTACTGCTTCCTCCGGGCAACTATGAAGTTAGTGCATCTCGGTCGGGATTCAAAACCTTCGTCAGGAAAGGATTGGTTCTCGCGGTAGATCAGAATCTGAGAGTTGACGTAAGTCTTACGCTGGGCGAAGTCACCGAGAGTGTCACCGTTGAGGGCAGTGCGATACAGGTGGACACCCATTCGGCTCAGACAAGCAGTGTCGTTTCGGAAGGTCAGATCGAAGCTCTCCCACTTGGAGGCCACAGATATCTGGCGGCAGTCTCAACCTCTCCTGGCGTGATTCCAGCCGCTCAGCGCATCGGAGTACTACCTAATCCGTACGTGGGTTGGTTATTTGGATTAGATTCCCAAGGAGCTGGAGGTCAGAATAAGGCGACCGACTATCAAATCGACTCTTCCAGCACCCGGATGGGAATATGGGGGGGTGCCCCTACGCTGCCAACTTCGGTAGGTATTGCCGAAGTCAAAGTGATAAGGAATCAATTCAGCGCGGAGTATGGAAACGGTTCAACCATGGTCGTGAACGCGGTAACCAAAGGCGGTACAAGTCAGTTTCATGGGTCACTCTTCGACATACTTGGCAACGATAAGTTCAATTCTCGTCTTTTCCGTTCTGGCTCAGTTAAGCCTCGTGTCCGCTACAACCAATTTGGCGGAGACATTGGTGGCCCCGTAATCATTCCCCACCTCTACGATGGAAAAGAAAAAACTTACTTCTACTTCAACTATGAGGGGATAGAGCAACCTGGAGCTACTTTGATATCCGGAGGTATTCCCCCAACCGTGGCCCAGAAGAATGGTGATTTCTCAGCTTTATCCACGCCCATTATCGACCCGGTGACTCGCACTCCTTTTCCAGGAAACATCATCCCAAGTAACCGGCTGGATCCAGTCACCAAGTATCTCACCGACAAGATGCCCGCGGCTAATTTTGGGAATCAATATAGGGAGAATTTTTCCACTCCCAGTTCAGGGTACGAGTACACCATACGCATCGATCAGAATCTAGGATCTAAAAATCGACTTTTTGGCCGATGGTGGCGGTCCATCCCAGAAAATCGCACAGTGAACGGAACATTGATCATATTGCCAGAACAAACCTATGATCAGGTGGCCAGGAACTACAGCTTCACGCTAAATAATACTTATACGTTCAGCGCCACCGTGTTAAACCAGACTACGTTCGCTATGACAGACGCCAAGCAATTACGCGAGAATCCGCCAGACACCCCTTTTGTTGACTTTGAGAAACTGGGAATAAAAGGTTGGAATCCTGATGGGGCCGTGCAAACTGCCCCGGCCTTTAACGTTCCTGCATACAACCTTTCTGTCGGCACTGTCGGACCTACTCAGATGTATGACTCGAATTACATCTGGTCCAACACCCTCACTTGGATACGCGGCCGTCATAACTTGAAGTTTGGTTTTGACTATGGACGTTGGAAAGGTCGCTATTCCTTGGGACCGGAAGGGAATGGCCAATCGCCGGGCGTATTTACTTTTAACGGAAGTTTCACGGGCAACGGTATGGCCGATTTTGTCTTGGGACGCCCATCGAACCTGAATAAGACAAACCTACAGCCGATTCCCCTTGTTTCAAACAAGTATGGCGCCTTTGTCCAGGATGACTTCAAACTCAGCCGTAAACTGACTCTGAACTTAGGAATTCGCTACCGAATCGAAGGACCTTACGTGCATGAGCAGCGTTATGGCGGTGTTTTCATCCCAAATCAGCAGTCGACAGTGATACCCAATGCACCGTTGGGTCTGAACTTCGTTGGCGATCGTGGCGTGCCAGACACTTTCTATCCGACCGATTACAATGACTGGGCACCTCGAGTTGGTTTTGCGTATGACCCAACCGGAAATGGAAGAACAGCCATTAGAGGCGGATTTGGAATCTACTACAATGTCGGAGATTGGGCTCCCGCCTATTTCACGGCTCAACAACAGCCTTATGGCCAAGTCGTCGATATGGTCCCGGCCAGCCTGGCTGATCCGTTTGCTGGCATCACAAATCCATATCCCTACTCGTTTGACCCTGCCAAGATCACGTTCAAATATCCTGTTAGCCTCTCTCCTACGCTTTCAAATTCAATCCGGTCGGCCTACGTACAGACCTGGTCCCTTGGTGTGCAGCAACAGGTGAAAGGGGTGCTTTTAGAGGTGAACTACGTTGGTAACTCGGGACACCATTTGATGTCAACCGGTCACATCAATCCTGCCAGATACATCCCGGGCACCGACGCCAATGGAAATCCGCTCTCGACTCTTCAAAACCTCAATCAGCGACGCATTATCCAGCCAGCGCCCGGCACGTATGGTGCGATCATCCTGAACTCGGATTGGGGAAACAGCAACTACAATGCTCTTCAGATGTCTGGAAGAGGCCACCTAACCGAGAACCTCCTGTTGACGACTGCGTGGACGTGGGGGCACAGTCTTGACGCTGTCACATGGGGCCGATCCGTCGACACCTTTGATACCTCTAACCCGTTCGACCGTAGCAACGACAAGGGCAATTCAGATTTTGACTACCGCCACATTTTCACGGCCTCTTTAGTCTGGGATTTACCGAGGCTCACTTCGATGCCTGGGTTCGTCAGGGCCGTCCTCGGGAATTGGCAGACATCGACGATGTTCAACGCCCTGACGGGGCCATGGGTGACTGTTTTCAGCGGAGTAGACCGTTCACTCAGCGGCGTCGGCAGTGATCGGGCAGATGTTCTTCTCACCAGATCAGATTTTGTTAACGCCGCCGCCGAGACACGCGGCCAGAAATACGACGCGTACGTTAACAAACCAGCGTTCGGTCTAAACCCAATCGGAACCTTTGGCAATGCCGGGCGTAACTCCTTGAACGTGCCAGGTGGCTGGACGGCTGATATGTCAATTCAAAAAAGGTTTCCGATTCGTGAAAGCGTCGCTCTGAATTTTCGCGCAGATTTTTACAACGCGTTCAATCACACGAGGCTGAATGGTGGCGTTTTCAATGGACGGTCAAGTCTTTTTCCTGTCTCGAGTCCAAGCTTTGGCATGCTGACCACAACGCAGAGTGGACGCATTATCCAGTTCAAGATGGCCTTGACGTTCTAACTAGAAAGGGCTTCGCCCCTGAAATGCCGCAATGCAGAAATCCTGAAAGCTCGAAGCCTCAGCGAAGGTTGTCCCCTGGGAGTTTCGCTGGCAGTCGCCTGCGCTTTGGGCTTTGAGGCCTCGGCGAAACGAGATGGAAAGTCTCGCTCTAACGCGTATAACCGGCTAATCCCGAGCTGATACCTGTCTGGTTTTTGTTGTCGTTCCGCTTCAGCTGGTAACCGTGTGCCCTGCCTGGCCGTAACCAGCGCAGTAAACGTAGCCACCAAACCTTTGCATCGAGCGGACGTCGGACTAGAAGGTTCCCGTGACAGACAACCGCACACAGTTCTTCGATGTGCCTGAAAAGATTTTGATGGAGCTACAAAACCACCAGATTGCTTTAATGAGTAGCAAGAAAGCGACGCGCGAGGCACCAGCGTTTACGTGGGTCGTTATCTTGTTAGTGATGTTGCTGTCTCTAATGCCAGGGGCCGAACGCTCTGCTCGGATGGCGAACGGAATCACGGAGATTAGCCGCAATAAACTAGTCCTGACCACTCCGCCTGACAGCCGTATCTCAGGATCTCTAAGATATGCTCTCTCTTTCCCCTTCCAGGCTGATGTGACCACCGCTGGCTTGATGGTGATGCGCATGATTGAGGAGACACCGAACTACGGATTTCTCGATGGGTCGGACGTGGTGTTGTTCGATGAACTAACGCAGGACAGCCCGAAGTCAATTTTTGCCGCTAGCCGAAATGAGATCGATAAAGCAAAACCTGGAATTCCACAGCGCCTCTTCTTGAAGAGTCCCCTCATCGGCGGTTTTGTCCCGCGGAGGGCATTGACGGTAAACGGTGCTCCGCACCCGCACGCAGGAACTGGCTTCGGTGTGGGTCAAGCACACTGGTTCCGGTTTGCCGACGATCGCTTCACCTGGAGGGATCCTGAACGGCGCGACATGAACGAGGTGTATCAGCTCGCCTACGATGGCAAGACGTTTGCCTCTCGGCGATCTTCAGTCCGGACGCAAAACGGGGATGATCCGTTGCGCATCGCAGATTCTGGCTGGTCGATCCTGGTTACAGGGATCAGCAGTGCCATCCCCGATGGCGACGACCTGTTGTTGCCCGCTCTGGGTGCCCGGCTTGATCGGAAAGGTGTGGGAGTCGGCGTGGTCCGCTGGGCACGCACACAAGAGACCTGGCAGCCAGTTGCGTACGACCCGGTTGTAACGACGGAGGATTCTGTACCCCTGGGTCCAAATCCGATGGAGCGGTGCCCGTGGATGGAGCCAACCCTGGCCCGTGACCGCGACGGCAGCCTGCTGTTTTCTGCGCGTGGTGCCGACGCGTTTTCAAAACCGGGCGTGAAAAATCCGGAGCTCGGGTACACGTTGCGGCTATGGCGTTCAGCCAGACCCAGAGATTGGAAGCAAGTGTTGGATGCACCAAAGGCACGCCTTAACTCGCCCGTAAGCATCAATGTTGCGGCCGATGGGACAGCCTATCTGGTTTCCAATCCTTACCATCCTGCCTTTATTCCGGAGACTCAGGAGACGGGGCGTGGTCGAGAAAAACTCGTGGTGTGGCCGCTGACCGAAGATCGGAACAGTGTTGAACCGTTTCGGCTCATTCGAGATTGTCTGGTTGACTTTGGCAAACCGCCGACCGGAGCCGAAGCTGAAAAATGGATGGCCGACCATCCGAATGGGCTAACCGTGCGTTTCAGAGATGGATGGCATCACATCTTATGCTATCGCATTTGCCACAGCCCCCGGTATCGCGCCAGCGGCGTGCCCCCGTCGCTTCACAGCGGAAGTTACATCGAGGAAGTTCGCAGCCGTGGTCCTGTCCAACCAATATGGCGATTTGCAAAGGAAAGTCTGCATTAGCCCATTGACCCTTGATTCTTTCCGAATGACCCGCGTCGCACGACTCATCCTGGCCTATGTCAGCCTCTTAGCTGTTGCTTCAGCAAACGACGGCAGCAAGGTGTTGGCACTCAGTATCGACTACAAGGATCAGATTTATCTTGGCTACGATCGTGGGGTCGTTTTTGGTAAAGAGGAGATCGCTGAACTCCTGCGAACAGCGCGACGCTCAGGCTTCGACGAAATCTACTGGTGCGTGTCCGCTGTGGGCAAAGTGACATACCCGAGCAAGGTAATGACCGTAATGGACGGGACCGGTCTGCGAAGTCCCAACTACTCCCCAGCAGGCGTCGTACTCAAGCAGATAGATCCTTTGGCAGTCGCTATCCGCGTTGCTCATGATTTGGGGATGAGGGTATTTGTCTACATCACTCTCTTCGATTTTGCCTATCCTGGTCTCGAGAGCCGATTTTTCCAAGATCACCCAGAGTATTGGTCCAGGCTGGCCGGAGTAACCGCGGACAATGTGACCGAGGCTCTTCCCGGAACGGCTGAAGCTTTAGAATTCTCAAAGAGTGTAAGCACGGGCGGTGATTCCAAGTTATTGAGCGTGGCCGAGCGTGAGGGTAGTGCTCCTTACGTGCGCGGCGTTCCCAGTTACGGCTACCCCGCTGTCAGAAACCACGTGCTGGAGCAGGTCAAGGAACTGATTAACTACCGAGCCGACGGGATCTACTTCGATATTAGCAGGACACACTCCGGAGTCTATCCCGTGTTGGCCTTTGGATACTATCCGCAGTGGAAAGATCCATACCTGAGGTATGGATACAATGAGCCGGAGATCGCACGGTACCGCAAGCTGTACGGGAAAAATCCTCCCATCCGCGGTGTCGGCCAGCGCACGCAACCCCAGTCGATGGATGAGACAGAAGATGAGAAGAAGTGGAACTCCGTACGTGGCTCCTTTCTTACGGACTTCATGCGTGAAGCATCACGTTTCGTGCACGACGCTGGAATGAAAGTCGCCGTGGGCTTCTACCCAGAATCTTTCAACGACTTTCAGCCGGGAACAAATGTCCGCCAGCAAATGGGACGCATGGAAGTGGCGTGGGGAAAATGGGCTGAGGAAGGCCTCATCGACATCATTAGACTCAAGGTGGAAGGTGGAGCCCATGGATTGGACGATTGGCGACAATCGTCCGGAAGACGATACGCTTCGGTTCAACGCCGCGGCGTGAGAGTGTATGTTGATGTTTCAATCAATGGGGAATTCGACAAGCTGATCGCACCGTCCACTCCTCTACCAATTACATATCAAGAGAGTCCCGCAAAATACCTTCGCGTACTCGAGAGTATTACGAAGGGGATCATGAACAGCAGTGCGGACGGGGCCTTTGTCTATGAGGCGCAGGATACTCCGCAACCTATATTCGACGCGATCCGCCTGGGGGCGGGGCGTTAAGATCGGCTGGGAGAGGATGTGCAATTCAGAGGCCTGCGGGTTATCTCGGAAGAGAATCACTGCCAAATCACTTATGACTTGCAAACCTCGATAGTGGGCCATCGTTCGGAGGGCTGACATGGGCGTACGTCTGGTCATGACAGTGACTGGCGAAATCACTGGTGACAAACTCGGGCCAACCCTGGCGCATGAACACCTCTACTGCGACATCTCGACCTACTCCGGCAGACCAGACAACCGTGTCACGAATGTCCCTCTGATGGTCGATGAACTCGCCGACTTTCGACAGGCTGGCGGGGGCTCGGTTATCGAGCTGACTCCAGAAGGAATCGGAAGAGACGCTGCGAAGCTTCGTGACATCAGCCAAGGTTCTAGAGTGCCTATTATCAGTGGGATGGCATTCTACGATGAAAGCACGTACCCCGAGTGGCTCCGCACGGCAACAGTGGATCAGATAACCGATTATCTAGTGCGACAAATTGAGGAGGGGACCGATGGCGTCCGCGCAGGATTGATTGGTGAGCTGGCAAGTCATAACGAACCAGCGGCAAATGCATCCGGGTATCAGTTGCGTGAGAACGAAAACCGCGTCTTCGTAGCCGCCGCGAAAGCGCAGAAGAAAACGGGAGTAGCCATCTCCACCCACGCGTCCCTGGGACGTGCTGGACACGCACAGCTGAATGTACTGGAACGCGCGGGGGCCGATCTCACGCGAGTCGTGATCGGGCATTGTGACGCGCATTGGCACGAAGACATCGAATTGGACCTGAGTTATTACCTGCCCATTTTGGAGCGAGGGGCTTACTGTCAGTTCGATCTCATCGGCTGGACTGAACTGGCTCCGGATGATATTCGTGCTGAACGAATCGCGGCCTTGGTCAAATTGGGATATGCGTCCAAAGTGACCCTTTCAACGGACACTTGTCGCCTGTCTCATCTCCAGCGCAACGGAGGTCGAGGTCTCAACTATCTTTGGAAGTCATTCTTGCCGCGGCTGCGGGAAAAGGGTGTGAATGAGACACAGGTCCATTCGATGCTCGTCGACGCCCCGCGAACCATCCTGACAGGCGCCTGAGAGAGGACTGATCTTGTGAACGTAAAGATACTGAATGATGTTGCGGTCTCACCAAAGTTAGCTGCCGGAGAGCGACGAAGCTGCGCGAGTCCCATGACTTGCAGGCTCGGGAACGGGGACATCCTGTGTGTCTACCGTCGAGGAAGAGAAAAACACTCTCGCGATGGGATCTTCATCGTTCAACGCTCGATGGATGGGGGACGCACCTGGTCGGACCCGATTACGATCCACGACGCTATGAATCAGTCGGTTCCCGAGTCGGTGCACGCTGGAGCGGTTTGCCAGGCACAGGATGGCACGACACTCGCAATGTTCACCGCTGTTGAAGCAAGAGATCCTGAAGCTTATATCTTTAGCGAAACCGGCAGGCACCTGGAGCAAAACTTCTTTATAGCGCGGAGCAGTGACAATGGTCGGACATGGACAACGCCGCGCCTGCACGTTCTGCCGAACACCCCGTCGCTAAGATATATCAACAGCTGTCCGCTCGCGCTTTCAAATGGGGATATCCTTGTTCCGCTCGAGGTAACGACTGGAGCAAACCGGCAGGTGGTCATGACAAGCCACTACTCCCCTTCCAAGGGAACATTTGAGCCTTTCGCCCCTTGCGCTGAAGATCCAACGGGCGAGCTTAGTTTCGGGGATCCTACGATGACGCGGCTTCGGGACGGACGGGTGCTCATGTGGCTGTGGGCATTCGTCAATGCTACGGAGGTGACCGTTCAGGCACACGCGTGCGTGTCGGAGGACGAAGGGCGCACGTGGACCAAGCCATGGCCTACCGAGATCTGTTGTCAGAGATCGACGCTCCTCTCTTTAGGAGAGCGCGGCGTCATCGTCGCAGCAAACGTGCGGATTCCGCCTGAAGGAATTCGACTATGGGGTTCGCGTGACTCGGGTAAGACCTGGGCAGATCCTGAGGCTCCCCTACAGATGTGGGATGCACGAAAGCATCGAATGATCGGTGAACCCCTGACAGTGAAGCGGGAAGGAACTCGAGACGAGAGCGATGGCAAACTGTGGGCATCGCTTCCCGGGTTTACGTTCGGTGCTCCTTCACTCGTGCTGGCCGATGAGCGCACCATGCTGCTCACCTATTTTGCAGTGACTGATGGAACCGAAGAAGTCCGGGCCTGCCGCTTCGAATTGGCCTCGAGTGTTTGATCTCCAAAGCGCACAAATCGCCTCTCACTCTGGATATGCACGACCCTTCGCCTTTGAACTCTCGAACCGGCCAGGAGCTTTACATTGAGGCAAAGCGACGCCTACCTGGCGGCACTCAATTGGTGAGTAAGCGCCCCGAGCAATATCTGCCCGAAAACTGGCCCGCCTACTTCCTACGGGCCAAGGGCTGTACAGTTTGGGATCTCGACGATCGTTCCTACGAAGATTTTGCCTCGAACGGCATTGGGACGTGCCTACTTGGCTACGCTGACGAGGTGGTCAACGCGGCCGTTGCTGATTGTATTGTGCGCGGAAGCATGTGCACCCTTAACGCTCCAGAGGAAGTCTACCTTGCTGATCGTCTCTGCGCGATCCACACTTGGGCAGAGCAAGTTCGCTACACCCGGACTGGCGGTGAAGCAATGGCGGTTGCTGTTCGTCTGGCACGAGCGGCGACGGCGCGGTCCACTATCGCATTTTGCGGATACCACGGTTGGAGCGACTGGTACCTGGCAGCCAACCTGGCCGAGTCAGATGCTCTCAATGGGCATCTCCTGCCTGGCCTGGAACCAGGAGGCGTGCCGCCTGTGTTGCGAGGCACTGCGTTGCCCTTCCGTTATAACCAGATCGCCGAACTCGAAGCAATCGTCGCAAAACATCGCCACGACTTGGCTGCGATCGTAATGGAACCGATGCGATGGGAATTTCCAACTGAGGACTTCTTGCATCGCGTCCGGGCGCTCGCGGATGAAACGGGTGCCGTTCTGGTTTTTGATGAAATCACTGCAGGCTGGCGGAGCTATTTTGGCGGTATTCATCTAAAGCTGGGAGTGAATCCGGATGTGGCTGTATTTGCCAAAGCGATTTCAAACGGATTCCCAATGGCGGCTATTATCGGACGACCTGCGGTAGTGGAGCAGGCACAACAAACTTTTGTCAGCAGCACCTATTGGACCGAACGTATAGGTCCTGTCGCAGCGATCGCCACAATCGAGCGACTGGAAAACGTCAAGGCCGTTGACCATATTCGCCGAAGCGGTGAACTGGTCCGCGCTGGATGGACCGCGGCGTCGGGGAAGCACGGCGTGCCCGTCAAGGTGATGGGACAACCCGCGTTGTGCATTTTTGCTTTCGATTGCGGCGAAGCAAGCCGCACTGTGATGACTCTTTTCACTCAGGAAATGCTGGCACACGGCTTCTTAGCCAATGGCGGTTTCTATCCAACCTACGCCCACCAGCCTGCCACGATTGATCGCTACCTTTGCGCAGTTGACGAAGTCTTTGCTTTCATACACGGATGCCTGGAGAGTGACAATGTTATGGCGGCATTGCGCGGGCCCATCGCGCATAGCGGCTTTGCTCGACTGACATGAAAACATCGCAACTCAAAGTCTTACAGATCGGCGCCGGTTCCATGGGGACGCGTCGCCTACGAGACCTCCACCAACGAAAAGACATCGCACTCGCACTTTTTGACGAACGCGCCGACCGTAGTGACGCAGCGCAGGCCCTCTTTGGTGTCAAGGTCTTTGCTGCGTTCGAAGATGCTCTAAAGTGGGAACCTCAAGCTCTGATTGTTTCCACACCTCCAGGGGCAAAGGGTCACTATATCGATCTCGCCTTCGAACGTGGGATGCATCATTTCAGCGAGGCCGACATTTGGACTTACGGCGCGGCCGCACGCAGTGCAGTGGCCAAGGGGCTCGTGAGCACCTCATCCTGCTCACTCAATTTTCTGCCGGTCGTCAAGGGGTTGCGAGGTCTGGTTCATGATCATCTGGGATCGTTGCTCAGCTATCACCATGCCCTCGGCTTTCACATGCCGGCGTGGCATCCCCAGGAAGGTAATGAGTATTACGGGCGACACCGCAACACCGCGCCAGCTAGAGAAATGGTTTGCTTCGATCTTCATTTTCTCAACTCCATATTCAGCCCTGCAATCGAAGTTGCGTGCCGCTTTCAAAAATACGGCGAGCTGCCCGCAGATACCGAAGATACCTGGAGCCTTCTCCTTCGACTCAAGAACGGGGGTACTGGGCAACTTACGAGCACAATGGCTTGTCCGAGAGACTACCGGCGAGGGTGTTGTTTCGGCAGCAAAGGTTGGGCAACGTGGGACATCTACTCGGGAGAGGTTACATTCTCGAGCGCCATGGATGAGCTTCCGCGCCAGTATCGGTTTGGGACCATTTCCAGCGTCCTCGATGCAGGGTATTTCGAAGAGATCAATGAGTTCATCGACGCCGTTCTGGGAGAAAAACCGTGGTCGCAGAGTTACGCTTTGTGTCAGGAGTCGACCGCCACTCTGGCAGCCGCCGAGCAAAGTTCAACTACCGGCATGTGGGTAAAGGTAGATCCGACAGCCGAGCCTCACCGCAGCCCACCTTCACACAGCTAGATTCGAAGCCAGGAGACACGAAAAGCCCATGATTCTGGACAACCTCAAGAACACCTCACACTATTTGGCCTTGGGACCACGCTTTGCTGCCGCACTTACTTTCTTGCGCTCGGTGAATTTTTCCGATCTCAAGGCGGGCAGGACACCGATCATGGGCGATGAAGTGTTCGCGTTGCGGATCGACGGACCGACCAAGCCCGAAGCCGAGTGCCTGTGGGAGGCACATCTTCGCTATGCGGACATTCACTGTCAGGTGAGTGGAGGCGAGGCAATTGGCTATGCACCCGTTGAGACTCTGCAGGTGACCCGGCCTTGTGAGGAAACGGGAGATGACATCCTCCTTGCTGGTCGAGGTCGAATGATTTCACTTCAGCCGGGTGAATTCATGATCCTCTTTCCCTCAGACGGCCACATACCTGGAGTCGCTGACGGCATCCACGCGACTTCCCAAAAGATCGTCGTTAAAGTGCTGGTCTCTTCGTAGGGACCCGGCTCAAGCTCGGCCAGCTATCCTGAAGATCCTCGATCAGGTCAAATTTCGTAGAATGAATGGCCCAAAGCATCGACTGGAGTTCGTCGTGCTCCAACGAATGACCGCAACGTAGGAAGCCTGGCAACTGAATCAACTGCCTGTTCCTCAGAAGTGAACTTTCGGACTATTTCCATGAATTCGGGTTTGCCGTCAAGAGCGTGGTTGGTTGTCGCACTTCTTTGGGTTGTTGGCTGCCTCAATTACCTTGACCGGGTAATGATTACAACGATGCGTAGTTCCCTAAAGGAAGCAATCCCGATGACTGAGGCCCAGTTTGGCCTTTTGACGACAGCTTTTTTGCTGGTCTACGCAGTGCTCAGTCCCTACACGGGATTCCTTGCCGACCGATTCAACAGGTCGCAGGTCATCATCGCAAGCTTGCTAGTCTGGTCTTTCATTACATGGTTGACCGCGCACACACGCACCTACGAGCAACTGTTTGCCACACGCCTGCTGCTGGGCATCAGCGAGGCATCCTATATGCCGGCAGCATTGGCACTCGTAGCCGATTATCATCGAGGAACTACACGATCGCTAGCAACCGGGATTCTCCTGGGAGGTGTGATCGTAGGCTCCGGAATGGGAGGCCTCGGAGGTTGGATCGCTGAGCGCCAAGGTTGGAGTTATGCGTTCAAACTCTTTGGGCTCGTCGGCATTGCGTACTCCGTGATTCTTGCATTTCTGCTACGTGATGTGCCTCGGGAGAAAGTCACCGAAAATGCGCAACCAGAATCGGTACAAAATGTACGACTCGGGCAAGCGATAAGGAAATTGTTCGGGTCCTTTTCGTTCATCCTTATGGTTGTGTATTGGGGTCTACTCGGCTTGGCAGGCTGGATGGTAGTCGGATGGATGCCGACCTACTTTCAAGAGCAGTTCCAACTCACGCAGGGTACTGCAGGTCTGCTGTCCACCATTTATCTCAACCTGGCCACACTGGTCGGCTTTGTGGCAGGTGGCGCCTGGGTCGACCGATGGAGTATCACGAATAGCCGTGCGTGCATCTTTGTGTCTGTCATTGGACTCTGCGCCGCCGTACCCGGCATCTTACTTGTATCGAACACGAACCTGCTCGCAGTTGCCATCGCTGGGCTTATCCTTTTCGGGTTTACGAGCTCGTTTGCTCAGACTGAGATCATGCCGATTCTCTGCCAAATCTCCGACCCACGATATCGGGCAACAGGTTTTGGAGTGATGAACTTCTTTGCTTGCCTGGTAGGAGGAGCGACGATATACGCAGGCGGAGTGCTCCGCGATGCACAGGTGGACGTGAGCAAGCTTTTTCAGTGTGGTGCTGTCGGGGTAGCAATTTGTGCCGGTCTGTTGCTATTTGTAAAACCGAGCTATCCATCCGGCAGGACTCTACTCCAGTGATCGACGCAATGCTCGCTGGTCGAAGCCTTAGCTACTTCTGTGCACTTTCGAAGATCCAGGCTTGGAGTGACTATCCCGCGTTTCAAGGTCTACATCGAAAATAGTCTGAGTGAGTACCTCCTTCTTAGCGGTGAAAAGTTACAGGATTAGGCACTCGATTGATCACTTACTGAATGATGACCGAGGAAGCGTAGTGTGCAGTAGCTAGTAACCATTCCGGCAGTGGGAGATCCTGCCATCCAAAGAAGATTTCAAAAGGACTAAGGTAAATGATAAAGAGTAAAGTCTTGGAAAGACTTCGGAACGGTGACTTTGTGCGAGTAGCAAATATTAGTCGGGTGATTGATCCCTGGCTGACTGAGTTGATCGGACGATTGGGTTTCGATGTGGTCTGGCTTGATATGGAGCATCGTCCTTTCGGGTATGAGGCGATCGATCCTCTCTCCCTGGCTTGCAGAGCCACTGGGATGGACCTGATGGTGCGAGTCTTGAAGACAGGATACTCAAGCCCGATGCGATGTCTCGAATTCGGTGCGAACGGACTCATGGTTCCGCACGTTCGCAGCGTCGAAGAAGCGCGCCAATGGGTGGAATGGGTCCGTTTCCCGCCGTTAGGCAAACGTGGCTTTGACGGAGCCGGTGTCGATGCTGACTATATGTTGGCTGACCCGCTTGAGCACCTACAACATGGTAACCGAGAAGTATTCTTGGCGCTTCAGATCGAAGATCGTGAGGCTGTTGATTGTGTCGAGGACATCGCAGGTGTCGAAGGTGTTGACCTCCTCTTTATTGGGCCAGCTGACTCGACAATAAGCTATGGCGTCCCATTTGATTTCGATCACAGCCACGTTCAAAGAGCCATCGACCGAGTTGCTGTAGCTGCCTCGAACGCCGGCAATGGTGGGGAACAACTTCAGGAACACCTGAATCCGCCCAAACGGCACTGGATCGTGGCGCGCGCATGGTTACCTGTGGCAGCGATCACGTGTTCTTAGTTAGAGGGTTTCAGAACGCGATTCGGGATTTTGGAGAGCTGAGATTGAGATCGTAAAATCTCTAAGTGTCACCGAAATTTTGATGCTAGACCGCTTCGTCCTCCTCATCTTGGGCACTTCCCCCGATTCATTCCTTGAAAAAATCTCGGAGGTCAAAGAGTGGGCCGAGATCCATGTCGCTCGAGACCTTGCGGAGGCGAGAAACAGAATCCCTGGGGCTGAGGCGATACTGGTCTTAGGGCATTCTGGCTCCTGGCTCCGAGAGCACTGGCATACCGCCGGGAAACTAAGATGGATTCATTCTGCTTCGACTGGAGTAGAAGAAATTCTCTTCGCGGAACTGGTGGAGAAGCCGATCTTACTGACGAATTCCCGAGGAGCGTATTCGTCTCCTCTCGCTGAGTTCGTCATGCTTTGCATTCTGTTTTTTGCCAAATCTGTTCCCGTTATGGAGCGTAATCGGCGAAATCATCTCTGGGAGGCGTATCCACTAGAGGAAGTTCGCGATCAAACGATCGGAATCGTCGGATTTGGCGAAACGGGTCGAGCCGTGTCGCGCCTCGCTAATGCGTTTGGGATGAAAGTTCTGGCTACGAAGCGAGACGCTCAGGTTGTTTCATCCGGTAGTGATATTGCTCAAGTAATACCTCTAGAACGTTGGTGTGAGCTGCTAAGCACCTCAGATTACATTGTGAACTCGCTCCCACTCACGGGAGAGACTTTACGTAAGTTTGACGAAAGGGCGTTTCGTGCCATGAAACCGGCCAGCTATTTCGTCAATGTCGGTCGCGGGAAAACGGTTGATGAATTGTCTTTGCTTCGGGCGCTGAAAGAAGGCTGGATTGCAGGTGCTGGACTGGACGTGTTCGAAACTGAGCCACTAGATCCTGAGAGCGAACTGTATTCGCTGCCCAACGTCATTCTGTCACCTCATTGCGCCGACCGCGTCGCCTCATCGACAAAGAACGTGGTGACCACGTTTTTGGAGAACGTACGACGATTCGCAAAAGGCGAAGCTTTGCTGAACATTGTCAACAAACAGCAAGGGTATTGACCAAGCGTCCAACAGTGACCTATCGCTCGTCTTCAATTGACCGGAATATGGCAGGCTATACGCCCAAATGCCCTAATGAGGAAAGACCAGAATCCACAACGAACTCCAATTACCACTGCACTGACGGCTTTAATACTGAGCATAGGTGGGCTGTTTTGCTCACCACCTGAGTGTCGGCCAAGCCAAGTGATCGAATGGAGGAGATCCACACCTTTTCCTGAAGCGAGAGCTGGTTGCGCTGTTGGAGTGATCCATGGTCACTTGACAGTGGCCGGTGGAACTTTTTGGCAGGGTACCAAGGGCAACTGGACAAAGAAAATCTTTTCAGCCAGTGTTCATGCTTTGAACCCAATTAATCAGGAATGGGAGAAGCTACCCGATCTTCCGGTACCACTGGGATACGCGGCGTCTGCGGTCATCGACAACAAGCTTTTTGTCATTGGCGGATACACGGGCAACGAAGTCAATCGCGGGATCTTCATGTTGGAAAAACGATCAGATGGGTATAAGTGGTCAGCGTTTGGTGACCTACCGGAGGACCGCCTTTTCGCCCGAGCTGTCAGCGTTGATAAGTGTATTTACTTGTTGGGAGGCACTACAGCGCTTGAAGCTTTTGACGCGAAAGGCACGTGTTGCACATCCAAAACTGCCGTGAATAGTCTGATGGTGCTAGACACAACCGACCCGGCAAGAGTATGGAAACAGTTGCCTCCCTTCCCAGGGGCTAAGCGCTTTCTCTTTGCGGCCGAGACCGACGGAAAGTCCGTTTGGATCTTCGGGGGAATTCACCAGGAGACCGAAAACGGACCAGCCAGAAAGTTTCGGGATGCGCTTCAATACAATTTGGCCCAAGCCAACTGGAAAAACCTTCCTCCACTGCCGTCAGATACAATCAACACTGACCCATTAACCTCTCTAATCGTCAACGACAGAATCATATTCGTTAGCTTTGCCAAACGAGTATGGGAACTGGATTTGAAGACCCTCAAGTACAGTGAATTGAACCCCTTCCCTGAGGAGGTGTTTGTCGACAAGTTCGTATGGTTGAACGACGTAATCGTTGGAGCAGGTGGCGAAAACAACATTGAAGGTCCTCGCCGGAGGTCCGACTGGACATTCATCGGTAGGTATGTTCCGAAGTAGACTGAATAGCTCATGTGACACGCCTAGCTTGTTTCGTTTCTGGTTACTGGGATTCGAACTGACGAAAAGAATTGTGGCAGCGACACCATGCGAAGTCAACGGCAAGGGCGTGAACGTCGGTCGTACGCCAACGGCGTTGGCAAGGAAGTTTGCAGAAAACGCAAACACGTTACAGCGAGCGTTCGTGCTTGCCCAGGGCATCTGCTTCAGCAGGCCGGCTCCCTCTTCTTGGAAACGATGAACACATAGATCAGCAGGTAATCTGCGTAACGACCTGATTGTGATTAGATCAGCGGGTCGAACAAAGCAGTGAAGAGATAACGACCAATTCACTCCAGTCCAGATACAACGGAAGCGCTGGGCCTTCGAGCCATTCCACGCAGTATCTGGGCGCTCGGCCTCGTCAGCTTATTCATGGATGCATCGAGCAAGAAGACTCCGTTTGGCTAGGGATGAAAAAAAGCCGCGGCGAAAAACAAAGCTCCTCTCACTCAGGAAGAGCCACGTTGAAAGTTCGCTTCTCCGACCAATCTCCCCACCTACCACCTACATTGGCACGGACCATCCACGTCCAGCCCCTTCGCTGAGTGATCCCATAGTGGGAGTCACTAATCTGATACGTGGTCGTAGTGAGAGTATCTATGTTCACGATCGGATTTAGCGCGCCTGGCCCGATCACGTACAGGTGGTATCGGCTCGCTTCGGGACAACCACGCCAAAGAAACTGCCAAACCGTCTGAACTTTCCCACCCTTCACCCGGCGTTGACTCAGCACGGCGTTGGCGGCCGGTCTAACTAGGTCCACACAGAGCTGTTTGGTGGGAATCGGAACCTGTTCTCGTTCAGGCGCTTGTTCAGCCTTTTTTTTCCTTTGCTCCGCTTGGCGGGCCGCCTCGGCTCTTCGCGCTTCCTCTAATCGGCGGTTTTGCTCTGCCTTGCGTTCTTCAATTTGACGGGCTTCTTCCTCCCTGCGGCTGGCTTCCTGTATTTGACGGCTTTCTTCCGTTTTACGGGCCGCCTCAATTTTTTTCGCTTCCTCTAGTTGACGGTTTTGCTCGGCCTTGCGGGCTTCTTCAATTTGACCAGCTTCCTCCGCCCTGCGGCTCGCTTCCTGTGCTTGGCGGCTTTCTTCTGCCTTGCGAGCTGCTTCGGTTTTTTGCGCTTCCTCTATTCGACGGTTTTGCTCGGCCTTGCGGGCTTCTTCAATTTGACCGGCTTCCTCCGCCCTCCGGTTCGCTTCCTGTACTTGGCGGTGTTCTTCTGCCTTACGGGCGGTTTCGGCTTTTCGCGCTTCGCTCTCAACGTGGTGATCATGCCATAGGTTGACACCGTAGCCAGCCAGCCCCAGCACAAGCGCCAGAGCCAGGCAGCCCATCACTTTATGGAGAACACCACTTTTCGTCTGAACTATCGGCTTCAACGCCGCGATCAGCTTCGTACAGTCTTCGACCCATCGGTGATCAGCCAATTCATAACCATGGCGGCGTGCGAGCGGCTTCAGGTCCTCTGGCAGATCATCGGGCGAAGGAACCTTCGCTCCTCCCAGTAGCGCGGGAACGACCCTGATGTTGCGTTTAAGGGCAGTGGCTATTTCGATGCGCGTGAAGTCTCCTAGATCATCCAGACGCCGCTTGCCAGTGTTGTCCGAGGCAGTCAACCAATGTGGGCCGATCAGTGCGATCAGAACATCACATGAACCGACGGCCTGAGCGATGTACTCGTCGAAGTTCACACCTGGTGGAATAGCCTCGATGTCCATGAAGATATTGACCCCTCGAAAGCCGGCTTTTAGATCAGCATACAAACGCCCCGCCCATCCCGCAGTGTCAACGCGTCGATAACAAATGAAGATGCCGGCCATACGTTCCCCCTTCTGTTTCGGTAAAGACACAACGAATTGTTGCTATATGGAATTCCGCTTCGCTGTCTCAGTCACCTCGAACCGCTTTCCGCAGGACGGACAATACCCAATCTCAACCGTGCGTTGCTTGGGGTTGATCTGATCTGGCGAACTCTCTCTGGCAAAAATTACAGCTTGTGCAACAGCTCCACATTCTCCCATTTTTCCCAACGTTGACCGCGCCATCCTTCATCACCGAAAGACTGCGCCCAAGAGAGGCCGCCCGTAAGCTAAAGCGTCAGGAAAACGGGCCACAACTCGAAAGTAGAGCCTCATTTGCCGATGGAGTTCTTGCACGGGAATGATGCTAAGACTAGCACATGCGAACCGTGGAATCCAAAGACATAGACTTCGCCTGCTCCCGATGAATCTTCCGAACGGTTTGTTGTGAAGCGCAGCGAGGCTGCTGTCGGAGATCTGCTCAACGAGGAGGACGCGGCGGGCATGAGCCTCACCAGCGAATTGGACACCCTGCGCACTTTCGATGAAGCGCTACGCACCTCGGACCCTTCCCTTGGCATCGATTCCGCCCTCTTCACGTGCACCCAACTTCGTTGAAGCTGTCCTCCAAGAAGTCACAAGACTGGGTGGTAAGGAGCAGATAGAGCGTTGGAAACGAATTCTACTTCGTGACACGAGTCTTGAATAGAGATCACTCGCGGAGTCAAACATAACCATACTCACGGGCTTCATCAATATTGCATCTGCTGGCATTCATTTTTGACAGCATTCCTCATTGCAGGTCTTCGCCTGCATTCATTCTGTTCCCGTGCTCTACCCCTTATATGCAAGGCTCTCGATATGATTGACGTAGAGAGCGTGGAAGAGAGAGCCACCCACCCCTAGTCATTCGATGACTTGCGTGAGACCTGCTCCTCTTCCACGAGTCTTCAGGACAATGGATGATCGATAGAATGCGGTTCTTGGTGCTTCCGTCAACAAGTGTTGCTAGGCCGCCAGACGCACTCCTGGACTAGGGAAACTGACTAGCCGAGCCTTTTCGAACAGCACGAATATGACATCCTTCGATGCCACAAAAAGCAGCTTCGATGAGACGATTTCTCTTAACGTTAGTCGTCGTCGCGTCAGACCAGCCTGCATAGCCGGCGTCTTGACTTCCCGTCCAAATTTCAATGCCCGATGGGGCCTCACGAAATTGTAATGGCAACGCAATAACTCAAGGTGATCGTTGAGACGCTGTTTCTGCCGAGCTTGACAGATCGTCCGCCTGCCAAGATACGCTGAGCCCTGTCAGATCGTGAGATTCAGTCGTTCGACAAACGACGTGTTGAGTTTCACTGAGTCTTCCGAGTCTTGCGGCGCCTGTTCCAATCGCCACCTATCGCCAAGCACCGCTCTTCGCTCCACCTTCACGATGCGATCGTTTCGGCGTGTCTTGATCACCCGACCGTAAAGACACGCTGGCCCAAAGAGTCGTCTGACGACTTTCTCGTAGAACCCGAATCCATCCGTGACGACCAGAGGAATCTGTTTGAGATCATTCTCTTGGAAAGGTCACGAAAGAGGGACAAGGCGTTCTGGTAGCTTCGTTTGCCGACGACTGTCGAAGGCCAGAGTCGAGACCACACCTCGATCACGGCGAAGATCCAGATTGGCTCTTTCTTGCTTCCGACGATCGTTTTGATTTCGTCTGCTTGAAGCTCCACCACCGAGAGTCCTTTTATTTTTCGATCGTTGAAACGACGACACCAGGCAGCTGCTCTTTCCAGCCAGCGATGGACGTATTCCACGCAATGCGCTTGACCCGAGCGATAGCGGATTTGCTCATGCCTTCAACGCTCAAAGTCGCGACTTCATCAAAAGTGGCGCGCCGGTGTTGGAGTCGATAAAAGGGTGTCCTGGTTGTGGAGCACAAGGTCTTACCACAACTTCGGCACTGGTAGCGGCGACGCTTTGCCCACGGAGTCTTGTAGAAACCATGACGGATAATGCCTCTGCACCGGATTTTCTCGACCGCGAGCATCGCAGGTCTAGACAGCTGAGACTCTCATCGTTCGTGGACCTTATGGAGGGTAGTTCTGATGGTCTCAATTGAGTTTCAAACTATACCACGCAGGCGAGTTACAGCTGGGCTAGCAACAGTTGATGACGGAAGCATCCGCTGATTAGACGTGACAGGATCTTTGCGAAGTACCCTGACGTTGACGCAACACAATCGGCCTGGCAAAACAGGTTGACTCTAGAGTCGACTCCAGAGTGTACGCTGAGACTGGGGAAAACAGGCCTTACCGTCGATACGATCCGCTTTTACGAAAGGCAGCGCCTTCTAAAGCATTTGCGACGCACGGCGGGTGGGTTCCGCCAATTCAGTGCTCAAGACGTACAGAAGATCAACTTCATCCGCCACGCTCAGAAGCTCGGTTTCTCACTGAACGAAATTCGAGACCTTCTCTTGCTCCAGGGTGGCGAGGTACGCGCCTGTTCGCATGTCCGGGATCTCTTGAGAGAAAAACTAAGTTCAGTCCGAAAGAAGATCGCGGAACTTGAGAGGTTAAAAAGGCAGCTCGCACGGGATCTGAAAAAGCGTGAGGGCACCCTGCGCACCCGCAACAGAGCACAACATGTTCGTTGTCCCGTTCTGGATGAGATTGCCGAAACCAGTACACTTCGAGCCAGAAGGTGAACAATGAGGGTCGAGATCTTCTATTTTGAAGGCTGTCCCAACCACAAGCTTGCCTCCGAGCTAGTGCGAAGGGTGATTCGCGAGGAGGGTATTGTAGCGGATGTAAATGAAATCGAGGTGTCGGGCGACGCGGCAGCCAAGGAGGTGGGTTTCCTCGGAGCTCCAACGATTCGGATCAATGCTATTGACATTGAGCCAGCGTCGCGAGATGCAAAGGGAAGTTACTTTGCCTGCCGCTGTTATCCCGGTGGGCTGCCCCCGACAGAAATGATCCGGGCAGCGCTACGTGAAGCCCACGGACCAAGAGTATGAATCCTACGGCGCCGAATAATCTAGAAAAGGAGACGCCTTCACGAGGCACGACAACGGTCCTGGCAAGCGTCGCAGCTCTCGGAAGTGTGCTGCTCGCATCGAGCTGCTGCTTGCCGGTTTTGCCTTTTGTTTTTGCGGAGGGAGTCGCGGGAAGTTCCGCGTTCCTTACGACATTGCGACCCTACCTACTGGCCTTCTCAGTCGTTATGGTTGGGTACGGCTTCTACCACGCGTGGCGGGCAAATAAATGCCGATCCCGGGGGGGCCCCCTCAGTACGCTTCTGCTCTGGGCCTCTGGTTTGTTTGTGGCTAGGTCTGTCCCACGAGAGGAAGTCCGAGGTGGTGCTTCCGTCATCAACTGTTGGTAACCCAGCTGTAACTCACTTAGGTGGTATAGTTTTGAGACTTAATTCGACGCCATCAGAACTACCGTCCATAGGGTCCGCGAACGATGAAGAGTCTCAGCTGTCCAGACCGGCGATGCTCGCGGTCAAGAAAATCTGCTGCAGGAAGCATTATTCGTCACGGTTTGCTTCTGGCATCTTAGCAACACATGATGAGGGAAGCACGCCTGAGACGCAATGCGTGCCGTTTCGCCAGACCAGCCGACAGCGGCTCATGGCCCTTGACCGTTCCAGGTATCCAAATACCCTGCCACTGAATCAAGGCTCATTTTGACGTGCGTCCAAATACTCTGAGGGGATGCGTACTGCTGAAAGTACTGCTTTGCCTGCTCGCCGATGCGTCTACACGCACTGGCATTTAGCCTCAACTCGTTGATCAGCGAGATCAGGTCTGTGTAGTCATCCGGCAACACACATAATGAACACCGGGCGTTGGGCGCACCCCACAGGGGCCGTACAGGATCAACGGCGAAACGGTACAGACGCCAAGCCCCATCATTTGAAGCTGTCCCCTGTCCAGTATGTGAGGATTGGAACCGGGAACACATATGGCAGCCAGTGATCCATCCCAGCTCTGCATAGACTCTCAATCCAGGGAAAACCCCGAGACAGACCTCAGGTTTCTTCCTATCGACAACAGGGTAATACTGCGGAAATATTCGCCCTGGAGGGCTGGATCGCAAGAAGCACTTCAGACACCGTTGCGCTTTTGGTCGGCCCAGCCACTCCGCCACTTCTGAAGATTTACCCAATCCAATGAAACCAGAAACCGTACTGGCAGCAATAAAGAGCAGTTGCACGCCGAATTGGCTTGGATATTTCTTCAAACTAAGCGCATTAACGCCCAACTTAAGAAACAATCAAGGAGAACGTGCATCACGCGTCGACGTAGCTGTAGGCCTGGATATCCTCACCAAATCGGGTTGCCAGTTGACGATCTTGACGACAGGGACGGAAAAAGCTTCGCATATAGGCAGTACAGAGGCGACCTAAAGCGAGATCTCGTAGAAGAGGACTTTCAGCTTTGGCTATTGCCGCCGAAGCCGTCATCTTCCTTGCTTCCTTCCTGACGCGCTCAACATCCAACCCCGACGACCTGACACCAAAACGTTAGCATCGGCTGTGGGGTCACTTCAAACCACTGGCGAGCCCGCAGCTTCCTGCTTCTCAAGTCCCAGCCGAACGGCCTCTGCTCGGTCCAGGTCCCTGCCAATCCTGCCGCGGGATCTTGCCCCTCGATTCGTAGATCAGATACCAAGTCCCCCCAATCAGTGAGAGTCCGAGACATTGAGACGGCTCTAGCTTTTGTACCCGTTCTTGGACCCAAGGTGGATTGAGCCCCGCGACTGTAGCCCAGAAGCGGGATGTCTCTTGAGTTCGCGAAATGAAAACCAGCTTCGATCCTCTCACGCGACTTGGCTGATGACCGAAAGCGCAAGCATTCGGAATCCATCACGCGGCGAACCATCGTCGACACTGACAACTGGTGTGCTATTCTCAGGTGCGCCAGCCAGCCTCTGAGAATTTCCTGTCGGGGCTTCCTGGTCGGCCGGGCCCGGTGAGCCCTTCCGCTTCCCCCCCATCCTCCTTTCGTGGATTTAACTGCTCAGAATCGAGAGACACTCCTTCCGCATCAACGACAGTGATCACGTTCAACTGTCAGTTGCGGGAAAGGGAAATATGCTACGCCTTCAGAACTTCTCTGGATGATCCACACTGGGTGCAAAACGGGACATTCAGAGGAATCGGTTTTCAGAGAATATTAGGTCAATTTCCGGGCCGTACTTGGTTTAAGCGAAGCGTTAAAATCTTCCCTTTAGATCGGCCCAATTCCTCGAGTCAAAGCCGCCCATGAAGATCTCATCCTCCGCAACGGAGGGGGAGATTACCAAACCGAGAGGCGGAGGAATTTCTGGAAGAGGAGACAGTCAAATCACGTGTTCGTACGGCGAAGGCTTGACTATCCCATTTAGAGTGCGGGAGACCGTGAGGTGACCATTGCAAAAACTGCTTGTGGCTTTCATAGTCCCTGTCTTTGCCATTCCTTCTATTGTTGGGCTTGCTATGGGCAACCCTGACTTATCCGAGGCGGGCTCGCCTTCTTTGTCTGAGCGGCGACGAACAGCTCCATCGCGGCCCGTCCTCAGGTGGCAAAGATCGAGGGCGAAGGCGAATTAGACGCTGCTATCTTAGACTGAAACAAAGTGAAGGAAACTCCGATTCGACCTGGAAACTCCTGACCAGCAGCCGACGCCCAAAAAGTGGATGCTGCTTGAGGCGTTGGAAAACGTGTGGAGTTTCAGAGATTCTGCGGGTCGGCTCTATCATTGCGAGATTGGCTCGGACGGCAATGAACGGTGGAATTTTTCAAGAAGTTTTTTCCTGTGGTGTAGAGGCTCGCTGCGCAGCTATCCGTCGCCAAGCTTCAGCAGATAGAAGACGTAATAGACCAAAGTTTCCTGCTTCAAACCCGCATCCAGCTCGCAGTCGCCTCTAGTTCAAAGAATTTCTGCGGCAACCAGGTGCTTGTCAGGGGAAACGGTCTCGACCCGAACCACCAGAGCAGAGACCTGCCCGCGGTAGCCAAGCAGTTTGCTTTGGCTCACTTGGACTGAGATAAAGGAGCGAGGCCTGATGGATGTCTTAAGATAAAAGGAGATGCCAACTGAACTGATGTCAATGCTCTCTGATTGCTCCTCAAAGGAGTGGCCGTTCAAATCATCACCCCTCACTACGATGGCTACTTTCTCGGTTTCCCGATCGTCACGACGGTCATTTCTGGGCATACACGCACTCCTGATTGAATCATTGTAACAAAGCGAAGAGGTTTGCCTTCCTTCCAGGCCTCCTTCGCGGCAGGGTGCTTTACGTGGAGCACGTAGAACGCGAAGGCCTCGCCATGCTCGCGTGTGCATTAGGTCTCGATCTGGAAGGCATCCTTGCAAGGTATGCCAAGAGTCCTTGCGTCGACGGTCCTCTAACGACGGGGCATTGGCAAAAGATCAAGAACCGGGAGTATAAACGAAAGGAAACGGTGGAATCTCACCCGCGAAAGCCAAAGTCGTTGAGTGAGTCCAGTGTGCTTTGAGGTCAATCAACTTGAAGACCGACGCGCCTCATGCCGGAGCCAATCCAGAGCGCAGAACCAAGCCGATCTCCCAGCGGGAAAAGGAACTGACCGAAGCGCTCGACTTTCTCGTCAGCAACCTGCAGCTGCGCGCCGAGGAATATCATCACAAGGCGCGGAAAGCGAAGCAGTGCGAGGCGATTCTTGAAGAGGCGATTTCCGAACTGATAGCGCGCAAGGAAAGGGACGCAGGGGCAGGCAGCTCAACCCGGTGGCGGAAAAGGAAGAAATGAACGCGCTCCCTGCGAGCACTGAGGTAGCCGATGTGCGCCCAACGTCAACCTTTTTGATGGTATCGCCTACGGGCAAGCGCAGCGAAGCAGCGCGACGACCGGGCGCAAGCCCGCAAGGACGAGCCACCAGCAAGCCGGGCATGCGGGGGCCGCAGCTGCGCGGTGCGCTTGCCAGGGGGCGAGCCTTGGCTCTCTGAAGCGAAGAATCCATCCTAGCCAATCCTGACGCGTGGGTTGACTGGCCCAGCCGCGTAGAAACTTGATGAGGTTGACGGGACACAAGCAGGTCCGTCTCAAATCTGCGTCCATGAGCAAATTTGAACCGATGTCAGATTCCGAATTGGGTAGCTTTCCTCGAAAGGACGGCTGCCATGTAACTCCATACGTCGGCCTCGAACTGCGAGGTGCCCTTTTATGAACGGAGACGCTTCATGTCGCGATCGCAACCAATACCCATCATGCGAGAAGGGTTTCGACTCGAGAGAGATAGTTTTACCTTGCCGAAAGATACTGCGACTCTCGACCCCAAAAGTAAACGAGCCATCACGATCTGCAATCTATTCGTCAATCATAAGTTATCCCTCAGAGACATCGTTCGCTTGCTCGATGAAGACAACGAAAGGGTTATCGTGACGTTACTTGAGCAACGAATTGTTCAAGATCGTAGAGCCAACCCAAACGAAGCACTGGAGCAGCAAGAACGCAGGAAGCGGGCGAGTTACGGCCATCAAAGCCGGTTAATAACTTACTAACGAGCGACCGCTTTTCGTGCTCCTTCTGGAATGATCGTCGAAACAACCCCCTCTTCATCGCAGCACCCCTCAGGGCTTCAGATACCTACGGGTCCAGGAAAGTCCGCTCGCTCGTCATGCTGTGTCGCTTGGTCTGGCCGGGCTTCTGATGCTTTGATCTTGTCTGGAGTTGTAGACAGCGTATAACGATGCTGACTCTGTTCCTTCCGGGTAGAGGAGCAGAGGGGACGGGGCGCTTGCCAGGGTGATCCCTGGATCGGAACTGCTTGGCAAACGCTATTGGTGCAACACTGCACAGGTTAAGCTTAGAAAAGACTCCATAGTGGATATTGCAGAGAGTGGACTGTTGATTGGCGCAGGACGCTTCGTTACTTGATGGCGTAGTTCTTTGAAGTTCTCTCTCTGAACGTTCGGGGCAAATAGGCGCTGCCTCCACAGTTCCTATTACCCAAAGAAAGCCGTTGTGAGGTTCCCCCGGGCAACGGCTTTTCTATTTTTCCTGAGTCATCGGGAAGAGTCCGCAAATTTTTATTGTGTGTTTGCATTTCTGTTGGGTGTTTGCAGAACCCGGCTGCAAAGGACTGCACAACCTCCGCTACTTGTATAACAGTGCACACTTGGCATCTCAAAAGCGTGCTAGATTAGTCCCACGTGGGGCACATCGATGCAAAAATGCAAATGCGGTCTAACATGGGAAGTGACCCGCCACAACGTTGAGGTAAGTTATCGGGGTCTCATACGCTGTCTCTGTGAACGGCCTCTCACGGCTTGGGATGGATCTTTTTTTTATACAGTCGAAAGAGCTCAAGAACCTAGCCGACTTACTTCAGAGGCTGTAGCTCCTGATTTACCTGTAACCGACTATTCTTCTCGCCTGTAGTCCCTGGAATGAATGTTCTGGGAAAGGCAACGGAATGTCCTGCCTGTAAGAAGGAAAGCCAGTATCAATACCTTTGCCCACACCGTGGCCGCTCCTACCGAGCGGCGGATCGGCTCAACATCCTGCTCAATATCGCCCTCGTAACAACGACGCTTTTACTACTGGGTTACTACTGGGCCTCTGCGGAGTGGTCAAACTTGTCATCGGCTAAGCATCGGCAAAATTTTTATTTGGTATTTACAGAGCCGGTTGCACACCATCTGCGGGAGGTACTGCAGATTATTGGGCAAGCGACTGCGCGCCTGTCATTTGGCACTCATCGTTCACTATTGATCTGTATTTTTTCCCCTTTAAGCGAATCTTGAACGTGGTGAGTGGACAGGTGAACGCTGCTCAGGAAGCTGTTCACATCAAACTGCTCCATTCACTGCACAGAGGCAAGGCTCCTCCCAAGTCTTGCCTCATTTTTCTTACCTGCGCTGAACCTTCTTATCGTCCTACTTTGCTTGGAAGGAATATGCACCAACTCACAGGCCTTCATCACTCGAGTACGCGAGCCGTTCTCCGCCAGCATGCTGAGGGCTGGTGGCGTATCAACCTCGACCTCAGCGAAGGGAATCAGCCACCTCTAAGAATGGTCGGGCTTTTGTCACCTACCAGAGAAAAGGCCAAGGAGCTTGCTGATCGCGAGATCCTCAGGCATGGCCACGTTTGCACAGTCGAATGCAGGGACTGGGAATCCAAGAAGGCCGGAGCACCGGGCGCAGGCGCGACGTAGGGGGCCCTACTCCGCAAATTTTTGTATCGACTGGGTATGAGACTTAATCGCGCCTTGCCAGTACGCCATTTGACAGGGTAGAATCACCGCCAGTTATCCTCTACACAAAAGCTTCAATGATCCCATTTCGACGGGATTACTGGCTTCTGCTTGCCCTGTCTTTATTCAGCTCGTGCGCTGAATCTGGCAGGCAGGTGACTAGGCAGGAACTTGGCGACCGTTGGCCGTTGATTGTGGACACGGGTCGTGTGGACTGCGCTCACGGGGCGGCCCTTGTCTTTCGCCATGAGGGAACGAGCTATGCGCTGAATGGAACCGCTCTGGGCAAAGGGTATCCTGGCATTGATCCAATTTGGAAGGACGAAGCCAGAGCACTGAATCACCGCCCACTGAATGTGGATCTGACGCCTTTGATAGATTTGGCTCGGCAGCAGTGTAGGTGAACGCTGCACAACCACAATCAGCAAATGGACGAAGAGACCATCTTGCTCCTACTGAAAGTTAAACTAGACGTTGTTGAACACGCTACAACCGCGTTAACTATCCGATGCCAACAATGGGATAGTGGCTTGGGACTCCCAGCCGGTTCCACCGCACGGTATATACACAAGGCAATTCAAGGCACCGCTTTTCAATTCCGTTGTGTGGCAATCGAACCATAAGACTCGCCCGTTCTGACAAAACTCCTAACCCTGTCCCTACCAAAAACTCCATTGAGCACAAGAACGGCCCCATTAGGACGATTGGAGGCCAGAGGGCCAAATCCAATTCTGACCAAGCGACTCTCCGTCGTTTCTCGGTGATCGCCCTGAAAAATGGGTTTTTGACAGAACAGAGAGCGGCTGACTCGTGGGCGGAAACCAGAAGTTTGTGGAATCGGCCCACCGATCAAGCGGCTCGTCGTTCGTATCGGTGGTGAAGTCCGCCGACCTGTGGGATGGCAACGATTCGTCCGGATGGTTGCAGTGGCCGGGGTATCGGAGCGTCTTTGTCGAGCGAAAGGTGAGTTCT
>Ga0187893_10003294_pt1 | contig 33174 bp, 24 predicted proteins | sample MA1701074metaG_FD_139574 | JGI IMG/M metagenome (GOLD analysis project Ga0187893, IMG submission 139574) | White microbial mat communities from a basaltic lava cave in the Kipuka Kanohina Cave System on the Island of Hawaii, USA - MA170107-4 metaG ...
GATCGTAGAAAGAACTTTTGCCTGGATTGATACCAACCGCAGAAATTCAAAAAATTATGAACGGTTAAATAATACAAGTGTGGCAATGGTGCATTTGTCGTCTATAAGGATTATGTTGAATCGCTTTTAGACAGCTTCTTAAATAAATGCAGTAATGGAAACAAAATATAAAACATCACAAGAGGAATTCTGGTCAGGCGAGTTCGGTGATCAGTATATCGGACGAAACATGAGCGGTCAGTTATTGGCCGGCAATATACACTTTTTCTCCAATATTCTTAAAGGAGCAGAACCAGTTAAAAGCATTCATTGAATTTGGCAGCAACATTGGCATGAATCTGAAGGCCCTTCATCAGTTATTGCCAGAAATCGAATTGTCGGGGATTGAGATCAATAAAAAAGCCCACGACCAATTGATCCATTTCAAGGTCGATTACCAGCGAGAGCTTTCGCTCATTAAAGGTGTGTTTATCCACATCAATCCGGATGAATTGCAGGACGTTTACCAAAAATTATACGAAGCCTCATCCAAATACATTGTTATCGCAAAATACTATAATCCTACACCTGTTGAACTAAGTTACCGGGGTCATTCAGGAAAACTTTTCAAAAGAGATTTCGCCGACGAATTCCTTAAAAAATTCCAAGGTGTACGTTTACTGAATTACGGCTTTGCCTACCACGGCGATTATTTGTTCCCGCAAGATGATATTACTTGGTTTCTGCTAAAAAAATAGTTTTGATAGCTGTAGAAACCGCAAGAAGCACCTTATGACAGATGCTAAGACTATTTTTTAATGATATGGGGTGGTAATGGATGGCCTGATCAATTTGAAAAAGGATAGAAAAGCGGTATGAGGTTTACTTGTCATACACCCGTATTCTAATATGATATAATTTTCATATTGAAGGGCAATTAGATTTTATTTGTATCCTTTGCATCCATGATAATGAATGACCGAAAAAGAATTCTGCTCGTTTTTAATACCAAAAGGCAAGAATTGTATTCTTATTTGGGAGAGGACTTATCTTCTGATTATTACATCATTTTTACTGAAAGCGGCGAAGCGTCAGCGAATCTTCCTTCTTTTATAAAAGAAGAATTGTTTTGGAATGATTACAGAACTCCGTTCCACCTTTTAAATGCTGTAAAACCTGACGGGGTTGTTTTTCAGGAGGTGTTTGATCTAAAACAGATTGCTTTAAATATTGCCGCAAAAAGCAAAAATATCAAAACTTTTTTTCTCGATCATGGCATCTGGAATGATTTTGAAAGCATTAAAAAGAATGACCTTTCACTCAAATCAAAAAACCGCCGTCGGAAACTGGGAAAATTGAACCGCTGGCATAAAGTAATACCTGGGTATTTATTTTATTTTTCAGCAATCAGAGGAATAAAAACAAAAAACTTTGGAAAGTTTTTTGTTTTGCCGGTTATTGCCTTTTTTAAATCGCTTCTTACCTCTCTGACAAAAAATAAATTTCCCGAACGTAAGCCGGATAAATTCATTCTTTTCTCACGGCATAATTACAACACTGTATTTCATTACTATGGATGTACTGAGAAAGAAATTGTTTATACGGGTTTCCCTTTTTATGATGCTTTAGCAAACGAACAGCCAATATTAAATAGTAATGACTATATCATTTTTATTGATCATCCTTATCTTGAACATCATATTTTGGGTTGGGATGAATGTTTCCATGAAAACGTAGCAAAAGCTATAGCTGAAATAGCAGAACTCAGCGGGAAAAAGGTAAAAATCAAACTGCATCCGAGATCCAATAAAGCACTTTGGGAAAAATATGAGTTTCTTCATGATAAAGCAGAGATCATTCAACAACCTGTAAGTAATAATTTTTATTTAAATGGAAGCCTGATTATTGGCTATGCCTCTACCATGATGATCGGTTTTATATGCGCCAAAAAAAATGTAGTTCTTCTTGGGTGGCATCCAAAACCACAAATTTTTGGTATTGATTTTTCTTTATTTGGTATATGTCATAAGTCATTGAGTTTCTCTGAAGTCAAATCAAAGTTCTTATACTGGCAATCACATAATCTTGCCTTGCAAAATGAAGAAGCTTATCAGAAATTCGTTGAATACTTTAATTATCCTTTTGATGGGAATGCTTCACAGAGGATTATTGAAATTATTTCCGGGTAAGAACTCATTGTTCAACAATAGAGGCGAAGTCTTTTTTCCGCTTACAAATTTTTATTGATAAATACGTTACTAATACTGATGGGATGTCAACAGAACGGTTAAAGAGCATCAAGGGCCAATGAATTTTTTAAAACACCTGTCGGTTTATACATTCGTAAGTTTCCTCGGTGCCGGTATTAGTTTTTTCCTGGTACCCTATTTATCGTATTATATTAAGCCGGCAGAATACGGTATTCTTTCCCTGCTCAGTACATTTGTTACTATACTGGTTCCCTTTATCGGGCTTACAGCATCAGGACTTGTTACAGTTGAATACTATAGGATAAAGGATAAGAAGGAATATGCCCGCTTGTTTTCTTCCATACAGATATTGCCTGTTGCACCTTTTTTGTTTTTTCTTTTGCTGACAATATTGTTTCCGGATCTGTTTGCACGGTTTTTTGAAATTCCGCCGGAAAAAAAGAATTGGATCATTCTTTCAGTCCCAATTGCATTGTTTACCATTTATTATGAAACATTACTGGCCTTTAGTATAATTGAAAAGAAGCCGCTTATTTATGCCCTTTTTAATGTTTCGCGGTTGCTGTTGGAAGTAGGCTTGACTATTTTATTGATAACCCGTTTTGGCTTTGGCTGGGAAGGTCGTCTGATGTCTCTCTTGATTACCACTACAATTATGACCATCATTGGGTTTATTTTTTTTTTCAGGAAAAAACTGCTTACGACAAAAATATCCTGGCATTACATACATACGGGTCTGTTGTTTGGCCTTCCGCTAATTCTTCATACAGTCGGTAAATTTTTAATTAACCAGTCAGACAGGATATTTATTGCAAAAATGATCTCGCTTGATGAGGCAGGAATTTATAATATCGGATATCAAGTGGGAATGATTATGCTGTTGATTGTAAATGCCATGGGAAATTTTTTTCGGCCATTTCTTTTTGAACGATTGTCTGACCTGACATATACAGCAAAACAAAATATTGTGAAAATGGGCTACACGCTGGTGGGGTTAATGTTTTTTATATTAATCATTATGACCGTTGGCGCTCCATTTTTTTTTAAGTGGTTTGTCAGTGAGCAATACCAGAGAGGAACCATTTTTGTTTCATGGATTGGCCTTAGCTATGTATTCTGGGGGATTTATATAATTTTTTCCGGATTTATATTCTATACAAAAAAAACAACTATTCTGGCCTGGCTGGCTGTTGTAAATGTGATACTCAACCTGGGGTTGAATTATTTTTTGATAAAAAAATTCGGCGCAATGGGAGCGGCCTATGCTACTTGTATTTCCTGTTTTGTTTTGGCAGTAATTATTATTGGTATTGTGGATAAAATGTATAAACTGCCTTGGTTTAAATTTAAGTTGCAAAAAGCCTTGAGTTAACAACTCTTAGAAGAAAATTTGCATGACTGTTTTTCATTTGATTGATAATTTGAAACGAGGCGGTGCAGAGACACTCTTGCTGGAAGTTGTGAGAAATTTACCAGAGCACGACAATTATATAATTACAGTTACTGCCGGCAATGACTTTACTGCTGAAGAATGTCGTGGTATTCATATTACATCATTAAACTATGATTCAGTTTTTTCCTTTTATACTGTTATAAAAAAATTGAGGAAATTGATAAAGGAGCACCAACCCTCTCTGGTACATGCACATCTTCCGTTCGCATCGTTACTGGCCCGGATGGCAACGCCCAAACAGGTAAAACTTTTTATTTCTGTTCATAATCGTTATTCCGACAGTCTTGCAAAAAAAAGTCGCAAGCTTTTTTTTCTGGAAAAGAAAATGCATTCGGCAAGAGAAACACTCATTTTTGTTTCTCAGGCTATCAAAGATGATTATAATAAAATAATAGGCATTAAAGGAAAGACGGAAGTACTCCATAATTTTATTGCAGACAGATTTTTTAAAAATGACAAGAGTGTCGAAAGAATGCCGGAAAGCAATACAATAAAGCTTGTAGCGGTTGGCAGCCTAAAGCAGCAGAAAAACTTTTCTTCCTTGTTGCAAGCTTGTGCGCTGGTGAGAAGAAAAAATTTCACTTTAAGTATTTATGGTGATGGGCCGGAAAAATACAACCTGGAAAATTTAATCAACCGCTTACAACTTCAAAAGGTATATCTGAAAGGATCACACAATGCTATCGAAAAAGTATTGACCGGCTATGATGCTTTTATACTTCCCTCCGTATATGAAGGATTTGGACTGGCACCGCTAGAGGCGGCGGCAACCGGACTGCCACTCTTGTTATCTGATATTGATGTGTTTCGGGAAGTAACAAAAGGAAACGCTGTTTATTTTGACCCGATGAATATAAACTCTATTGCCGGAGCAATTACGAAAATGATTGATGATCCGGTACCACATAAAAAAAAGGCACTTGATTTTATTGCTGTAGTAGCAAATGAATATTCACGCAGGAACTACATGCAAAAACTTTTAAACATTTATAATTCATGACCAACCTGGCAGGCAAATTCAAAACTTTTTTCTGGTACCTGGCGAGACCTAAATATTATAACCAATTGCTCAAGCTGATCCGGTTGCGTTTATTTAGTTCGGGGGAAGAAAAGACAAGGCGAGTTGCTGCAGAGTGGTGCCGGCAAAATGCTGTATCTACCCAGGAGGCACTTAGGCTCATCACTGGCACTACAACTGTTCAGCGTATAGAAGATATGTATGCAGCAGACTTTGCCGCTGCGAAAACAAGAGAGGAAAATTGCCCGGTAAAAATGGGCGGGCCCGGCGATCTTAACTTGTTATATAATCTTTGCGAACACGCAAAGGCACAAAAAGTGATTGAAACAGGCGTAGCCTACGGTTGGTCATCTTTTGCCATTTTGCTGTCCATTGCTAAAAGAAACGGAATGCTGTGCAGCACCGATATGCCCTATCCTAAAATGAATAATGAAGATTATGTTGGGATAGTGGTTCCTGATCATTTGCGCAGCTACTGGACATTGATAAGGTTGCCTGATGATAAAGGGTTAAAGATTGCTCTTGAAAAAACAGGAGAGCTGGACTTGTGCCACTATGATAGTGACAAAACATATTCGGGCAGAATGTTCGGTTACCGGTTATTATGGAATGCACTTAAACCCGGCGGCATCTTTGTGTCAGACGATATTAATGACAACATGGGCTTTCATGATTTTTGTGAAAAGAATAACCTGGAACCCGTTATTGTTGAAATCTATGGCAAGTATGTTGGTATTGTCGTGAAAAAATAAAATGAAAAAAACGTTACGATTTTTTTTGGTAGTGACGGGATTAATGGCTGCTACTCTGAAGGTGACAGGTCAGCGTTATTCTGATAACGCTATTTACGTTGCTGATGATCTTACTCCCAACGTACTGAACGCTGTAAAAGATATGGCTTATTGGCTGGAAAAAAGTACAGGTAAAAATTTTGAGATCCAAACTACAAATAATGACAAAGAACACGGCATACAATTGATATGGTCGGACAAAGCAGGTTTGTCAAAAACTGTGCAGGAACAACTGGATCGGGATGGTCAATCTTTTTATTTATCTATAAAAGAGGGTACTGGTGTGCATATTATAGGAACAGGTGATAATTCATTTATCAATGGCATCTATACTTTTTTACAAGAGTTGGGTTTCAGGTGGTATATGCCCGGCGATGCCTGGACAATTGTGCCGGCAACGTTTAAAAAAAATATAAATATCAGCAAGGTTTATACTCCCGATTTTCAAGGCCGCTTTTATGCTGGTACTGGTGGAATAGGCCGAATCGAAGGCACGGATCCCGAAAACACTTTTAAAGCAGACTTTATTATCTGGAACAGGCGTAACCGGTTCGGTACAGATTATGCAATAAAAGGCCATTCGGGTCATTTGTTTTATAATGCGAATAAAAAGATTTTTGATGCCAATCCTGACTGGTTTTGCAATGGTAAGATCAACCGCCATGGAAGAATGGACATCAGTCACTCTGAAGTAGTGCGGTTATTTATTGAATGGGCGCTGAGCCAGGTAAAACCAGGAGATAAATTTCCAACGATAGGTGTGGATCCGTCGGATGGGGCTGGGGGAAAAGATGATTGCCTGCCAGCAAATATGCAGGGCATTAAGACATGGTCAGACAAATATTTTTACCTGGCCAATGAAGTTGCTGCAAAGCTTGACAAATCGGATACAAAAACCCAGGTACAATTGTATGCTTACGCCAACCATTCGGCTCCTCCCAATTTTGAATTGAAGAAAAATGTATTTCCTATCATCATTCCATATGCTTTCCAACGTCTTTCAACTCCCAAAGAATTTATACAGACCTGGAGCAAAAAAATGAGTGGGCGTTCCATGGGCATGTATGACTATTGGAATATAACTCAATGGAGCCGGGGAGTTCCTCAGTTTAACATTTATTCAATTCCGGAAAAGCTTAGGCTATGGAAAGAGTACAATGTAATTTCCATCAACGTAGAATCCACTAATGGCAAAGGAGCTATGGGACATGCTTTCTGGCTTGCTTCGCAAATGATGTGGAATACAAAGCTTTCGTTTGATAGCCTGTACCATGATTTCCTATCGGTTTGTTTTGGGCCTGCGGCCAATGATGTTAAACGCATGTATGACCGCTGGAGCCAGCATTACCAGGAAGAGATGGAAGTAAACCTGAGCCTGAATGATCTTGCCGCAGCTTCTGCAAAAACGAAAGATCCGGCTATAACTGCCCGGCTTAACGAATTAAAAGCGTATGTGCATTATCTGAAATTATTTTATGAATATGAGGGGAACCCATCTTCTGCAGAAGCTTTTGAAAACTTAAGGGATTATATTCATTCTATACACCATTTGCGCCTGGTGCAATCTTCCGCCTTGCTGGAACGGTATATTAAAGCGCCTAAAAATTACATGGTAAGCTTGGCCAAAAGAGCGGTGGCTAAAGCTTCAGAGCCAGTAATTGAAAATCAGTTTAAACGGGATATTAAAGAGCATTCGGAAACTTATACGATAAGCGATTTTAAGTTTGACATCAAAAACGCAAAGGCGGTTGCTGGAGAAAAGCCATCAAGTCCCAAATACCTTAATGGACGAAATAATTACGAGTTTTATGTTCCTGCCACCCGTGAATTTGAAATAAAGGCAGGTACCAATAAGGAGACCAGGTTTGTTATTGCTGATGAAAAGAAAAATTGGGTAGAGAAGATAATTCCGGCTGGCAAAGATGATTATACTACCATTAAAGTAAAATTACCTGCAGGTCGCTATAAGCTGAGCTTTGGAGACTTTGCCAGGTTCAGCAGGATTGTTTTTCCAACAGACTACGTTTTCGTTAATTCTGGTGTCTCTTATTATGATAACGCCGGGTTCCCGATTCATTATGTATATGTGCCAAAAGATGTCAGGGAGATTGTGTATGAAGACGAATTTGGGCCGGGTATAAACAGACGCGGATTCTGGATTGATCCGGACGGTAAAAAAGTGGAGGCACAAAAGGTAAAGAAAAAAATTTACCGCATACCGGTGCCTGAGAAACATAGAGGAAAGGTTTGGACATTAAATATTGGCCATCGGTCGTTCAAAATGCTTAATATTCCCCACAAATTTTCCATCCGAAAATTCCAATACGTGGAAGATTGATTCAGGTATCCATGATCAATAAAAGAATTTTATACATAACCTATGATGGTATCACTGATCCATTGGGACAATCGCAGATATTGCCATATTTAAAGGGATTATCAGCATATGGTTACAGGTTTACGATATTAAGTTTTGAAAAAAAGGAGAGATTTAAGGAGCAAGAAAATTTTCTGAACAATTTAATGAAGTCTGCGGACATACATTGGGTACCGTTAATTTTTACCAGCCGTCCACCGCTACTGTCAAAACTTTATGATGCCATGCGAATGCGTCAAAAAGCGATCAGCTTGCACAGAAAGTTTAAATTTGATATGGTTCATTGCCGAAGCTATGTAGCAGCGGATACCGGCTTAATGTTAAAGAAGAAATTTGGTGTCAGGTTTTTTTTTGACATGCGGGGTTTTTGGGCGGATGAGAAAAAAGATGGTGGCTCGTGGAAGATAGATAATCCTGTTTTTAAAGAAGTGTACAGGTATTACAAAAGAAAAGAAAAACAATACCTGCAAAATGCAGATTGTATTATTTCGTTAACGGAGGCGGGTAAAAAAGAAATGCTCACCTGGGACTCTTATAATAAAGCTGTGCCGCTGCAGGTCATTCCCTGCTGTGCTGATATGCATCATTTTTCTGTAACGGATCTTCAGCAAAAAGAAAAAGCGAAAATATCTCTTGGTGTATCGCCATCCGGCTTGCTTGTCAGCTATCTGGGTTCGGTAGGCACATGGTATATGTTACAGGAAATGTTGCTTTTTTTTAAAAAAATTAAAACGGTGTATGCATCGGCGAAGTTTCTTTTTGTTACCCATACTCCGAAAGAAGTGATAGATAAGAAAATTGCTGACTTGAATTTAGATAATGAAGATTTTATAATCACTCCGGCTAGCAGAGATGAAGTGCCTGGCCTTGTGAAAGCCTCTGATGTAAATATTTCTTTTATAAAACCAGTTTATTCTAAGCTCTCTAGTTCACCTACGAAGCTTGGAGAAGTATTGTCAATGGGAATACCCGTAATAGTAAACAGTGGTGTGGGAGATGTGCAAAAAATTGTTGATGAGGCAGCGGCCGGGTATGTGTTGAATGACTTCACTGAAAAAGAATTTACAAAAGCCGTACAGGCCATTCCATTTTTGCTTCAAAAGTCACCTTCAGCCATTCGTGAGGCGGTGAAGCATACTTTCAGCCTTGAAAGCGGAATTCAATCCTATTATAACTGCTACAAGAAAATCTTAGCATAAAAATATGAGCATCGAACAGGAAGTAAAATCCCTTTTTTCAAAACCTCATCATAATGTCATTAAGGCCAAAAACAGCCATATCTATGAGTTTACTATTGAGGATAGCAACATAGACAAGGTCACGGTAGATTCCTTTGGCGACGAATGGCAGGCTTTCCATGGCTTCAGCGAACATGAAATTCAGAAACTCGGGGATGAGTATTTTGACATCATTACCCCACAGATGCTCAATGGTTCAACCTCTGTGCTTGAGATAGGCTGTGGCAGCGGCAGATTTTTAAAATATGTAAGCGAAAGAGCCCATATGGTGGTTGGCGTTGACCCCAGTCATGCTGTCTTTGCATCGGATAAACTGTTGGGTGGTAAATCGAATGTTGTTTTAATAAAGGCATCAGCCAATGACTTGCCCTTTCAAAACGAGACATTTGATTTTGTTTATTCTATCGGTGTGTTGCACCATATACCCGATACATATAAAGCTATGCAGGCCTGTGTAGATAAAGTTAAAAAAGGCGGATATTTTTTTACTTATCTCTATTATAATCTTGATAACAGGGGTCTGCTATTCAGGTCTCTGTTTAATATGTCTGCACTTATAAGAAAAGGAGTTTCAAAGCTGCCTGCGAAATCCAAGCGGATTTGTTGCGATTTTCTTGCCATTGCATTGTACATGCCTTTTGTAGGTTTAAGCCGCTTCTTGAAGATATTGGGCGTTAAAGAGAGCATCAGGAAAAAAATTCCTTTACACGGATATGAGAATAAGAGTTTTTATATCATCCGTAATGATGCACTAGATCGGTTTGGTACTCCGCTTGAGCAGCGATTTTCAAAAGAAGAAATAAAATCAATGATGGAGAAATCCGGATTAACGGATATCGTTTTTTCAGAGAAGATTCCCTACTGGCATGCAGTGGGAAGAAAGCAAATATGACGACATGAGTAAAAGGAAGAGGAAGATTTTGATTCTTTGCCCGAGTCCCAAAGGAACAGCAGCTGCGCAACGTCTTAAATACGAGCAATACCTTCCGCTTTTGGAGCAAGAAGGATTTGTGTTTACTATATCGGGCTTCCAAACAAATCGTTTCTGGAAAATTATTCATAAACCGGGACGAATTTCCGAGAAGACCTTTTGGGTAGTTATAGGTTACATCAAAAGAATTTTCGACTTGATCAGAGCACCATTTTATGATGCTGTGTTTGTCACAATTTGGGCAACTCCTCTCGGGTTTCCGCTATATGAACATCTTCTTCGTTTCTTTAATAAAAAAATTATCTATGATTTAGATGATATGATGTTCTTAAAGAAAGTTGATCATGTAAAAGAAAATTTTTTCCAGAGATTAAAAGGAAAAAGAAAGCCGTTGGTATTGATGAAACACGCTAAGTATGTAATAGTATGTACGCCTAAGCTGGAAGAGATTGGGAAGACCATCAATAAATATAAAAATGTTGTTGATATATCCTCTACTTTCAACACGAAAAGATTTACCCCGGTTAAAGATTATCATTCAAGCGAAATAACTACAATAGGCTGGACAGGTACCCACAGCACACTTCCTTTTTTAGATAGCTTGCAACCGGTGCTTGCAGAAGTAAGCAAACAAAGAAGAATCAGGTTACTGGTTATTGCCAACAAGGAATATAGTATGAAGGATGTTCCAACTGAGTATATAGCCTGGAAAGAGGAAACCGAGGTGGAGGACTTACACAATTTTGAAATTGGGCTGTATCCGATTCCAACAAATGAATGGAGCCTGGGAAAAAGTAGCTTAAAGGCACTCACGTATATGTCCATAGCAATTCCATTTGTGGCTACAGCATATGGGACAAATTATCGCATTATGGAAAACGGAGTACAGGGCTTTATGGCTTCTACACATGAAGAATGGGTAGAGCGGATCATACAATTAATAGATAATGTGGCATTGAGAAAGCAAATGGGAATGGCGGGTAGAAAAAGAGTTGAAGATGAATTTTCTGTGACAGCGAATTTTCCTAAATACCTCAAAGTTTTTAAAACGGTAAGTGATGAAATATCTGATTAAAGACTTATAATTATCTTCTTGATCCTGGAAATATTTTGCTCATCAAGCCGTTCATAATTGAAGGATAATTGTTGAAAGAATACATATTCGTAAAGAATTTGGCCATTTAATCCAATAGAATAAAAATGAATCTGTAATGCAAAAACGAAATATTCCTTTTGATATATTGGATTCAATAAGGGGTATTGCCTCTCTTTATGTTGTGATTGCTCATTGCAGGGGCGTTCTGTGGATCGGGGGCTCCGGGTACTCTCAAAAATTTCCACGGTCAGAATGGGCGGTGAGTGAGCATTTGATGGTTGGGAGCAGCCTTCTTACAAGGCTTGCCGTCGAATTCGTCATTGTTTTCTTTGTACTATCAGGTTTTTCCATTGCCCATAGTTTGTCTGCTGAAAAGGCACCATTGCCTTTTTATAAACGTCGCCTGGTACGGATATATCCTTCTTATATTGTAGCATTGTTTTGGGCAGGATTAGTTTTCATTATTACCAGGCTTTTGTTCCCTCAATGGTATGATGGCAGCCTTACGGATTTTTCCTTTCAGCGTACCATTCAAATGAATAATTATTTTGAGCCCGGAGTTGTTATTAAGAATTTGTTTTACATGCCATCGCCCGGATTTATTACGCCATTTTGGTCACTAACCTACGAGGTTATATTTTATCTTTTGGCTCCCTTGCTGCTGCGCCGGGTTAATCTATTTGCCATTTTTTCAGGATTGTTATTTTTAACCAACCTTGTTTTTCCCAAACCTATCAGTTCGATCGGACTTCCAATGTACCTGTATCAATTCTTATTTGTATATAATATATATTTTGCTATAGGGGCCGTATTGTATAAGTATTTTGATGTTATTAAGCATTTCTTTATGAGACTGAATAATGAAATCATGATCGCAATGATTTTGATAACGCTTGGAGCAATATACACTGCCAATTTTCTGACTGGCGGAGAAAATGTGGGTGGCTTTATTCTGTCGGCATTTTTAAGTGTTTTGCTGATCACCTATTTTATAAATAAGGAGGTAAGAATTAGTTGGCTGATGAAAATAGGACAGTATAGTTATACATTATATATTACTCATTTCGCAAGTATATATCTCTACCTGGGGGGGTATTGGCTGATATTTAAACCTCAAACAAGTTTTATTTTAAACTATTTTGTTTGGATGCCGGCTGTATTTTTTTGTTTGGTAATTGCGTTTATGCAGTACAAATTGATTGAAAGCCGTACAAAGAAAATACTGAACAGCTTAAGATACAAAAAAGCTATTAAACTATTTGCAAAGGGCGATGTTTCACCGCACTCTATAAAGGAAGGCTTACCTGAGTTTGAGCTTAAAAAATGATTTACCCGGTGGTATTTTTGAATAAAATAAAAGAACCAGACTGGCTGCAAAGAAATTCAAACATGGGATGCGGTATCGCGATAATGAGCCAAAGTTATAAGAAGATATCCCTACTGCGAACGCAAAAACAATAGTAAATGCCAGAAAAAATTGAATATTAGGGTCTCTTTTTATTCCATTGATAATTCCACCCAGGCCAATAGAAAAAAGAACTTTTAGGGTGAAAAAAATGAAGAGTGCTGCCTCAAGCGCATTAAAAAAAATGATTGGCTTGTTTGCTTCCCAAAGATAGGGCCTGAAAAGTGCAACATTTACCGCTGCAGGAAATTTGGCAAGCATGCCAAGTGGGGAAGGGTCTATAGCACCAAGATCATACCCTGATCCTTCGGACTCTCTGGACATATACAATAAATACTCCCGCGTAGTAGTGGAAGTTTCAGCAATATTTTCAAGTGAGTATTGCCCCAATTCCTTTGAAAAGGAATTGGCGAATGCTAAAAATCCCATGACAATGCCTGACAATGCGAATATTTTTATTAACAGTTTAGCACCGGCGTTCTTTACTTTTTGGGAGAATTGAAACAAAACCCATAGTAAAAGAGCAGGTATATAAACTATAAGTATATAAAGTTTAACTGTTGCTAATAAATAGACACATATTAAAATTGGGATAATATAGGATAGTTTAAGTTTCCGTTGTATCAGCAGCTTGAAGGTAAAATAAGTTAACCAGCCAAGGCTTGTCATACAGACTGTATCTTTAAAAATGCCCGAGCCCCAGACAATCGAGCTGGGAATAAAAAGAAAAGCAATTGCTAACGGCTCTTTTAATTTTGGATACTGCACCGCAAATGTGCGGAATAGTGCCCAATACCCGGTAAAAGAAAGAGCTGAAAAAATTATGGTTGTCGGTAAAAAGGTATTGAATGTGAAAATATTGACTACAGCAGTTATAGCACTTACTGTATAGGCACTTGAATCTCCATACCACCGCATCTGATCCACATATTTGTATACATCTGCCTCATAATATGCGCTGGTGCGAAAAATCAGTTTTAACCATGTAATAAAAGAGTCGTCAAAACTTTGATTTATAACTTTTCCATGGTAAAAGTAAGCGGAAGTATCGCCGCCGCTATAATAATATTGGTAAACAAGCCCGATAAAAATGCCACCGATGATTTTTGCCGTGAAAGCCGGCATAAAGTATTTTCGCCAAGGATGCTGACGGGGATAAAGTTTATTCCTGATGTTGTATGCAAAGGCATAAACGATCATCAGGTACATTGGCAGCAAAATGTAATCAAGCGGTGTAATAAAATCAGTCCAAAATCGTCCCCCAATGTAAGTATTCATAAATCAAAAGATAGAAAACAAAAGCTAAGTTTAAGTAAGCACCAAAATTAGCTTTAATTGCGGAAACCTTTGACACCTTGGCGGAACTCAAAATATTAAGTTATTTCTGCAGAAGACCGCGATAAGTTGTGAAAATATAAAACAATATGTGTGGAATTACCGGAATTATTTCTTTTACCGAGAACGGAAACAAAAATTTATCAAAGACAGCCAAGGCAAACGAGAACCTTAGTTTAAGAGGGCCGGATGGTGGAGGTGTATCTTATAAAAACAATTGTGCATTTGGTCATCGCCGTCTCAGTATTATAGATACTTCTGATAATGCCAGCCAGCCCATGACAGATCCGTCAGGCCGGTATACGATTACTTATAATGGTGAAATATTCAATTTTAAAGAATTAAAAAAACAATATTTCAGTAATAAAGCAGATTGGCATTCACAATCTGATACAGAGGTGCTGCTTCACCTGTTTATTTTGTTAAAAGAGAAATGCCTGCAGTTGCTGAGCGGTTTTTTTGCAATGGCTGTTTATGATAAAGAGTTAAATGAACTGTTTGTTGCACGGGACCGTTTTGGAAAGAAGCCATTACTTTATTATGCTGATGATAACTATTTAGCCTTTGCTTCAGAAATGAAGGCATTGCTGGCCTATGATTTACCGAAAGAGATTGATTATACTGTGTTATTGCAATACCTGCAGTTAAATTATGTTCCCCAACCTCACTCTATTTTAAAAGGAGTAAAAAAACTGGAACCGGGGCATTACATGTATGTTCGAAATGGGGAAATATCGGTTTCTTCTTATTATCAACTTTGCTGGAAAAATACAGAAAGGAACAAGTTAAGCTATGAAGAATGTGAGAAGAAACTTGTTCACCTGATGGATGAATCGGTTCGCAAGCGTCTTATATCAGACGTGCCGCTTGGCGCTTTTTTAAGTGGCGGAGTTGATTCATCCGTAGTAGTTGCTCTTGCCAGCCGCCATACGTCTCATTTAAATACATTTTCAATAGGCTATAAGGACAATCCTTTTTTTGATGAAACAAAATATGCCAACCTGGTGGCAAAAAAATATGGCACCAATCATACTGTGTTTTCATTAACCAATAATGATTTCCTGGAGCATGTAGATAATATTCTCAATTATATTGACGAACCATTTGCTGATTCGTCGGCCATACCGGTTTATATACTTAGTTATTATACACGTAAGCATGTAACTGTTGCCCTATCAGGTGATGGTGGAGACGAAGTTTTTGCGGGATATAACAAACATAAAGCCGAGTGGCGCATGCGTCAGCATAATTTATTGAATAGCCTGGTAAAAGCAGGTGGGCCTATATGGAAGGTACTTCCACAATCCCGCAATAACAAATTGCTTAACATTTTCAGACAATTAAACCGCTTTTCCGAAGGGGCTCGATTAAATGCCAAAGACAGGTATTGGCAATGGGCCGGCTTTCAAACTAAAACTGAAGCGATGCAAATGTTGACACCTGCTGTCAGGCAGCAAATAAACGAGAGTGCTTATAATGCAAATAGAGAACATATTTTGCGACATTTAAATGGAGGCAATGAGCTTGAAGATTTTTTAGCTACGGATATGGATCTTGTACTACTAAGTGATATGCTGGTAAAAGTAGATATGATGAGCATGGCAAACGGACTGGAAATAAGAAGTCCGTTTCTTGATCATGAAGTGGTGGATTTTGCATTTACTTTACCTACAGCGTATAAAATTGATGGGAAGATGAAAAAGAAAATTGTGCAGGATGCATTTCGAAATTATTTACCGGAAGAAATCTATAACAGGCCCAAGCAAGGTTTTGAAATTCCATTGCTGGATTGGTTTCGAAATGAATTGAGATCAAAAATTACTGATGAGTTGTTAAATGAAAAGTTCGTTGCCAGCCAGGGAATTTTTGAACCTTCAGCAGTAAAGCAGCTCACATCCCAGTTGTTTTCTAAAAATCCCGGTGATACACATGCGACTATCTGGGCACTAATTGTTTTCCAAAGCTGGTGGAAGAATTATTTTACTAATTGATTTGCAAAAATGCCTAAAATTTTAAGGATACATAATAGGCTGATTATTGGCGGCCCTACATTAAACGCATTATACCTTACTAAGTATTTGGCTCCTGAGTTTGAGACATTGTTAGTTGTTGGCGAAAAAGATCATCATGAAAAAGATGCAGGGTTTCTGGCGAAAGAAATGGGAATCTCTACTGTAATCGTTCCTGAAATGGGCAGAGATATTAACCTGATGAATGATTACAAAGCTTACAGGGCAATAAAAAAAATCATTGGTGATTTTAAACCTGATATTGTTCACACCCATGCGGCCAAACCTGGAGCTGTAGGAAGAATGGCGGCCTTTTCTTCCAGAGTGCCGGTAGTAATTCATACATACCATGGACATGTTTTTCATTCTTACTTCGGAAAGCTGAAGACAAATTTCATTATCAATACGGAAAGGTATTTGGCAAAAAAAACCGATGCTATTATTGCCATCAGCGAACAGCAAAAAAAAGAACTGGTAAATGATTTCAAAATAGCGGAAGAAAAAAAATTCAGAATAGTGCCACTTGGGTTCGAACTTCAAAAATTCCAGGAGCAATATGAGGAAAAACGCAAAAAATTTCGAAATGAGTTTGCTTTACAGGATGATGAAATTGCTATAGGCATTATCGGCAGGCTGGTACCGGTAAAGAATCATCAGCTTTTCCTTGAAGGTATTCATCATGTCTTGCAGAATTGTTCAAAAAAAATAAAAGCGTTTGTTGTAGGCGACGGTGAAACAAGACCGGCAATGGAGGCCACAGCAAACAACCTGGGAATACAGTTTTCAAAAGGTAATGGAACTTACGACCACGATGCAACTCTCATTTTTACATCATGGCGAAGTGATGTTGATACCATTAATGCAGGTCTCGATATAGTTGCACTCACTTCTTTAAATGAAGGGACTCCTGTTAGTTTAATTGAAGCACAGGCAGCAAACAAACCTGTTATATCTACAAAAGTTGGAGGAATTCAGGATATTGTTTCAGAAGGAAAAACTGCATTGCTTTCTAATATTGACGATCCCCTTGGCTTTAAAGAAAACCTTTTAAAAATTGTTACGGATGAATATTTGAGAAATAGATTGGGTAAAAATGGGGCTGACCTGGTATTTAAAAAATATAGTGTGAATCGCCTTGCCGCAGACATGAGAAAACTATATTTGGAATTGTTAAATAAAGAATCTGCCAAATGATTTTTCATAGGGAAGTAAAACCTGCAAGCCGTTCTTTCTTTTTATACATTTTCCAAACTCTCATTTTGAGGTAAGTTATAACCATCATTAAATTATTTATAATTTCGGCATCGCACAAGCAGCCAACTATGTTTCGTTTATTTCGTTCCCGTTCCAAATCGAAAGCTGAAAAATTTGATTATGCGGTTTTAAAAACCGACATGCATTCTCATTTGCTTCCGGGCATTGATGATGGATCAAAAACCATTGAAGATTCACTCCAATTGATCAAAGGAATGAAAGAATTGGGTTATCGCAAGCTGATCACCACCCCACATATCATTTGGGATCTGTATCGCAATACGCCGCTTATCATCAGTGAAAAGTTGGATCAGGTAAGAGATGCTGTAAAAAAAGAAGGAATTGATGTGGAGATATATGCGGCTGCCGAATATTTTCTGGATGAGCATGTAGAAGAGTTGCTGAGGAAAAAAGAACCATTGCTTACTATAAGTGGCAATAAAGTGTTGACTGAATTTTCCATGGCATTTCCTTCAATGAATATTAAAGACTTATTGTTTGAAATGGCAATGCAGGGATATCAGCCAATTATTGCACACCCCGAACGTTATATTTATCTGCAGCAGAATAAAGAGTTTTATAATGAATTAAGAGATATTGGTTGTTTATTCCAATTGAACCTGCTTTCTGTCTCGGGCCATTATGGAAGAGTAGTAAAAGAGTTGGCCGAATATCTCATCAATAATAATTTTTATGACCTTATAGGAACCGATCTGCACAATACGTTTCACCTCGAAGAATTGCAAAATGTGATCGTATCAAACCCGTTAAAAAAATTAATGGAATCAGGACGGCTTATTAATGCGGATTTATAATGTTTTTCAAATAAGTATCAGCAACTTATCTAAATTATTTACAAACACTAAACTTTTTAATTAAGCAATTGTAATACTGGTATGAACGCTTTTACCATAAAGGATCTTGAAAATATTTCGGGAATTAAAGCCCATACTATCCGTATGTGGGAACAGCGTTATAATTTTTTAAAACCGCAGCGAAGCTGTACCAATATCCGGTACTACAGCAATGAAGAATTAAAAACTATTTTAAACATTGCACTGCTCAATAAATCCGGTGTTAAGCTTTCACAAATTGATAAAATGCAGCCGGCAGAGATCTGTGAAAAGATACTGGCCCTGCGTGAAGCAGAAGCAATGCAGGAAAGTGTTGTAAACGAACTGGTAAAAGAAATGATGGAACTGGAAACTGAAAAGTTTGAAGCGACCATCAACCGCTATATCCAGGATAATGGAATAGAAAAAACTATCAAAGAAATCGTATTTCCTTTTCTTGAAAAATTAGGAATCTTATGGCAAACGGGCCAAATCATACCGGCGCAGGAGCATTTTGTTTCAAATATTATCCGCCAAAAAGTAATTGTGGCCATTGATTCGGTGCCCTGCAATCCGAAAGGCAAGACATGCATTTTGTTTTTGCCCGAAGGTGAATATCATGAACTAGGTCTTTTGTTTTTATCATACCTGCTAAAAAAACATGGGTGCAGGATCATTTATCTTGGCGCCAACGTGCCCATGAAAGACATAGAAAGCATTGTTCATTCGCTGAAGCCGTCTTTTGCCTTTGTTCATCTTACCTGTCTCTCTCCCAATTTCAATTTTGAACACTTTCTGCGATTAGTTGAGCAAAAGATGTATTATGTACCTCTTATCATCTCCGGCTGCTCTACTCGTACCTTTCATAAAACCATTCCCCCGTCTGTCCAATTCAAGCGATGCTTTACTGAGGTGGCCGAATTCATCGAAAGCATTTGATTTACATTGTGTTAAAGTTTTTCAAATGTGACCTTTTCTGAAAAAAGAATTTTTTTAGCACCATTAGTTGTTTAACTTTATGCCTTATAAAATTAAACAAAATGTCTGTCAAGGAATTCAATGAAGTATTGTTAGAAAATGCTGATTTCCTGAGACCTTTTGCCGTGAATCTTACCAAAGACAGTGAAGCTGCAAACGATCTTTACCAGGAAACGCTATACAAGGCGTTAGCAAACCAGGAAAAATACAGTGTAGGAACAAATATTAAAGCATGGTTGTTTACCATCATGCGTAATATTTTTATCAATGACTATCGCCGCAAGGCAAAACAAAAAACCGTATTTGATAATTCAGCAAATGATTACCTGATCAATCTCAAACAAGCATCAGTGAGCAATGCGGCCGAGAGCAGTTTGCGAATGAAAGAAATTACTGAAGCTATCCATCAGTTGCCCGAAATATTTAAAGTGCCTTTCAAGCTTTATTATGATGGCTATAAATACCAGGAAATAGCTGATGTATTGGCGGAGCCGCTGGGTACTGTGAAAAGCCGGATACACTTTGCCCGTAAATTATTAAAGGAAAGACTTAGCAGGTACTGATCATAAATTTATTTACTTGCAGCCGATAAAACTGTAATAGTCATTCAAAGTGGCTTTACTGGTTTATCGGTTTTTTATTGTGAAAATATAATGGCTCATCTTCGGAAAATCAACTGATATATTACATGGAAAGAAAAGTTATACTGGTAAACGAAAAAGATGAAATAACGGGTACTGCGGAAAAAATGGAAGCTCATCAAAGGGGTTTGCTTCACCGGGCATTCAGTGTTTTTATTTTTAATACCAAAGGTGAAATGCTTTTGCAGCAAAGAGCCATCAATAAATATCATAGCGGCGGATTATGGACAAATGCCTGTTGCAGTCATCCGCAACCGGGGGAAGCAACAGATGATGCGGCTAAAGTGAGGTTGAAGGAAGAAATGGGATTTGAAACTTCTATTTCTAAAATTTTTGATTTTGTTTATAAAGCGGAATTTGAGAATGGCTTAATCGAATATGAATTTGACCATGTATTTATTGGTGAATATGAAGGAAAAATAAACTACGATAAAGGTGAAGTAATGGATTTTGCTTATCGAACTATGGATCAAATAAGCTGTTCATTAAAAGATAATCCTGAAGAATATACAGCATGGTTTCTTATTGCATTTCCTAAAATAGAAAATTGGTGGAAACATAACTATAAAAGCATTGCTTGATGCAACAGAGTTATACAACTATCAATAATTCTTACTGATCAGGATCCATTTGCATAAACTCTCTCTTCACTGCTTTCAGCATACTGAAAAGCTGCGCTACCTGTATCAGCAGCATTACCGTTAATGCCAGCAATACATACCAGGGCAGTCTTACTTTGTCAATATTAGTGATGTGCTGAAATTTTTCAAGATGCCATCCGGCTAATGCAGCACCGAATGCCATACCTACCAGCAGAAATGAAAGAAGCGAATACACCACTTTCATAAACATGATGCGCATTGTAGAATAACCCACTTTAAAATTTTCAAAAATAGCAGCAGGTATGATCAGCACCAGGGTGATCCAACTCCAGTTGCTGCCAAACCATTTATCACTTAACGCCAGGTTGAGCACAAGTATTAATATAATGGAAAGAAGTCCCCATGGAAAAGTCAGAAAAAAAGAAGGCCTGGTTGATTGCTGTGGCATGGTGTATTTTTTATGATTAAGAAAGATAGAAATAATCCGGGATAAAATCACACGGCTGAATTGCAACGGAAGATAAAATTCAACTCTGAAAGAGAAATCTTATATTTAGTACAGCATTTAAAACTATGACAGAAACAGGCTTTCTGCATTTGAAGTCAACTATTCTAAAGCTCTTGCGAACTGGTCTTGATCCACGATTGACTTACCATTGTGCTGAACACACTGAAGATGTATTACAACAGGCGGAGCGTATTGCTGCCGGAGAAAAGATCACTGATAAACGATTATTGCTATTGATACGCATCGCTGCGCTTTTTCATGATACCGGTTTTCTTCGCACTTATAAAGGACACGAAGAAGCATCCTGCGATATCATGGTTGATTTTATAAAAAATGAAACCATTACTGAAAAAGATATTGTTCTTATCAAAGGAATGATCATGGCTACTAAGCTTCCGCAGTCGCCATCCACGCTGCCGGAGATGATCATTTGCGATGCTGATCTTGATTATCTCGGGAGAAGCGATTTTGAAAGGATCAGCAATATGCTGAAAGAAGAATTTTTGATTTATGGTGTTATTAAAAGTGAAGAGGAATGGAACAACCTGCAGGTAAGCTTTTTTAATAATCATCGCTATTTTACTCAATCGTCCATCCGTGATCGTTTACCCATGAAAATGAAACACCTTGAAAAACTAAAATCCAAATCAGTAGAGAAATAATATTGACTAAATAAACTGTTTGCATGAGGCCGTCTAAATTCTGGTTGAGAGTTCTGAACGTATATCCTGATGAGTGGTACGTAGTGAAGCTGTTATACGTGTTTCAATTTTTCCAGGGCGCCGGCATTGCTTTTTTCTTTACTGCTTCCTTCGCTCTTTTTTTAGATAAGTTTCCTATTACTGAATTGCCCTGGGTAATGGTTTGTGCTGCTTTTCTGCTCTGGGGCGCAGGTTTTTTATATACAAAACTGGAACATAAATTAAGTTTTGAAAAATTCAACTGGTCTGTCATTCTTTTAATGGCGATCAGCATACTGGCTCTTTGGGCCTTTTCCTATGGAGATACACAACCCTGGTTTTTATACCTGATGATGGCATGGTTTAATGTTTTGTATCTTTTAAACAATTTGCAGTTTTGGGGCACCGCTGCATTGCTTTTCGATCTTCGTCAAAGCAAGCGGCTGTTTGCTGTGATCAGCGCCGGCGATATTCCGGCTAAACTTATTGGTTATACACTTGCTGGTTTGTTTGTGAAATATACAGGTACTCAAAACCTGCTGTTAATAGGCGCAGGTTGCATGATAGCTTCGCTTCCTTTCTTTAATAAAATTATGCGTTCAGGGCATCCTGAAATACATGGTCACGTACGCGGGCATCATAAACATAAAGCAAAGCACTCACAAAGTATAGGCAAACTTGTCAGACACATTGCAGACAACACTTACATCAGGCGGATTGCATTTATATCTTTGCTTACTTCTACTTGCATTATTCTTATCAACTATGGCTTTTATGGAGAGGTAAAAAAAGAACATAATACTGATGTGGCATTGGCCAGGTTTATAGCTTTCTTTTATGCCGGCTTAAGGATAATAGCATTTGTAACCAAAATGGTTTTTACAAGCCGGCTTACGGCATCTTTGGGTATTCGTAAAGCTCTTTTTATTACCCCAGTGGGCATGGTATTGTTAGTCGGTATTATTGCATCGGTAAGCTGGTTGACCCCCGATCAAAAATTGATCTTTTACCTGTTTGGTGTTTCATCCATGCTGATTGATGTGTTTCGTACTTCTTTTAATTCTCCTGTATTACTTACACTAATGCAGCCATTGCCGACGCATGAAAGATTAAGGGCACACAATATTGTAAAAGGAATCATGGATCCTTTTGCGTCGCTTCTGTCAGGTATTTTTTTACTTTCTTTATTTTACATGCACAGTAAGGTTGATCTCATGTTCCTGTGTTATGTATTGCTTGTTTTGGGTGCTTTTTGGATAGTTGGCGTGATATTGGTTAATCGCCAGTACCTCGATATTCTTATCAAAACTATAAGCAACCGTTACTTCAGCAGGGAAGAGTTTGATTTAAAAGACGAATCCGTCATTCAGCAGCTTAGTAAAAAAATGATGACTGCGAGTGACCTGGAAGTGATCAGTATACTGCGGATGCTGAACAGTAAGATAGATGCTACTGCGGTAGATTTGATCAGCAGTTTATTGCAACATCGTTCAAGCCAGGTGAAAATTGAAGCCCTAAAGCTTATCAGCAACCGAAATATTGTCAATTCAAAAAATAGCATTGACAATTTATTGGATAATGAAGCTGATAAAGGGGTGAAAATTCAGGCTGTAAAAACGTATTGCAGAATGGCAGAAAAAGATTGGCCGGTTGCAGTCTGGCTTGATCATTCTGACGAAAGCATACGCAAAGCTGCCGTTACCGGAATGCTGGCAAATGTTAATAGCAATATTATGAGTAAGGCAGAGAATGTACTTAACAGCTTGCTACATTCCAATAACAAGGGTGATAAATTCATTGCCATTTCCATTTTAGCTGAAGTAAAAGATGAATATGATCATCCGTCTCATGCTCATCTGATTGATGACACAGATGATCATATTAGCAAGTTAAGTATACAGGCAATTGGCAAAGCTTGTCATGCCAGCACACTTGCTGCCGTGTTCAGGCATATTACATCAAAGGAAAAACAGGTGCTTACTGCACTGCATGATACAGGCGAATATGCATTGCCGGGAATCAAAGAACAATTATTCAGCAATAATATTTCTGGGTCATTACAGCAAAAGCTAATCGTATTATGTGGCAAAATCGGTGGCGAAAAAGTCATCGGGGTATTATTAGAATTGCTGCAAAAACAGCCTCTGCAGCCGGGGACAATTGTAAAAGCACTGCACCGGTGCCGTTATATAGCCAATGAACAAACACAAAAACTACTCGAATCAATAGCCCGTCAATACATAATATATGGTGTGGAGTTGTTGCACATGCAGGAAGCTTTGTCAAAAGAAGATTCACGTTATAATGTATTGAATAGTTCGTTGCATTTGGAAATACAGGAAATACGTGAAGTTTTGCTTTGTCTTTTCGGATGCTTGTACGACCGTGAAAAAATTAACCAGGTAAAATATGGGCTTAATGCCAGTCATAAAGGAAGTGTAGCCAATGCCATGGAGATAATAGAATTAACTGTGAAAAAAGATATTGGCCGGCAGTTCAACACCATGTTTGAAACTACTACCATTGAACAACGATGTACAGCCTTGCGTTCATTGTTTACAGAAAAGCAATTCGGCCAGGTGGAGCATATACTGACAAGGATATTATCTGAAAAACCGGTGCTTTATTATAATTGGACAAAGGCCTGCTCACTTTATATATCGAAAAAAAATTTTCATCAGCTCGACAGCGGGCTTTACAATAAATTCATTCATTCTGATAATGAACTTTTAAAAGAAACAGCATTATTTGCATCTGCAACTTCTTAACTTTAATGCATGGTAAAGGCAAATACAGACGGGTTATTGCTGGTAGAAAAAGTTCTCATTCTTAAATCGCTTAGTATTTTTAAAGATACCCCCGAACATATATTGGCGGACCTGGCTCCGCTGATGCAGGCAGAAGAATATGAGCAGGGAACACTTATTTTTCGTGAAGGAGAAATTGGCGACTGCATGTACATCATTCACCAGGGTGAAGTACGAATACATAAGAGCAATACAACGCTGGCTATACTAAAAGAAAAAGAAGTGTTTGGAGAGCTTTCATTGCTTGATTCGGAAGTTCGTTCGGCCAGCGCCACTACTCATGCTGATTGTTCTTTATTCAGGATAGATCAGGAACCATTTTACGAATTAATAGAAAACAGGCCCGAAGTGGCGAAAGGGTTTATTAAAATTCTTTGTCAGCGGTTGCGGGCACAAAACGAAAAATCCGTTAATATAAAGTAGTATTTATTATTGCAGGCTTGATTCAGTTTTGCTTGCTCCAACTATTGTTGGCATTTCGGTTTCTGACATTTCATATTCTACATAATACATATCAAGCTCTCCAAGATTTTTTGCATAAATCTTTCCCCTGTATGTACAATTGAAACGATCTTTAATGGTTTCATAGGTATGAGCTGAAATATTCACTTTGCCAGGCGTACCATTGCTTTCCATACGGCTTGCAATGTTCACGGAGCTTCCCCATACATCATAGGCATATTTTTTCTTTCCTACCACTCCAGCAACTACCGGCCCGATATGAATTCCTATTCTTATTTCCCAGGGGAGTAATCCTTTTTCGGCCCGCAACGAATTGTATTTTTCCATAAAACCCTTCATCTCTATAGCGGCTTTAATGATTTTATATGCATGATCAGCAGCAGGTGAAGGAATATTGCCGGCACACATATAAGCATCTCCAATGGTTTTAATTTTCTCGAGACCATATTTTTCAACAATCCCGTCAAACGCAACAAAACATTCGTTTAAGTCTTCTACTAATTCGCCGGGTGATAATTTATCAGCAATAGAAGTAAAACCTTTGAAATCGCTGAATAAAATAGATACTTCTTCGAAATGACGCGGTTTTGATTCGCCGCTTGTCTGCAATTCAGTGGCTACTTCTTTAGGCAGTATGTTCAATAAAAGTTGTTCGATCTGGTCTTTTTGTTTGTCCAGGATTTTATTGGTTTTTGCTTTCTGCAAATAGTTCCGGTAAATGATAAAGGCAATGATCAGCAGCAACCCCAAACCGATGGTCATTCCATACCTCGCCTGCTTCTCTGATTTAATTCTTTCTTCTTTTAAAACCAGTTCACCTTCTTTCTTGGAGAGTTCAAAATCAAATTGAAGCTGGTTTAGTTTCTTTTTACTCTCAATACTGTAAATACTGTCTTTAACATCAGCATACAAAGATTGATAGAGATAAGCGTTTGAATAATCCTTGTTTTTTAAAAACGCTGATGACATATCTTTATACAGGTCTTTCAATTCTACTTTTACATCATCCATTTCCTCTGCTATCAATCTTGCTTTATCGTAAAATTCAATCGCCTTTGAAACATTATTGAGCACGGTGTTTACATCTGCAATGCCTCTAAGGCTGCGAATTTCCTGGAGTTTGTCATCAAATTTTTTAGCAATTTTCAATGCCTTGTTGTGACTTTCCAGCGCCTCGTTAAATTTTCCTTCTTTAAGATAAATTTTGCCAACGCCATTGTAGGAAAACGCCGATGAAAACTCGTCACCGGCAGCTTTTATTGAACGCTCAAAGTATTCCAGTGCTTTGAGATAATTATTGTTGTCAAAATAAACTTCGCCAATATCGCCGGTAATCACCACGAAGGCTTCAGTATTGTTATTAGCTTCAACAAGAGGCACTGCCTTCGATAAATATCCCAGCGCCTGCGGATCTTTTTTGTTATGGTAAATGCTGCCAATGTTTATTAAAGCCGATATCATTCGCAAAGTGTCGTCCAGCTTTTCGGCAAGCTGCAATGACTTTAAACTATATTCAAGTGCTTTGGCATCTGCTCCCTGGTTAAAATAAATGGCGCCTATATTATTGAGCATATTGGAAATGCCAGCATCATCTTTTATACTTTCAAAAATTTGTAATGACTGGCTCCAGTAATCAAGTGTTTCTCCATACATGCCCTTCATGTAATACACCATGCCGATATTTTTCAATGCTAAAGCTTCGCCTTTGGCGTACTCAATATCAGCAGCCATTTCTTTTGCCTGCAATGCCAGATCAATTGACTGGGCAGAGTCACTTCCTATCAGGCTTTTGCTTGAATCAATGAGTTTGTTTACAAACGCAGTATCCCTGGCTTGTCCATGCACGATAATGTTTGCTATCAAAGCCAGCACTAATAAAAGCTTTCTCATTCAATTACAGTTAGGGTTCTGAAAATGATTTGGCTTCGTTTCTTTACTAAAGTTATTAAAAGGAAGCCAAATCATTTTTTTGTGCATTACATTACATTTTTACAAACCTGAATGTCTTAATGCCGCCGGTAGTTTTTGCTTTAATAAAATAAACACCTTTGCCGAGCCTTGAGATATCCAACTCATACATGCCATCATTTATTCTTTTCACACCAATCGTATTTGTTTTACCTGCCACATCAAATATCTGGAAGTCATTAACTGACTTTACATCCGTTTCAAGTTGCATCCTTACTATAGTTGAAGCAGGATTGGGATAAAGCCTGGTTTCTCTCGTTTCAATTGTTGTGTTTGTTACAGGTTGAGATTTACCCGGTCTGAATGTCACAATTGGCGGGCCTACCGTTAAAGTACCATCCTGGAATACAATTCTGTAGTTTGGATTAAAATGAGTTCCGCCTACAATTATTGGATAATCGCCTTCAGGTGATAAATCTGTTGCAGTTGTATTGGCTGTAATGCCATCTGCAGGATTGATAATAATAACAGCAATTGCATCTTTCGCAATTTGATCGTGCAGCAAGTGACCGAATTGATAACAGAAGAAATACCAGCTTGATTGTTGTGTAATGTAATAAACTCCCGGCCTCGAAGGCGCTGTGAATGTGTTATTGATCGTTCCCGAGCCAGAGCCGGTACCACTGACATCGTAACAAACATCAAATATATTTCCAGTGAACTCGCCATTAGTAATACCGATATAATTCTGGGTTATACAACCCGGACAATATGTAATATATCCGGGGATTATATTCTGCAAATGATTCCAGGTCCAATTGCCGGTCAATGTCAGCGTTTCGCCGGGCGTAGCATAATAAACATTTGAAGTGCCATTGATCAGCACATCAGTGTAAGTGGTGCGTCTTTCCAACTGGTCAATAGATTTGGGCAAAGAAGGATATACAATTGGCAAACTTAAAGATGCCGGTGTATCATCGTAAGCAAAACCGCTGTAACTAATAGTCAATGGTGGGTTGGGATCGCCTGCATTCTTAGTCTTATTATCGGCCGAAACGTTCAATGGTTTCTTGGTAATTATCACGAGGCCTGCTCCGTAAGTCACTTCAAAGTTTTCATTCACAAAAGCACCGGGTATCAATGTTTGATAACCTGCTTCAAGCCCTGTGATCATATTCATAGAGAACATGCCGCCCACATCTCCAAACTGCAAGTTGATATCATCTTCATCAACCAATACAACAGTGTTTGCATTGTTAGTAGCGCCGCTTACATCAAAATTATTTACCAATGCCTGCAGTTGTCCGTTTACCAACGCCTTCAACTGACCATTTGGATAAACCCATGTTTCACCGTTTACGATGGCTTGCAATTGCCCGTTTACAATACTGTAACTGTTCACCGCCTGCAATTGTCCGTTTACAATAGCTTTTAACTGGCCATTTACGAGTGGTTGCAATTGACCATTCACCAATGCTTGCAATTGCCCGTTTTGGAAGACAACAAAAGTCAATTCACCATTTACGATAGCCATCAACTGACCATTTACCATCGCCAGCAATTGACCGTTGACTAATGCTTGCAGTTGTCCATTTGCAATAGGAATATAGGTTCCGTTTACCAATGCCTTTAATTGACCATTTGCTAATTGAATTACACTTTCTGCTACTATTCCTTCGCCGTTAACCAATGCTTTCAACTGACCGTTCACCAGGGCCATCAATTGTCCATTAACTAATGCAACTAATTGCCCGTTCACAATAGCCTGCAATTGGCCATTCACTAAATTAAAACTGGTGGTTGGAACATCGGTTACCACTCCATTCACCAATGCTTTTAGCTGTCCATTTACGAGAGCTTTTAACTGGCCATTGACCAACGCCTGCAATTGCCCATTGGATAATAATGTAAGATCAGTTGCAAGTTCCAATTCACCATTTTCCAACACCATCATCTGTCCATTCACAATAGCAACAAGTTGCCCGTTGACTAATGCCTGTAATTGACCATTTACGATGGCCATCAATTGACCATTTACCATCGGTGTTAGTTGTGCATTTACAATTGCTTTTAGCTGACCGTTTACAATAGCCAGCAATTGTCCGTTGACTATGGCTTGCAGTTGACCATTTACCAAAGTCATTTGCTGACCGTTCACCAATGCTTGCAATTGTCCATTCGATACAGATAATTCTACTGTAGCCTGCAGACCATTGACGGCAGCAAGAATTTGTCCGCTGGGAACAGATTCCCAAACGCCATTTACAAGGGCCAGCAATTGTCCGTTTTGAAAAGTAATATCATTAACATCAGCAATTACGCTATTCACTAAGGCCTTTAATTGACCATTCACCAATGCCTGCAATTGTCCGTTCACCATAGCCAATAGCTGTCCATTCACCATAGGTTGCAGTTCTCCGCCGGGCACTGCAGCTTTTGCACTTCCATTTGTCAATGCCTTTACATTCAGAAATGCTCTTGCATTTGCAGTTGCAGATGCATCAACCATCGTTGATTGGGCCGGATCCGATTTATAGTTTTGCAATGATTGTGCTGATACATCAACAACAAATCGCTGTTCCCCGATTTGTGAAAGTGGAACATTATTTACGAGGGCTTTCAACTGACCGTTTTCCACAACGAATTTTCTGGCATTGAATACAGATTGAAAACTTGCCATTGCACTCATATTGGTAAGATCAATAGCCGGAATCTGATTACTGAATCCATTAATTAAAACCAGGCCATTATCAGCTAAATATTTTTTGTGCAATGATTTTATTTCCTCTAATAAATGAGGAGATACAACGCCATTCTGATCTACTTCATACACGTAACTAATACCTGACAAATCATCTCCATACTTTATAGTCTTTGTTTCAGGCGTGATCTTTAATGTCATTCTTTCCACCGTTAAATTGCCGGACACAAATTCAAATTCATATTGTGACAAAAGTGGATCATCGGGTGGCAACGGTGTGGTTCTCGCAATGGAAATGCCGTAAGAGCGAGGACTGCTGAAAGTAACGGCATTGGTAGCTAATGTCAGATCATCCAGCTTCAGTTCTGCCAGTGTAAGGCTTGTTTGACTAATGTCTAATACGTCTGCCCCGATGATTACAGACACTTGTGCAGTTAAAACAGGATTTTCCTGGCCATACTTTCGGCTTTTATTTTCTGCCTTCACTCTTATTTTAACTCCTGAACTGAAAAATTGCAGTGCTTCTGAAAATCCCCCGTCGGTATTGCTGATGCTTTTAGGTGGACTGTATAACTTAAATAACGGATCCTGGCCAATAGGAATTGCAGGCACTGTAGCTGTGGCCGTTCCAATACCGGTAAGCGGATCAATGGAAATATTGGTTGCATAAGGCGAGTTGTTGACATAAATCTGGGTAGCATAGGTTAAATACTTACCGGTTATTTTTACTTCAAATGGATCGGTACCGGTTTCTGCGCCGGCAACAACTGCTTCTAACGTTGATATGATTGGTCTTGCATTAGCTATCTGCGTCATAGCAGAATCAGCCTGCACATATCCATAGCCACCTTCATACGAGTGACCCGAAGGCAGGTAAGAAAATGTTCCGGCAGATGAAACTAATTGTTGTTTTATTTCATAAGGTGTAACTGTGGTTTGCAAATTAAACTTCTTGCGTCCCTGAATTATTAATGCACCAACTGCAGCCACATGTGGTGCAGCGGCAGAAGTACCAAAGAAATTGGGATATGTATCGCCGTCATTAAATGGTGCGCCGCCAAGATTTACAGTTGTGTTGACGCCATTTGGCCCAATAAGAACTGGATGATTGCGCTGAACAAAACTATTATTATTGTTTCGTGTAAATGTTCCGCCTCTTGATGAGAAAGAAGCCACACCCGGCCATACCGGTGTGAAAGGTGGAATATCTGCGTATAACATAGCTCCAACTGAAATGGCACTATCTGCGTTGGGATGACCTACAATGGAAGAAGTGCCGGACTGATAATCGAGAATAGTGCCATCGCCACGGAATATGATGTATTTAAATCTTACATTGCTGCTGCCTGAAGCTCGTACTATCATCAATTTGGCATTTGTTTCTTCCTTTACAGTAAAAGCACAAATTTCAAAAGGATCGCCAAAGAGATTGCTTCTGTTAAAACCAAATAATGTAAATCCGTTTGCACCTACAAGGTAAAGATCCATATCTGTTTGAACACCTGTTAAACTTCCCAAAGAACTAAATTCATCACTCCACTGTAAACCGATGGTATAAGAACCCTTTTTCAGATTGATGGTTTGATAAATGTCCGATGCATTGGGCCCAAACTTATGGATCTGACCGGTTGGAATAACCGCAGTATTAGTAACACCATTGAAAACAGCCTCATAAGATTTGTTGCCGAAATTACCTGCCGAAGAAAAATAAGTAACTCCCTGCGCCACCACCTGGTTGACAGCCTGTGCAACTATGCCGTCTCTTTGAAAAGGTTCAGTAATGTAAGTAAGGTCGTCAACAATTATATCGCAGCGTCCGCCGGGCAAGTTATTATCAGCCAGTTTTTGAATGGCATTTGCAAAATGACCCGCACTAAGGAAACCTGTATGGAATGCAAGCTTTGCTTTGGGCGCAACGTCATGCACAATTTGCAGCATAGCTCTTCCTTCATCATTTCCTCTTTGGGCCAAATCTTCTATTACTTGTACCGGGTTGGGATTGTCGTTTGGCTGCCCGCTTGATTTTATACCGGGAAGATCACCTTCGTTAACATCAGTCTGCGCTCCCAGCTTTGAATCATAACTATCCGAGATCACTCCTATTTTTACGCCGCTGCCATCCAGGCCAAATCTTGATCTGACGGTATTTGACCGCATTGTAATATCCCCCATCGAAGTCACAAGCCCTGTATTGGAAATAGGCGGGTAGAGTGGTCTTACATATTCTATCCTGGTGTTGCTATTGAGTTGTGATAAATTATTTATTGGGAAAAATCCTGTAATAGTAAAGACATGCGGGCCGTTATCTATTATGCCCGTCATACCTAAAGCAATTAATTGATCCCTCAATGTAATATCATTAGCCTCTTTGCTTACCACTTCTATCATCACTTTACCCGTGTTATCTAATATGAAAATTTCATTTTCGGGAATAGAAGTGATCGGCGAAGGATTTTGAGATAGCGAAAACAATTCAGCGCCGATAGTATTATTAGCAGTAGTTACTTTTCCGTTAGCAGGTGGCGGATAATATGGTTCTACATAAACGGGATCGGCAGCAGGCGCCAGGTAAAGCAGTCTTAGATCGTTTTTTATAGTTACTTTTTTTCCACTCCACAAGGCCCCCAAAATATGGTATCTGCCATTTGGCAACGCAATAGTATTGATAACAGAGATGCCTCCGTTAGGAGCCCATATATTCCCTAACCAAACATAATTGCCTGAAGGCAGTGATGACGGGCCTTGTAAGTCGAAAGCGTTTCCGCCGCAGGTTGAACCATCGCCATGCACTTCAGTATATATTCTTGATGGATAATTCCCATTTTTGGTACTCACTGAAAGCAAACCCCAACGGGCATCTTTTATAATAAAAATGTTGATAGTGCCGGTAGTAGTATTTTTAAAATCAAAGACGAATTTGTTTGATGTTGCACCATTATCAACTTCATTGAAGATATAATTGCCCGGCCCATTAAAAGCGATAGTTTTATTGCCTGTAAGAGCAAGCTTGCGATACTTGCCAGGTGAAATAGTTTGTGTACCGGTTATGTTTGTAGTACCTGCCTGGTTATCGAATGGAGTATTACCGGGCATTGACGGCAATACAGGAAGTGTAATACCGGAGCTAATGCCACCTGAAGGATTTGGCCCGGTATAATTTGAAGAAGTTGGCGCCGGCACAGCCACTTTGCCGGTAACAGTTCCGGAGCTGATAGTTATCTTACCATTAGCAGTAAGGTCGCCGGTAATTTTGCTGCTTGCACCACCTGATATTATCGGACTTAGATTGGTACCGGCCCGGCTTGCAAAAATGTTTCCGGTGATCTTAGCATAGTCTTTAAAGAAAATCCGGTTTCCGCTATAGATATTTCCTTTAAGTGTCAGATTATTCTTGATATCTATCAAGTGATTTGTTCCGATATTTCCTTCAATATTGGCCGTATTATTAATAAATACTCCCTGTGTATTATTATAAGAGTTAGTAGCGGCACTTCCGCCCCATATTGCAAAATCAGTAAGCTTTAAAGTTTGACCCTGTAAGCGGTTATTACCAATGATAACAAAACAAATAGCAACCGATAGATAAATTGATTTAAGTAAGTAAGGTGTAAAGATTTTCATGTTAAGCAGTTTATGGCATAATAAAATTTTCTCCCCGCAAGTTGCTTTCGGGCCACTTTACAGGGATAAGTTAAATGTCACACGGCAAGTAATCCAGAAAATATTAATCAGATATTTTCCCGCAGAAGAGTACAGGATTAATGAAACTTATTTCAAAAGGTCATCAGAAAAAATTCAAGAGGGGAAGAATAACAATGAATTACCATCACCAGAACTTATGGTAATTACTTAGAAAGATATGAAAAAAGCGGTAATTTTTTGGTTTGCCTGCCGATTTTTTAAAATGTATCAAAGTGTGAGGTTAAATGGTTGAGCTGCCTGCCGAAACGGATGGAAA
>Ga0187893_10003296_pt1 | contig 33159 bp, 18 predicted proteins | sample MA1701074metaG_FD_139574 | JGI IMG/M metagenome (GOLD analysis project Ga0187893, IMG submission 139574) | White microbial mat communities from a basaltic lava cave in the Kipuka Kanohina Cave System on the Island of Hawaii, USA - MA170107-4 metaG ...
ACCGTGCTCTTCGATCCGGGCCGCATCAAGCGAGGGCTGATCCCGCACAAAGACGTGGGACCGGCGCTCATCGCTTCCCGCGCCTACCAACTCGTGATCGACCGCGACTGGCCCGACGCCGCCGGCAACCCCCTGATGCGTGAATTCAGGAAAGCTTTGCAAATAGTGGAGGAGGACCGCACGCCGCCGGTTCTCGACAACTGGCGCGTCACGGCTCCGGCCCCCGGCACAGCCGATGCATTGGCGATCGAGTTTCCCGAGCCGCTCGATGCGGCGCTTCTGGAACGGCTCATCTGGGTGGAAGACGCCTCAGGCCATAGTCTGGAAGGCGCCATTTCACTGGATCGAAACGAGACGCTCTGGAAGTTCCAGCCCGCCAGGTCTTGGAAGCAGGGTGATTACCAAATCAAAGTCGCCATGCATATGGAGGATCTGGCGGGTAATCGTATCGGCCGGCGATTCGATGTCGATGCCTTTGAGCGGGTCGAGATGCGGCTTACCACGAAGACTAGCGTGATTCCCTTCCGGATTCCACGCGCAGCAGCGCCAGAGTCGCCCAACCGCTAGTCGAAATATGCTGCGCGTAGCTTACCCCGCCGCTCGGGCGCGTGGTGGCAGGCCAGCCGCCGTTTGAAAGCTGTACGCTTTTAAGCCAGGCTTCTCCACGGCGCGCGGCCTCTGGATTTTGGCCGGTCCCGGTCAGGACCAGCAGCGCCAGCGCGGTGTCGAATACTTCCGCGGGCGCCCCGCGGTAAGGCCCCCAGCCTCCATCGCGCGTCTGTGCTTCGAGCAGCCGCGTAACGATCTGCCGCACGATGCCCGCTCCCCGCTCCGGGCGCGAAAGGCGCAACCCGAGCGCCACCGCCGCCATGTCGGGGGTCGACTTCGGCGTCAGCTTTTCGAGCCATGCCATCCCCCGATCGATCGGCTCGCGAAACCGTTCCCTGCCAGCCGTGGTGAGCGTTCGCAACGCGGCGTATGTGGCAAGCGATGTGCCGTATGTCGCGGGCGAACCCGTCGCGGCTTCCTGGTCAAGCGGCCAGGAGCCATCGGCGGCCTGCATTCCCGTCAACGCTTGGGCCGCTTCCATAAGCGCGGCGCGGTTGTCGATTACTCCTGCTTCGAACGCTTCGGACAGCGCGAACGAGAATTGAATCCGCGCCAGCCTTTTGTCACGAAACGCCGCGTCGGTTTGCTGGTGGTCCCACTTACCAGGCTCTGCCAGCCAGGCGAGGCTATCGCGCAGCGCGCCATCGGGAACCTGCAGGCCCAGCCGGCGAGCCAGCACCAGCGCCCGCGCCGCATCGCCGTTATTGTGGCAGGAGTAGCAGCCGTTGGCCGGCTTCCATGCGGGCACTTCCGTGGAAAGATACGAAAGCGCCCGGTCCAATGCGGACGGCTCTACAGCCCAAAGCGTCACCGAAAAGGGGACCATGACCCATTTCCCGATCATTTGTCCGGATACACAATATTCGCCTCGCGCCATGGTGTTCCAGCCCGCCCGTTGTAATCGAACACAATCTTACCCGCCCGCAGGGTCATCTCGCAGCCGAGCCTCTGGGTCCCGTCAATCTTGCCACCCTTGACGTCGGTGAAAGCGAAGCGGCCCCGTTCCAGCCTGAGCACCGCGATATCGGCTTCCGCGCCTACGCTGATCTGGCCCAAAGCCGGACGCTTGATCATTGCGGCCGGCGCGGTAGTCGAGGCGCGGATCACTTCCTTTAGCGGCATGCCCATCGCCATGAATTTCGACATCACATTCAGCATGTCGATCATGTCGCCGTTAATGGAGCCGGAGTGAACGTCAGTGGATATGGAATCCGGGAAGAAGCCTTGTTGGACCATTGGCTCTGCCAGACGGAAATGGAAACTGCCGCCGCCATGGCCGACATCGAATTTCACACCACGCCGGCGCGCCAGGTGAAGATACTCGGCCACCTTGCCTTTTTCATCGAGTAAAGGCGCAGGCCACCGGTAGAAATGCGTGCTGATGTCGCCCGGACGCAGTTTGTCGGTGATCATGGTCTGGTACGGCCGCTCTTTGAGAAAGTACCCGAAGTCGACCATGACCGGCATGCCGGCGAGCCTGCCCGCTTCCACCGCTTTTTCCACCGAGATGAAGTTTGCAGCCCGCCAGTGCGCCGATTTGATCCCCACCACTACATCTTTATGTTTGGCTGCTATTGCGGCAGTCTGCTCCGGGTCCATATCGGCCGGGTTTTGCTCTACTTCGTAGTTGGGCATGCCAACTCCGGTAATGTTGAGCATCGCCAGCACGCGGGTTCGGGAAACGTCGATAACGTTGCGGCGGAATTCTTCGAAGTTCCTCCATCCGGAGGAGCCGACATCCACCATGGTGGTGACGCCCACGCGGAAGCCGATATGGTCCGGGATCACGCGGCTCAGACCGCGCTCGGTGCCCCAGCCCCCGATCCCCACGAAACAATGCGCGTGTATGTCCACCAGGCCCGGCGTCAGGTAGAGCCCCGAAACATCAACCACTTTTTTCGCCGCCGAAGCGTTAATACCCGGTTGAATGGCTGCGATGCGATCGCCCACAACCGCCAAGTCCCGCGGCCCGTCCACGTTATTGGCGGGGTCAAGCACGTGTCCGCCTTTCAGCAGCAAGTCGTATTGTTGCGCCATTGCGGCAGCGGACAGGCACACAATCAGAGCAAGAATCGCGGTTGGCAAGTTCGTTCTCCTCAAGGTCACCGCCTAGAACAAATACTTAAGCGCAAATTGCAGTTGGCGGCTGTCCAGCCACGTCGAAGTTATCTGCCCGAAGCCCGGGTTACCCAGCACGGAAAGCGGCGCGCGGAATTGCGGTGTGTTGAAGAGGTTGAAGGCCTCAAAACGCAACTGGAAGCGGTGCCCTTCCCTTACCGGAAATTCTTTAAAAATGCCCACGTCCCAGGTCTTCATCGCCGGTTGCCGCAAGGTGTTGCGCCCAACTTCGCCGAACTTGAAGTCGGTGAACCGGAATGCGGCCGTATTGAACCAGCGGTCCGGCGTGCCCTTGTCCAGCTTCGGATTCTGACCCGGAACGTAATCCGGCCGCTGCGGTGCGCCCCCGGTATTCTGGCGGTTGCCCTGCTGGGTGATGGTGAACGGGAATCCGGACTGATAAGTCACGATGCCGTTGAATGACCAGCCTTTCAGCAGAAAGCCGGGTGCTCCTTTTAACTCCTTGCCTACCGGAATGTTCCACAGGAAACTGGTCACAAACCGGTGCCGGTAATCGAATCCGGAGTCGGACCTCTCACAGGCCCAACAATCCATGTTCTGCGCTCCGTTGGTGCTGAAAGGCAGCGATTCGTTGGTGCCGTAGCTCTGATCGATGTTATGCGCCCACGTGTAGGACGTCAGGAACGAAAACCCGCGTGAGAATCGCCGCTCTCCGCGCAGTTGGAGACTGTGGAAGTATGATTTGCCGTCGCTGCCCAGCCATCGGATGGGCCCCCATAGCGGATAACGCCGGCGCGGCTGAACCGCGCCCGGAGCCGGTGGAGCGTCGTTGGCATTGCGGCTGTTGTCCAGGTGGGAGGCTTGCGAGCCGACATAGGCGGCTTCGAAAACCGTTGAGCTGTTCAATTGCCGTTGGATCGAGAGACTCCACTGCACGTTATAAGCGTTGACGCGTTCCACCGGCACGGAAACCACGCTCAGCGGCGGCGCCGCCGCCTGGCGGCCCACCGGATATGGGTTGCGCAGCGTCAGCGCGGACGGGTTTGCCGGATCGGCCACGAACTGCACCTGGAAGGTACGAAAAGGATTGCCTATCACCGTAAGATTGTTCATCTGGTTGGCGTTGTTGTACACGCCGAAGCCGGTCCGCATCACCCACTTACCAGTGGGCCGGTAAGCAATTCCGATGCGCGGCCAGAAACGATTCTTTTCGGCGCGGTACAGTTTTGTGCTCACCTTGCTGTTGGGGTCCTCCGGGAACAGATAGCCACCCGGCCGGTCGATCCGCAGCGTTCTCGGCTGTCCGTTTTCCTCATCCACGCTGCCGACGAACTCGTACCGCATTCCGAGATTCACCGTGATTTGCGGCGTGGCTTTCCATTCATCCTGCACAAAAAAGGCGTAGGTCTGCTGGTTATACTCCACCGGAAGAATGCCGTCGGGCGTCTGGGATAGCGATGGAAAGCCAAGCAAGAAATCGGCCGCCGCATCCCCGCTCACCTGGCTGTTGAACTGGAACTGTCCCCGCGCGTTGTTCGACCCGGCTCGGTCCATCCGCAGCCGCTTGAAGTCGAGTCCGGTCTTGAACGTATGCACCCCGCGAGTGACCGTGAAATTGTCCACCAATTGCCACGTTTCGCTGACGTTGAAATCCGGAATCAGTCCGCCGTCGCCCATCGTCATATACCCGGTGACGTTAAATGGCACGATGCCCGTTTCCAGAGGCGTCAGCCGCCGCGGTTGCCGTGTTTCCGGATCCACGCCCCGCACTCCCATCAAGCCCATGGATTCCGGGTCAAAGTTTGTGTTGGTGCGGAGCCCCTTGCGAAAAATCCAGTTGCGGTTGAAGCCCAGCTTCACATCGTTGAGCACCGTAGGGCTGAACAAATGCGTGTGGCTCACCACCGCGTTGCGTGCCGTCAACCGGCTTTGCAGCGGCGAGAAATAGTTCAGCTCCGTCGTCGGAAACTCATAATTGAATACTGCCACCCGGGAGAACAGCCGGTCATTCTGCCCGAGATTATGGTCTCCCCGGGCAAAGACCTGGTTGATGTTGTTCAGTTGTGTTTCAAGGCCCGAAAGATTCGCTCCCAGCGCGGGACTGGTCGGCAGCGGGTGAAATTCCAAATAATTGCGCGATATCGGATCAATGCGGTTGGCGGGAATGATGTTGCCGGGGAATGTGCCGCCCAGCGGATCACGTAGCGGCGCACTGCGGGCCGAGTAGTTTCCACTCCGGAAAGGAACGGGAATTACCGTGGCCAGTTGCGCCACTTCCTGCTTCTCGCGCTGGCCTTCATAATTCACCATCCAGAAGGTTTTGTCGCGACCCTGATAGACTCTGGGGATATGAACGGGACCTGATAAGACGAACCCAAACTGGTTGCGCTGCAGGATGTCCTTGCTGAGCGGCCGCGGGCGGAAATAATTGCGCGCGTCAAAGACGTCGTTTCGCACAAACTCAAAGAGCGCTCCATGCAGATTGTTAGTGCCAGGCCGGGTGTGGATTTCCACCTGCGCCCCGGCATTGTGGCCGAACTCGGCCGAGTAAGTGGCGGCGTGGACTTTGAATTCCTGAATCGCCTCGATGGACGCTTTGAAGAACGTGGCGTTGTTGATGTTCCAGGCTGTATAAACGCCGTCGTAGCGGACCTGCCCCTGGTTTTCCCGCATCCCGTTGGCGCTGACCGCGATGGCTGAGTCGCGGCGGCCGTACTGGTTCGTGTTCGAGGAAATTCCCTTGATCACACCCGGCATCAGCCCGGCCAGATTCGCGAAGTTGCGGCCGTTCAAAGGAAGATCAACCACCCGCTTCTGCTCCACCACGTTTCCCAGCGTGGCGTCGTCGGTGGACAGCAGCAGACTGGCTCCGACGACCTCTACGGATTCGGAAACCGAGCCCACTTGCAGCACAATGTTTACCCTGGCCTTCTGGTTGATCTGCACCGTCAGCCCAGTCCGCACCTCGGCGCGGAACCCTACTTTTTCGGCCCGCAGGGCATACTCACCCGGCTGCATCGCCGAAAAAACGAAGGTTCCGGATCCGCCCGTGGTCTGGGTCCTGACCTGGTTGGTGGCGACGTGGGTCGCGGTCACCTTCACGTCCGGGACGACAGCGCCGGTAGCGTCCTGAATGATGCCAAGGATCTCGGTCGATTCCCCGCCCTGCGGGACGGCAGGGCACACAAGCACGCCAACAGTCAGAATAAGGCGTGAGCCGGCTATGATGAGTCGCAGAAGCAAAGGAACTCCTTTCAACCGGGAAGACGATTTTCAGACCCGGTTCAAGGCAACTATATACCCCCTTCCCCCTGCCGGGTCAACTTCCAACTCCAGACACGGCTGGTGGGGCAACCCCGCAACCATCGTTGACAATAGTCACGTTAAAAGGGCGCGACATGAGGCACCGGAATCGTGTTATGAGAAGACAGGAGGAGAAAGAAAACAATATGAACAGAACAGTACTTGCCACGGTGTTATTACTAGCATCGGCGGTTTCCGCGTTCGCCGATGTTCGCGTGAATCTACGACTGGGCGCCGGCCATCCCATCCGCCGGCCCGGAAGAACAGTTGTCGTACGGCCGGTAAGGCCCACCGTGGTTGTGAGGCCGAGTGTGGTCTACGCGTCTCCGCTTGTATTTCGACGGACCGTCGTTGCGCTGCCCGCGCGCGACAGGCTCATTTGGGAAGACAGCGAAACCATCAGCAGGCGCGAGGATTGGATTGACACCACGCTGGCCGTAAACCAGCGCGGCAACAAGCTGTTTCTTCGAGTGAACGGGCGCGCGCAAATCGACTTTGCGGAGGTGCATTTCCAGAACGGCAACGTGCAGGTGGTCGATTTCAAGGAAGCGCCTCTCGACAGTGGGACCTATTCGCTCCTTGATTTTAACGATGGCCGTCACGTCGACCACGTCCGCGTCGTAGCCAAAGCGCGCAGCCGCGAAGCGCGCCTCAGCGTGCTGATGGCGCGCTGATCGAACTGCCCACGCAGGTGCGCACCCGATAGAATGAGGGATAAGGAGATTCCTTCGATGCCCTCAGCCACGCGCAGAAGATTCGTGCAGGCCACCGCCGCAGGCGCGGTGTTGCCGGTACGCGCCGCGAAAACACCCTCTACGGCCGGCGTCTATACGCGCCTGGGCGTCAAACCTGTAATCAACGGTATGGGCACGGTGACCGTGCTCGGGGGCTCGCTGATGCCTCCAGAGGTGGTGCAGGCAATGGAGGATGCCGCGCGGCATTTTGTTTCTCTGCCGGAGTTACAGACCAAGGTGGGACAACGCATCGCGGAGTTGCTGGACGTGCCGGCGGCGATGGTTACTGCCGGGGCGGCCTCCGCCATCACCGTCGCGACCGCGGCTTGCATGACGCGGGGGGACAAGAAACGTTATGCGCAGCTTCCCGACTCTTCCGGCATGCCCAATGAAGTGATCCAGCAGAAGCGGCACCGTCACGGCTATGAGGCGCAAATCCGTGTGGCCGGGGCCAGAGTCGTCGAAGTGGAAACGCGCGAGGAACTGGAACGCGCGATCAACCCCCGCACCGCCATGCTCTTCTTCCTCAACAAGGCCGACGAGGAGGGACAGATCCGCCGCGCCGAGTTCATCGAAATCGGGCGAAAACACCGCGTCCCGGCCTTCAACGACGCGGCCGCGGATGTGCCTCCCGCCGCCCGGCTGCGTGGCACTGTGCGGGAAGGCTTCGACCTTGTCGCCTTCTCCGGAGGCAAGGGGTTGCTGGGGCCGCAATGCTCAGGCGTCCTTCTGGGCCGCAAGGACCTGGTCGAGGCCGCCCAACCCGCTCTCAGCCCGGCAGGGGGCATCGGACGCGGCATGAAGGTCGGCAAAGAAGAGATGATCGGATTGCTGGCCGCCCTCGAGCGATATCTAAAGGTGGACCACGAGGCCGAGTTTCGGCTGCTCGATGCCAGGGTGGCCCATATCGTCAAGGCGGTTGGGGCTGTGTCCGGCGTGAATGCCGAGAGAGAAGTGCCCAAAATCGCAAATGAAGTGCCGCACGTGGCTGTTACCTGGAAGGAAGGAGACCGCAAACTGACGACGCAGCAACTTCTGGAGAAGCTGCGCGAAGGCGATCCGCCGATCGCCGTTCTCGGACGTGGCGCGGGGCGCATTCTCATCTCGGTCTGGATGATGCGCGCCAACGAGCACACGGTTGTCGCCAGGCGGCTCAAAGAGATTCTTACAAAGAATTCGACTTAAGGAATCAGGACGGCCGGCTTCAGCGCTACACAACGCCGGACCACAAGTTATCGAGCCGCTTGCCGGTATCACCGAAACGATCCAGGTGCACGCCCATCCGATCCATCAGCGACAGATAAAGGCTGCACGCCCGGCGGTTGTCATTGCCCTTATCCAGGTAATTCAGAACGCGGCCGGTGTCGAGAGCGCCGCCGGCGCGCCCTGCCAGTACAACAGGCATCTGGTCGGCGCCATGAGCATCGCCATCAAACAGGTTCGAGCACAGCATCAGCATCGAGCTGTCCAGAATCGATTGTCCGCCTTCATCGATTTCCTTCAGCCGTTTCAGCAGGTACGCGAACTGCTGGACATGGAACTGGTTCGTCTTCAGGTACATCGCCTCAAGCTCCGGCGCGCGGCCATTATGCGTCAGGTCCAGATGCAGCGCGCCCTTCACTCCCTCGAGAAACCTGAAGTTCATCTGCGAGAGGTCGTTATTGAGCATACAAGTTACAATTCGCGTCTTGTCCATCTGGAACGCGAGTACAATGAGGTCCAACATCAGCCGCATGTGATCCGGCACATTTTGAGGCAATTCGTCGGCCGGGCGCGGCATGTTGGGTTTTTGCAGACTTGGCCGCCATCCTTCCAGCCGCTCTTCGCGGGAAGCGCGCTCCATCCGTTTCTCGATGTCGCGAATCGATTCCAGGTATTCGTCCAGTTTCTTGCCGTCGCCGCGGCTGACCCGGAGTTGGAGCTCGCGGGTCTGCTCCCGCACCGCGTCGAGGATGCTCTTGTCGAGTTGGCGGCCCTTGCCGTCGCCAACCAACAGATCGAAGGTTCGCGAGGGGTAGATCTCCTTGGTGGCTGGCCTTGTCGGAGAGGTCCAGGAAATGGAGGAGCCATAGATCATCGAGAGGCCGTCCTCCAGCCTTAGCTCGTTGGGCTCGATGCCGAGCGCCAGGCTCGGAACAGTCGTGTGATGCCCGATCTGTTTGGACATCACCTGGTCCATCGTGGTTCCAACGCGGATCTCGCTGGGGTCCAGGCTCACTGTAGCCCCCGACAGCATATTGGGCATTCTGCCGAGGTGAGGACTCGACGAGGCTACTGCCTGTTGGTTATATAGCCCCCGCAGGAAAACGATGTCTTCACGGAAAGGCTCGAGCGGTTTTGCGCCGGGGCCCAATTCCATGGAATTCCCGCTTCCTTTCGCCCACCAATGAATGGGTTCCACTCCATTGGAAAAATAGATGCATGCAAATCGCAGCGGGGGGCCAGCCGGAGTGGCGGCCGGTGTCCCGGCATTCTGAGCCGCGCGAAGCGGCAGCGATTCCATCCACGGAAGGGCTAGAGCGACGCCCGCGCCCCGCAGGAAATGACGCCGCGAGTTTCCTGGGCCTATTTGTTTCATCCTCTTCCTCATTGTTTGATTGCCGCTACCGCCGCCTCGCGATCTTCCCGTCCGAGGCGGCTTCGAAACTGCTTGCTGGTTGCAATTCCGGCTGCGAACTGCGAGAAGCCGGCATCGCCGCCGGCGCTGGCGAGCCGCTCAATAAGCGGCTGATCGGAGGCCAGTATCGTTCGTCCCAGAGCATACCCCAACAGCTTGGAACTGAGGGTACGCAGAACCTGGTTTTCCTGAACGCGGAGATAATCGAGCAGCCCGGCGACGCCCGCGATCCGCGTCTGGCCGGATAGTTCCCCGGAATCGTCGATCGGTTTTCCGTCCGGATACAGGTCTCTCCAACGGCCGGTGGAATCGTAGCGCTCCAATGAAAAACCGAGCCCGTCGATTCGGGAATGGCAGTTGGCGCAGGCGGCGTTGCGCTTGTGCGCCTCCAGTTTTTCCCGCAAGGAGAGGCCGCCGAAGAGCTTGTCGTCCGCCGGAATGGATCCGGCGTCGGCCGGTGGAGGCGGGACGGCTGTGCCCAGCACGCGGCGTAGAATCCAGTCGCCGCGTTTGACGGGACTGGTTCGCAGAGGCGCCGATGTAGTAGTGAGAACCGCTCCCAGCCGGAGCAGCCCGCCACGATGAAAGCTGTTGGCGCCGTCCACCCTCTGCACATTCCGGGAGTCGATTTCCTTTTTGACGCCGTAGAAACCCGCCAACGATTTGTTCAGGAAAGTGTAATCGGCAAATAGAATCTCGCGGGCCGGGCGGTCCCTTCGAATGATGTGTTCGAAAAACGACACCGCCTCATCATACATGGCTTCTTTGACGTCGTTGGTGAATTCCGGAAAACGGCCGGTATCCACGCCGCGGTGCTCGTTGAAATTATAGAAGCCGAGCCACTGGCCGAAGAACTCAGTGGACAATCGCCGGGCCTTCGGATCGGCCAGCATCCGTTTCACTTGACGTTGAAGCTGCTGTGTGTTGCTCAACTCGCCCCCGCCCGCGGCCCGCCGCAGTTCCTCGTCCGGAATCGAAGACCACAGGAAGAAACTGAGCCGGCTCGCCAATTCCCAATTCGAGAGCGGCCGGATGCCGGCTGCGTCCTCCGATTGCTCAACGCGATAAAGGAATGCGGGGGCGATCAGGATCCGGGCCAGTAGCGCCCGGATCGCTTTCACATGATCCGGATCGGAGCTGATCGCCGTGTCGTAAAAAGCCCTTAGACTCTCTCGTTCGCGTTCGGAGAGTGGCCGCCGCCATGCGCGAGCGGCAAAGTGGATGCAATCCTCGACGTGGCCGCGACGCCCGGCCGCCTGCGCCGCCATCGCGGAGTCAAATCCGGCTCGCAGCGGAATTACGTATTTCCGCGCCTCGGCGGGCATCGCTTGGATCCGATCCATGTCCATTTCGCCGATCCGCTTTCCCTGCAAATCCACTCCCAACTTGGCGGCAATCATACGCAGGTAGTTGTCATGGTACTCAAACGACAGATAGAGATCACTCCACGCATTCTCCAGCCGCAAGCGAGTGGCCGCATCCAACAGGTTCGCTACCAGGAAGCGGTCATCACGGTGGTACTTCACCTTGACGATGAATTCGTCGTGCTCGGGAACGTTGTAGGTATTGTCGAAGGGCTCGGGGATCGGGTCCTTGTCGGCGGGTGTGGGTTCGCCGTGCGAATTCGGAGGCAGCAGCCTTGCAAGCTCGAGCACCCCGTTCTTAAACGCCTTGTAACCGGCGCTTTGGGGGTCGCCTAGCAGCGCTCGAGTCGGCGCCCCTCTGGTACGGCCATCTTCCTGGTCGGAAATCAGAATGCGAATAACCTGGTCCCGGTTGGGGCCGATCGCGGCATCCACGTGGAACTCGAATCCAATCGCGCCTTTGGGCAGGGGCACTTCGAAGGAGACGGATTCGTTTGCCGCAAAATCCTCCGCGCCAACCGCCGCGCCGTCGAGAGTTTGACCGAAAGCGAGTCTTTTCGCGGTCTCCTCACTCACCACGCTTCGCAGGGACTGCCTGGGTCCCGCCGATCCGCCTCGCCGTGGAGTAGGCTGTACGTTCTGCGACGGTACGCGCTCGGGGCTTCCCATCCGGTAAACGACCGCGGGGTTGCGCCAGATGACCACCGGCTTCCCCGCGCTGTCAGCAGTCACGGATGAGATGTTCAGGTAGATCCTCTTAGGCTCGGGGCCGGTGGGCTCCCCGCGGCCGGCTGGCTCGAAACGAGGGAAGCTGTTGAAAGTGAAACGATGAACAGCGTCCACCTTGAGAGAATCGTCGTTGAATACAAGCGGGCTTTCGTCGCCAGCGCCACCCGCCGCATAATCGCCTCGGGCGAAAAGCCAGCTTGGCCACGTCACAAGGAACTTCTGGATGGCTTCGCACCCGGCTTGCGCGTTTGCAGCGGCCGCTTTAACGGCGCCAGCGGGGACGGGAAGGTTTCGCCATCGCGCGGCAACTTCCGAGCCGGGATAACCCAGCGACGGATTGTGCAGCACCGACCAGATATGTTCCGCGAAGCGGGCGCTGATTCCCTCGCGCGTCGCGATCTGTGCCAGAGTACGGCTGCCATCGCCGAGCACGGAACGATGCTGATATCGCCAGGCGGCGTAGAACGCCTTGCCGTACTTTTCCAGCCCGAACGGTCGGCCGCCTTCCCCCGATACAGTGCGGAACCCATTGGCGGCGTAAATGTTTCTGATTCTCGAAATCGCCGAGAGTTCAAAGCCCGTTTTGCCAGGACTGCCGAAAAACTCAAGTGGGCCGGCTCCGATGACGGCATGATTGGCGACCAGCTTGGCCATCTCCAGATAGCGTTCGAGGGTTGCGTCCTCGATAAATTGTACGTCGCCGAAATTGGTAAACCCTTCACCGCCGACCGTATCGTTGGCAAAGTCGCGGCCGATGTCCATATCGAGCCCGGTAAGGTCCCGGATCGTGTAGCTGTACTCGCCGCTTGTCAGCCGCCGCAGAGTGACGCGCCCGGGATCGCCGTCATGCTTTCTGGCAAACTCGTTCACTCGCGACCGGATCCACGAAACGGCCTGGCGCCGCTGTAGCTCGCCCGGCTGCGGCGCGCCTTTGGGTGGCATCTTGCCCTGCTCAAGCGCGGCTGCCGCCTTTTCCCACTGCTGGAAGCTGTGACCGAAGGACGCCTGCGCCGTCAATTGCTCCAGGTTGACGCCAGCCATCGCTGTTTTGCCGTGGCATTGGAAGCAGTACTGCTTGAAGGTTGCCGGAGCATTCAACGGCGAATCGCCACCCGCGGCGGCGGCGAATAGCAAGAACGCGCTCAGGGCTGGCGCAACTGGTCTCCAGCCGGTTTTGTTCCCCACTGCGCGGCCCTCCCGAACGTTCATAAGGTCATTCAAAGCAGCTCAAACACTGGCACTTCGAGTTTATCATCGTAGCGAAGGCCTGAAGCAAACATGCGGCCTGGCCAAGTGCCATGCCCGCACACCGAATAATAATCGAATAAGATACTGGTTGGGCGGCTTGGTGCAGTCTGTTATGATCCGGTTTCTCTTTCTGACGCTTCTAACGGGTGGATTCGCGGCGACGGCCGAAGTCCGGTTCAATCGCGACATCCGGCCCATCATGTCCGATACCTGTTTCCGGTGCCATGGCCCTGACCGTAACGCGCGCATGGCGGATCTCCGGCTGGATATCCGCGAACAGGCGCTGCGCCCCAACAAGGCAGGCGTTGCTCCCATCGTTCCGGTCAAGCCCGGGGAAAGCGGCATTATCCAGCGCGTGTTCTCAAAGAATCCGGCGCTTCTGATGCCTCCCAAATACTCCCATAAGGAATTGACCGAAGCGCAAAAAGAGACGCTGCGGCGGTGGGTCGCCGAAGGCGCGCGCTATGAGGGACATTGGTCTTATCAGCCGGTCGATCGGCCGCCGGTTCCGGATGTGCCCAATGCCAAAGCGCCGATTCGAAATCCGATTGATCGATTCATTCAATCACGCCTTGCGCGGGAAGGACTGGCGCCGTCGCCGGAGGCCGATAAGCGCACCTTGATCCGGCGGGCCTCGCTTGACCTTACGGGCCTGCCGCCGTCTCCGGCCGAAATCCGGGAGTTCCTCGATGACGTCTCCGCGAGCGCCTACGAAAAGTTGGTGGACCGCCTGCTCGCCTCCCCGCGCTACGCCGAAAAACAGGCCATGCACTGGCTCGACGCCGTGCGTTACGCGGATACGTGCGGGTTTCATGGCGACAATCCGATCCCCGCGTGGCCTTATCGCGATTACGTGCTTCGAGCGTTCCGCGACAATATGCCGTTTGATCAATTCACGCGGGAACAACTGGCGGGCGATCTGATACCCAACGCCACCGTCGAGCAGCAAATCGCTTCCGCCTACAACCGCTTGAATCGCACCTCTGCCGAGGGCGGCCTGCAGCCAAAGGAGTATTTGGCCAAGTATGCTTCCGACCGGGTCCGCGCCACCAGCGCGGTATGGCTCGGCAGCACCGTGGGCTGCGCCGAATGCCACGATCACAAATTCGATCCGCTTACCGCGCGCGACTTTTATTCCATGAAGGCATTCTTTGCCGACATCAAAGAGACAGGGCTTGTTCCGGACCGGGGACCAAAGGCATGGGGCACACAACTCTTCCTTCCCACTCAGGAACAAAAGAACCGGATTGAAGCGCTCAAGCAACAGGTGAACGAAGCGCGCCGCAGGCTCGATGAATATGTCTCCGCTCTTGCCGGCCGTCAGGCGGAATGGGAGAAGGAACTGCTCAACCGCTACGATTCCGGCCTGCTCATTTGGCGATTCCAGCGGCCGTTTGCGGGCTCCTCGGTCAACGGCGCTACCCTCACCATCTACAATGACCAGCCCGTGGAGAGCAATACCTACACGGGAGCATCGCTCACCACTGACCGTAAACCCGGCGATGGGCTGGTGGTAGCCGGCGGTCATAACCCCGATAACGAAACTTATATCGTGCATTTCAAGCCCGGCGCCGGTGAATGGACTGCGGTTGGAATTGAGGTTGTTCAGGACGAAAGCCTGCTTGGCATCCGGGTCGCTCGCGGCGCGGACCGGCTGGTTGTAAGCGAAGTCGAAGCGGAGCTTAACGGCGTGAGGCTGCCTTTCCACCTCGCTACGGCGAGCTTCTCCGGCGTCTCCCCTGAGTATCCCGCCGAGGCTGCCATCGACGGAGATCCCAGCACAGGCTGGGGAATCGACACCTACGGTGAGAATCGCAATCTGTTTTTGGCGCTGCGGTTCCCCTACAAGGTGAAAACGCTGGCTGACACGATCCTCACCGTACGTTTGCGGCATGATTCGGCGTGGCGGCGGGCGACCATCGGCCGGTTCCGCATCGCTCTTTCCGCCGGCGAGCACTCCTGGCCCGAGCCGGAAGAAGTTCGCGCCCGCCGCCTCAAGAAAGGGGAAGCGGGAGAAGCGGCGATTGGCGGAGCTCCGGACGAAGTGATTGCCGCATTGCGAAAGCCGCCCGAGAGCCGCACCGCGCAGACAAGCAGCCAGATTCAAAGTCATTTTGCCTGGAGCGAACCCCGCCTGGAGCCGGCCTACGCGAACTTGAAACAACTCGAGGCGCGGCTCGGAATGCTCGAGGCGGCGGTGGTTCGCGTTTTGGTGACCGAGGCCACAGAGCCGTCTGTCACCCGCGTGCTGCCGCGCGGCAACTGGATGGATGACTCGGGCGAAATCGTGGAGCCCTCCATCCCCTCCGCGTTCGGAAAACTGGAAACACAGGGCCGCCGCGCCACGCGGCTTGATTTGGCGGACTGGCTGGTTTCCCGCGACAACCCTCTCACGCCGCGCGTATTCGTCAATCGGCTCTGGCGCCAGTTCTTCGGCAATGGCTTGTCCAGGGTCTTGGACGATATCGGTTCTCAAGGCGAGTGGCCGGTGCATGCGGAGCTGCTCGACTGGCTCGCGTCGGAATTCCGGGATCCGGAATGGCTGGCCGAAGCAACGCACGGCTGGGACGTCAAACACATCATACGCGCAATCGTCACCAGCCACGCCTACCGCCAATCATCGGCCGCCGATGGAAAAAGCGAAGAGCGCGATCCGGATAATAGATTGCTGGCGCGCCAGAGCCGCTTGCGAGTCGATGCCGAAACCGTGCGAGACATCGCGCTTTCTGTGTCAGGTCTGCTGGAGGAAAAATTCGGCGGACCGAGCGTGAGACCATATCAGCCGGAAGGCTATCTCGCGGCGCTCAACTTCCCCAAGCGCGACTACTCGGCCAGCGGCGGAGCCGACCTTTACCGCCGGGGCGTGTACACGTTCTGGCAGCGGACGTTCCTGCATCCGAGCATGATGACGTTCGACGCGCCCAGCCGGGAGGAGTGCACGGTCAACCGCACCCAATCGAACACGCCGCTTCAGGCGCTGGTGCTGCTGAACGATCCGATCTTCGTGGAAGCGGCTCGCTTTTTTGCCCAAAGCATCCTGAAGGACGGAGGGCACAATGGGAACGATCGCCTCACATGGGCGTTTGAACGCGCGCTTGGCCGCAAACCCGGCAGTGCGGAGATGCGCCTGCTCAGCGGATTGTACCAGCGTAGTCTTTCCCGTTTTCAATCCGATCCGCGCCCGGCAACCGAATTGCTTGGTGTCGGTGACGCCGAATCCCTGAAGCAGGCCCGGTCCGCGGAGCTTGCGGCCATGACGCTGGTCGCGCGCGCCATCCTCAACCTGCATGAAACGATAACGCGCAACTAGGAGAAACTCATGCATCCAACCGGATCGACCCTCCGCGCCGCCTGCCGCAGAACATTTCTCGGCCGTACCGCCGGGTTGGGGGTTCTGGCGTTGCACAGGCTTCTGCTGAACGACCTGTTCGCGGCTCCCGCATCCGGCCGGCGTGCCGGCACGCGAGGCGTCGTAAACCCGTTGCACCACGCTCCCAAGGCCTCTCGTGTGATCTTTCTTTACCAGGCCGGCGGCCCATCGCATCTGGAAACTTTTGACCACAAGCCGGTGCTTGCGAAGATGCACGGCAAACCGATGCCTGAATCTTTCACCAAGGGTCAGCAAATCGCCCAGCTTCAAGGCCGCGAGCTGGTCTGCTTCGGCCCGCAGCACGGATTCCGGCGCTACGGCAAATCGGGCCTGGAGATTTGCGATCTGTTTCCTAAAATCGGTGGGGTCGCGGATCAAGCCTGCCTGATCCGTTCCATGTTCACCGAGCAGATCAACCATGACCCGGCTCACACGCTGATGAACACGGGATCCATCATCACCGGGCGGCCCAGCATGGGCTCCTGGATCCTCTACGGCCTTGGAGCGGAAGCGGAGGATCTGCCGGGCTTCGTCGTGCTTTCCTCGGCGGGCAAAGGCGGGCAGATGCAGCCCATCGCCGCCCGGCAGTGGTCGGCGGGCTTGCTCCCAACAAAATTTCAGGGAGTCAAGCTGAACTCGATCGGCGATCCCGTGCTGCACATTCAAAACCCGCCCGGGGTGAGCGATGCGGCGCAAAAAGACTCGATGACCACCATCAACGCACTAAACCGCGAGGCCCATAAGACGCTTCAGGATCCGGAGATCCTCACCCGCGTGGCCCAATACGAGATGGCGTTTCGCATGCAATCGAGCGTTCCCGAACTGGTGGACATGGGCCGCGAGCCCAAACAAATCCTGGACCTATACGGCGCGCAGCCCGGTGACGGCTCATTTGCCTCCAACTGTCTGCTGGCGCGCCGCCTCGCCGAGCGCGGTGTGCGTTTCATTCAGCTCTATCACCGCGATTGGGATCACCACGGAGGCGTGAAAAGAAACGTTGAGCTGAAAGCCGCTGAGGTGGACCGGCCAACCGCCGCCCTGATTCAGGACCTCAAGCAGCGCGGCATGCTCGACGACACGCTGATTGTCTGGGGCGGAGAATTCGGCCGGACGCCTATGTCACAAGGCGGCGACGGGCGCGACCACCACATCAAGGGCTTCTCTTACCTGCTCGCCGGCGGCGGCGTTAAAGGCGGTCTTGCATACGGCGCCACGGACGAGCTTGGCTACGCCGCCACGGAGAATCCGGTCAGCGTGCACGATTTTCACGCGACCATGCTGCATTTATTGGGCATTGACCACAAGCGGATGACCGTCAAGTTTCAGGGCCTCGACGCGAGACTCACGGGCGTCGCGGGCGAAGTAGTAAAAGACATCCTCGTATAGACGGCGGGAGAGCCCGCCATTAAGCCGGCTGCAATTCCACTTTCTTGCCGGCGATCGAAAGATTCTCGCGGACATAAGTCTGATCCCACAGATTCGAAACCACCGCCGATATGTTGGGATTTTACAGCGCCCACATATACGCCTTCATCGGCGGCTTCATATCGCCGGGAATGATCCGGTTGATCTTTTCAACTCGCCATTGAGGCGTCGGCTGCAGCGTCTTATGATGCGTCGCCACCGACATCGCCACCTTCATTGCAATGATGCCGACGCCCTTGGCGGACGCTTCGGCAATGGCGTTTTCGAGATAGCCGCCGTTGATCACGTTGTACGCCATCATCACTACGTCGTAATGGCCAAGCGTAGTGGCCCGGCGCAGGATGCCGGCTGGATCCGTGTGCGAGGTCACGCCTAAGAAGCGCACCTTGCCCTGTTTCTTCAATTCGAGAAATGTCTGACTGGTCTCGGGGATATCCAGCTCTTCCGGAGTGCACGCGCCGTGGGGGCACATTACGATGTCAAAATAATCGCTGCCGATGCGCTTCAAGCTCTCCTCGACGGAGTTTGTAATGAACTCGCGGAATCGCTTGCTTCCATCCACCTTGTGCGCATAATCCTTCATCATCGCGTTGCTCAGATACGCCGGAGCGATCTGGTTGCGCTGGCCCGGATAGTATTCAAGATAGTATCCGGGCTTGTCGATGCCGCGCTCAGCGATCATTTCTTTCGAGCGGCGTATCACTGCCTCCTTTTTATCCGCGGGAAGGCCGTCGAAAATATCCTTGTAGAGTTGGTTGCGTACGCCTCCGAAGCTGCTGATCTTGGTCGTTAGAAACACTTTCTCGCGCCGCGCCGATCCTCCCAGAAGTTTGCCGTAAGCCTTCTCGCAGTCGCCTCGCCCGTAGGAAGGAGCCATGTCGAGATAGTTCAGCCCCATGTCAAGCGCCAGGTTCAGGTGTTCGAAATTGCCCAAGCGGATGGGATCGCCGCCGCTCAGCACTTCGGAAATCATCAGACCCGTTCGCCCCAAAGGCCGGTAATGCATTCCCGATTGCCTGTTGCGCCATTCCTGTTTGCCGGCGGCCAGAGCGGGGGCGGCGGCCATGCTCAAACTCGCCCCAGCCCGCCGGAGGAAACCACGACGATTCACGGTTTGCATATGCGTCTCCTCAAGAAACGATCTTATCATCCGCGGCATCCTACGGCAGAGCCAGGATTGTGTCCGGCCCGGCTCCCTTCGGCGTATCGATGTAGCGCTGGATTTTCCTCTCCTTGACAGATACGATGGCGATCTTGTCGCTATCCTGAACACCTAGGTAGGCCAATGCACCATCCGGCGAAAGACTCAGCGAAAGCGGCCTGCCGACCAGCGGTATAACCGCCGTCTGCTTGCGGCTGGCTATGTCGGCGAAGGCGACAGCATTGCCGCCGGCGCCCAAATTGTAGACCAGAGTCTTTTCGTCCGGGGTCAGGGCAATGCGGGCGGCCCCGGGCCCCGTAGCGATTTCGCCGGTCACTACCCGCTTTGCCGTGTCGAGGATCGAAATCGTCGAGCTTTCCGAATTGGTGAGGTAAATGGTTTTCCCGTCGCGCGTCATTACTCCGCCTTGCGGATTCTTGCCCGTCCGGATCAGACTGACGTCCCCCGAGGAGAGATTCACAACGGCCACCGTGCCGGATTTCGCGTTGCTCACATACGCGGTCTCATGGCGCGGCCCATAGAGAACCATGTGCGGGCTTTCTCCTTTTACGTCGTACATGCGCACCACTTTGCGCGTTTTCGGATCCACGGTAAGCAGCCCAAACGGGTTTTCGATCGTCACCACCAGCCGGCCGGTCTTTGGATCCAGATCCATGCCATGCGGCCGGCGGTGCTTACCCAAATCTATGACGCCGGCCTTGCGCCGGCTGGCTACCTCGATGATGGAAATGGTGTTCCATCCGTCTCCTGGATCGGTCATCCATAAGAGCCCGTTGTCGGAAACGTAGATGAAGCGTTTGTCCTCGGAAAAAATGATTTCATGGGGGAACTGGCCCACCTTCACTTCGCTCAAACGTTTCCCGTCGTGCGTGTAGAAGGCGACCATGCCGGCTTTCTTTTCGACAACGGCGATATCCGGCTTCTGAGCCGCCAGGGGCAAAGCCAACAAACTGAGAGTATAGAGAACGCGATTCATGTCAAGGTTGATTCTGTATTGTTATCACATTGGCGGCGCCGCCGTCCCGCCAGGATGGCAATTTGGGAGGAAGCGGTTTCCCGCATGGCTGAAATTCGACCGGTTGACTTCCTGGGCGGCAGCCTGTTAGCTTGAGTTGCAAATGGGTCATAGTTTCACTCGCACACTCTTGCGGCTATCGCTTTTCACGCTCGCAACGGTTTCTCTGTCCGGCCAGACGTCGACAGGCGAAATCACGGGCGCGGTGACGGATTCCACCGGAGCGGTAGTCGTTGGCGCAACCATCACCATCACCAATCCCGCCATCAATGTCCGCCGCCAGTTGCAGACCAACAGCGCCGGCATCTATCAGGCGCCCGCGCTGCCGCCTGGCGCTTATTCGATCCGCGCGGAAATGACGGGATTCAAATCGGAAGTCAAAGCCGAAATAACGCTGCAAGTGTCTCAGATTGTGCGCATCGACTTCTCGATGCAGGTCGGCAACGTGAGCGAAGTGATCGAAGTAACCGGCGGCGCTCCGGTGCTTGAGACCGATTCCACTTCAGTCGGCACGGTAATCGAAAACCGCCGCATCGTCGAGCTTCCTCTGAACGGCCGCAACTATTTGCAGCTTGCTTCGTTGATTCCGGGAGCGACGACCAATGGTCCGGCATCCTCGCAGGGGCAGCAGCGCATGGGCGGAGCGCGTAATCAGTTCTCGCTCAACGTCGCCGGGCAGCGCGTCCATTTCAACCACTATTCGCTCGACGGCATGGAAAACACCGACCCGAACTTCAACACCTACCTGTTCCTCCCGTCGATTGACGCCTTACAGGAATTCAAAGTGGAAAGCGGCATGTTCTCGGCAGAATACGGCCGCGCCATCGCTCAGGTCAACGTCTCCACCAAGTCCGGCACGAACGATTTCCATGGCGTCGCCTTCGAGTTCCTGCGCAACGCCAAGCTGGACGCGAAGAATTTCTTTGACCGGCCCACCGATCCGATCCCGCCCTTCAAGCGCAACCAGTTCGGCTTTACCATCGGTGGCCCGGTTCTGATTCCGAAGCTCTTCAACGGTAAAAACAAGCTGTTCTTTCTGGCCAACTACGAAGGCTTGCGCGAAAGAAAAGCTTTGACGCAGAGTGGAACGCTACCGGATCAGCGCTTCCGCTCCGGCAACTTCGGCTTCCTGAACCGCGCGATCCGGGACCCGCAGAACCCCGGGCAGGTTTTCCCGAATGCCACGATTCCAGCAAACCGCATCAACCCCATTTCGCGACGAGTACTGGACGAATTTTATCCGCTGCCGAACCGTCCAGGCGGCGGCGCTCTCGGCCTTGCCAATAACTATCTGAACAATGAAGGCCGCCGCACCAATGGCGACCAGTTCACCGTTCGCTCGGATTTCGCTCCTTCACCGAACAATTCTTTCTTCTTCCGGTTCAGCCAGACCAAAGAGCCGCAGTACATTCCCTTCACCATCGAGAACATGGGCAACGATGTGGAGATTCTGGGACAGCAGGGCGTCATCGGCTACACCAAGGTCATCGGATCGAACAAAGTAAACGATTTCAAGTTCGGGATGAACTATTTCAACTCCGCAAATATCCAGCAGAGGGCTTTCGGGCGCAACGTAGTTGGCGAATTAAGAATTCCGGGCGTCTCCCAGAACCCACTGTATTGGGGCATCCCCGTCTTTCAGATCACCGGCTTCAGCACCGTCGGGGAATGCAACGACTGTCCGTTCGTCAACTGGAACACCACATTCCAGGTTCTCGACAATTTCGCCTGGACGGTCGGGCGGCATAGCTTGAAATTCGGCGGCGAATACCGGCGTCTGCGCTACAACCAGATCGGCGCGGTGGTGCCGCGCGGGCGATTCTCCTTTAACGGGCAGTACACGGGCGAGCCGATGGCGGATATGCTGCTCAGTCACATGTCTGTCGCCGAAGGCCAGTTGGGAACTCCGATTTCCAGCTTCCGTAATAACTATGTTGCCCTTTACTTGCAGGACTCCTGGAAGGTTACGCCGAAGCTTACCGTGAACTTGGGCTTGCGGTGGGAGTATGACTCACCGTTTTACGACAAGCACGACGCCATCGTGAACATCGACTTCGCCTGGGATCACAGCATCGAGCCGACCTACGTTCGCGCCGGCACTGGTGATTTGTTCCAGGGAAATCCTCAGTTCCCACTGCCCGCCGACTGGCGCTACGTGCGCGACGGACGCTTCGGGCGTGGCGCTTACCGCCCGGACAAAAACGATGTTGCGCCGCGGTTGGGCATCGCCTATCAGCTCACGTCGAAAACGGTGATTCGCATCGGCGCAGGCATCTACTATGTCCGTGACATCGCCAATCCGGTTTACGACATCGTGCGCAATGCTCCGTTTTCCATCCGGCAAAATGAAGTGGCCAATACGCTGGCGCCGAACCTAGCCTGGGACCGGCCCTTCACCGCCGCGACCCCCAGTTTTATTACGGTGAACCAGTTCAATGAGCGGACTTCCTACGTCGGCCAATGGTCGTTTGGCGTGCAGCGCGAACTGACCCGCGACATGTCCGTCGAAGTGACTTATATGGGATCGACCGGCGTCAAACTACGCCGGTTGATGTCTTACAACAACGCCGAGCCTCGTGCGGGCAATGTGAATGACAACCGGCCGTTTCCCAAATTCCGCGGTAACTTCCAGGTGATGAATGCGCCAAGCCACTCCTCCTACCACGCATTTCAGGCGCGCTTGCAGCACCGCTTCGCGTATGGCTTCACGATTCTGGGCAGTTATGCCTACGGCAAATCGATTGACAACGGCTCGGGTATCCGGACGACGGATGGTGATCCGCTCACACCCAGCGACAACTACAATCTGGGCCACGAGCGCGGGCTGTCCGCCTTCGACTTCCGTCAGCGGCTGACGACTTCGTTCCTGTTTGAGCTGCCGTTCGGCAGGGACCGCAAGTTCCGCATAAACAACGCATTCGCCAACGCGATTCTGGGAGGCTGGCAGCTCGGCGGCATTCTGACTTTCCAGGATGGCTTCCCGTTGACTACCACGTGCGGAGGTGGAAACATCCAGAACGGCGGCGGCTACTGTAAGCCCGATGTGGTGCCCGGGCAAAGCCCCGATCTCCCGGACAGCGAAAAACGCGTGCAGCGCTTCTTTAACACCGGCGCTTTCGTCGACCGGCTGGGTCAGGACCCGGCGCGCATTACCACGTTCCGCTACGGCACATCAGGCCGGAACAACGTGATCGGACCGGGAATCCGGAGCCTCGATTTCTCGGCGAACAAGTTCTTCCACATCATGGAGCGGCAGACGATCGAGTTTCGCAGCGAGTTCTTCAACCTGCCGAATCATCCGATCTTCGCCCCGCCCGGCACGCAATTGCGCACTCCGGCTTACGGCGCGATCGGAGCGACCAAGATCGACTCGCGGCAGATTCAGTTCGCGCTGAAATACTCCTTCTGAAGAGGAAGGCGTTCAAAGCGGCATGAGAAAGGCCGCAAACCTTCAACTCCATCTCGCAGAGCGGTAAACTCCGCCAAAGCGGGCGAAACGCTTCCGCTTCGCGGACCGAGAGCCCTGCCATCGCCCGCAAGTGTAGTTTTGAGAAATTACAAATCATAGAGTTGGCCTCCGCTCCGATAAGAATCACATGGGGACCGCCAAGAGCGAGTATTTCAAGGGCATTGCGATGTGGATGGTGATGGCCGCCGGCTGCTGCTGGGCGGGCGACGTTCGCGGCCGCGTGGAGATCCCCAAGCCCCTTACACGCCAGCGAGTCGTCTTGCCCGATTCCATAGTCCGCGACGCGGCGCTTTCCTATGTGGAGCGCTCCTCTCCCTCCGCCCAGTCCAAGGACGGCTTAGCCGAGGAATTCGGACGAACGGTCGTTTATCTCCGTGCTCCCCATGCCATCCAGGGACGGCCGGTGAGGGCTTCCATCGTCCAGCAAGACCAAACCTTCCTGCCGGAGGTGCTCGCCGTACCCACCGGCTCTACGGTCGACTTCCCCAACGCCGATTCTATCTCTCATAACGCGTTTTCGATCTCCAAGACAAAAGCTTTCAATCTCGGAAACTCCCCGCAGGGTTCGACACGCTCGGTTCCGTTTGATCACCCGGGAGTTGTGGAAGTGTACTGTAATCTGCACTCGAACATGTCCGCCGCCATCGTGGTCGTTCCCAGCCGCTGGTGGACCAAACCGGCAAAGGACGGATCGTTCCTGTTTTTCGCCGTGCCCGCGGGAGAGTATGACCTGGTTGTCTGGCACAAATCGGCAGGCTCGCGCGTGGAAAAAATCTCCGTCACCACCAACGGCGTGGTCAATGTGACAATTCTGATCGCGGCGGAAACCCGGAGCGCACTAAAGTAGAAAAACCATGCTCACGCTGGGCACGTGCACCTCCTCTCCCAAACGAACCCTTCCAGGTTCTTAAAGTGCCTTCGCAACACGCTTAAAATGAATGAGTGTCCTCTGGAAAGATCGAAGAACAGCTAACGTATCTCAAGAAGGGACTCGCCGAGCTTATCCGCGAAGAAGACTTGCGCGACCGCCTGAAACAGGCCGCCGCCGAGGGCCGGCCCCTCCGCGTCAAGGCGGGCTTTGATCCTACGGCGCCCGATCTGCACCTGGGCCATACAGTCCTGCTTCGCAAAATGAAACATTTCCAGGATCTTGGGCACACGGTCATTTTCCTGATCGGCGATGTTACCGGCCTCATCGGCGACCCGACCGGCCGCAACATTACCCGGCCGCCGATGACACGCGAAGAGATTGACCGCAACGCGGAAACCTACAAAGAGCAGGTTTTCAGAATCCTCGATCCGGAGAGGACGGAAGTGCGGTTCAACAGTGAATGGCTCGAACCACTGCGCTTCACCGAGGTGGCTCATCTGTGCGGCCGCTACACCGTGGCGCGGCTGCTCGAACGCGACGATTTTTCCAAGCGCTTCCGCGAAGGCATTCCCATCTCCGTTCACGAATTGCTGTATCCGCTGGCGCAGGCCTACGATTCTGTCGCGTTGCGTTGTGATGTTGAGATGGGCGGCAGCGACCAGAAATTCAACCTGCTGGTGGGCCGCGAGATTCAGCGCGACTTCGGCCAGCCGCCGCAAATCGTCGCCACAACGCCGCTGCTCGAAGGGCTCGACGGCGTCGAGAAAATGTCCAAATCGAAGGGCAACTACGTAGGCATCACCGAATCGCCCGAGGACATGTTCAAGAAACTCATGTCGATCAGCGATGATCTGATGTACCGCTACTACGAGCTACTAACCGACATGAGCGTGGCTCAGATTGCCGGGTTGCGGGAAAGCATCGCGCGCGGCGGCCGGCATCCCATGGAAGCCAAAATCGATCTGGCAACCCGCATCGTAGCCGATTTCCATTCCCAGCCGGATGCGGCGCGAGCAGCGGAAGAATTTCACCGCGTCGTGCGTCGAAAAGAGGTGCCCGCCGACATCCAGACCGTGCCCATGCCCGATGGCGTGCGTACGGATGCCGGCATTCACGTGCCCAAGCTGCTGGCGAGAATCGGGATGGCCGATTCGGTCTCCGACGCCAACCGGAAACTAAAAGCCGGCGCTGTTGAAATCAACTCGCGGCGCGTGGAGGAGTTGGTGTTGCCGGCGGAGGGCCAGGAGTGGATCATCCACATAGGTAAGCGCTGGGCGCGCGTTACCGGCGGCGGGTGAGAAAATATCCACTTCAGCTTGACAGGCCGCTCCAGATCAAAACAGCAGTTTCAGCATCAACTGCACCCGGCGTGGGTAGCCGCGCTGGGCGGTAACCACGCCGAAGGCGGTGCTGGTCGGGCTGGCGTTCGGAGGGTTGAACATCGGGTGGTTAAAGGCGTTGAGGAACTCGCCGCGGAACTGGAGGTTGAAGCGCTCGTTGACGCGGGTGTTTTTGAGCGCGGAGAGGTCCCAACTGTTCATGCCGTCGGCGCGAACGTTGTTGAAACGGCTTGGGAACGTGCGGTAGTTAAAGGCGAGTTGGTTGGCCGGCACACGCTCGAAGCCTCTCGTGTTGAACCAGCGTTCGACGCGGCGCTCACCGGTAGGCAGCGTGATGTCCTTGATGTCGCCGAGGTGAAGGACGTTCCCGAAGTTGACCGCCGGCCCACTCTGCGCCGTGTAGATGCCCTGCACCTGCCATCCGCCCACCAGTTTGTCGGAGAACCCGGAAGAGGAGAGCCAGCGCTTACCGCGGCCGAAGGGAAGCTCCCAGAGCCCGCTCGCCACGAAGCGGTGCGGGCGGTCCTGCGTGGATACGACTTTTTCGAGCGGCGACAGGTAGCCGTTCAGCATGCTGACGGCTTCCATGTTCTTCGACCAGGTGTAAGCGGCGGTAACGCTCCAGCCGGCAGAGAAGCGGCGCTCGGCGCGAGCCTGCATGCCGTGGTAAGTGGCATTGCCCTGATAACTGGTGCTGGTGAGTCCGGTGAAGTGAGCGTACTCAGGGCCGGAGAGTAGAAAGGAGCGGGAGACATTCTGGCCGGCCAGGCCGGTGCCCGGCAACAGCGGGAAGAATGGGCTTGGCACCTGTTGCGAGAGATAGTTGATGGTGGGGTTGTCGCGGGTCAACTGGCGGCTGAGATATTCCACCGGTAGCGCGCGGAAGTCACTGGTGATCTCGAGGCTGTCGCCGCGGTTTCCCATGTAGCTGACTTCGCCGAGCACGCGTTGCGGCAATTCGCGCTGGATGCTGACCTGCCACCTTTGCTGGCGCGCGGCCCGCGGATTCTCGAAGAAGAAGCGCGCGCTCCGGCCGGCAAACGTCAACAACCCGTCGGAGGCGCCAGGCGCGGGCTGAACGCCGTTGGGGAACGGGTTGCTCAGGTTGGCGATGAAAGTCAGGCCGTTGTCGAGCGAGGGCACCAGCTCCGTGCGCTGGCTGAACCCGAGCTGAATGACGTCGCCGCGCTGAGCGCCGAGCGGACCGAAGTAGACGCCGTAACCGCCGCGCAGGACGGTTTTCGAGTTGAGCGTGTAAGCGAAGCCCGCGCGCGGCATCAGGTTATTCATGTCCCGATCCCACAAGGCGCGGCTCTGCCCGCCGACACCGGGGAAGGTCAGGCCACCGACCAGCCGGAACTGGCTCGCGGGAAGCTCCGCGATGGGGTTGGCCGCGTAGCGGGCGCGCACGCGATCGTTTAGCGGGCTGACGGTGTCGAAGTCGTAGCCGCGAACGGTGCGGTTGAAGCGCTCCGTCATGGCGCCTTCCAATTCGTAACGGAGTCCGAGGTTCACCACCAGGCGGGAACTGATGCGCCAGTCGTCCTGAAGATAGAACGACACGATATCGGATTGGGCGGCGAAGCTGGCCTTGCGGTCCACGCCGCCGCTGGTGGGCAGTCCGAGGAGCATGCCGGCGAGTCCCTGGCCCTTGGGGGAGGACGGCGAATTGTCGAGTGGTCCCAGGGTCCAACCGGTACCGAACGTAAAGGTGCCGGCGGAGGCGTTGTGCGGTTCGTATTGGAAATTGAGATAGCGCCGCGCGTCGCCTCCGAAGCGCAGAGTGTGATTGCCGCGCACGGAGGTGACGTTTGCCTCCAGGCTGTGATTGTGCGTCGGGTAGCGCCACCAGTTGTTCGGCGTTCCGCTGTACTGAGCGATGTTGATGTTAGGGAAGGAGCGCTCCGAGGGGTCGATGGCATCGGCGTAGGCGCGCGGGAAGCCGAGCGTGCCCAGGTCGAAGCCCTGGCTCTCGGGCTTCGGGTACTGGTGGATCGACAGGCGGAAGAAGCTGTAGCGCGTGTTCAGGAACGTGTTGGCGCTGAAGTTGTGTACGTCGTCGAAAGAAGCGGAGTGCTGGATCCATTCCGACTCTCCGCCGGTGGCGAGGCTGCGGAACCAGTCGCTCGAGTAGCTATAGCGGCGGTACGTGTTGAAACGCGCGAACATGCGGTTCTTCGTGGTGAAGTTGTGGTCGACGCGCACGATGTGGTTGTAGTAGTCGATCACCTCGGAGTCGTTCACACGGATCAGGTTGTTGAGGCCGTCGGCGGTTCCCGGAACATTTGGCAGCGAGAAGTAGCTGAGAATGTTGCGCGCCACCGGGTTGATGCGGCTGGCTGGGATGACATTGTTCGTAAGCGGCTGCACGCTGAAACGGCCGGCGCCGGCGGCGGCGCGCGAGGCGGGATCGTAAATCTGGTAGCGGCTGCCGAGGCGCAGCAGGTCGGAAAAATCGCCGCGGCGCTCGGCTTCGGTGGGCACGGTGAGGACGCCGGAGCCGTAAGCGGCGCCCATTGCGCGGCTCTCCTTGATGCCCTCATAGCCGTAGGTGAAGAAGCTGCGGTCGCGCCCGTCGTAGAGCTTCGGGATTCGCACCGGGCCAGTGGCGCTGGCGCCGTAGCGGTTATAGTTGAACTGCCCGCGGGGCTGGCCGGCCTGGTTGGCGAAAAACAGGTTCGCGTTGAGCACCGGGTTGAGCAGGGAGTAGTAGGCGGTGCCGTGGAGTTGGTTGCCGCCGGAACGCAGCGTCACGTTTGTCATGCCGCCCTGCGTGTGGCCGATGCTGGCGTCGAAGATCGCCGACTGGACCTTGAACTCCTGGACGACGTCGGCGGGCGGCGTGTAGCCGGCCATGAGGTCGCCGGCGCCCCAGCGATGGTTCAGCGCGGTGTTCGGTGCGCCGTCGAGCGTGATCTCGCTGCGGTTCGCGCGCACGCCGCCGATGGAGTAGCCGACGATATGCGTCGGTTCGAAGGGGCGGTCGAGACCGGGGTTTTGCGTGTAAGAGACGCCGGGGCTCAGGGCCATCAGCAGGAAGGGATTGCCGTGCGCGATTGGCAGTTCCGCGATGCGGCGCTGGTCGATCACCTGGCCGAGGTTGGCGCTGGCGGATTCGAGCAGTGGCGTTTCCGCGGTGACGGTGACCTGCTCGCTCAACTGCCCGAGTTCCATCTGAACGATGACGCTGACCCGGTCGCCCACGCGTACCTCGACGGGTTCGCGGCGATAGGACTTGAAGCCGGACATTTCGGCGGTGAGCCGGTACTCACCAGAGAGGAGGAAGGAGAGTTCGAAGTTGCCCTCCGCGTTTGACCGCACAGTAACGGCGACATTGGTGGCGAGACTTGTGGCGCGCACGGTGACGCCGGCGATGACAGCGCCGCTGGAATCGAGCACGCGGCCGAGGATCGCGCCGCGAGTTTCCTGCGCGCGGGCGTAAGGAGCGGCCGCCAAGGCCACTCCCAAAATCAGGGTTGCGTATTGCATGGTTGCCTCCCTTGGCAAAATTTGCTTGGCTGCCGCTCCCGAAGAGTATACACCAATTTTGCCGGTGTTTGAGGCTCACCCGAAGACTCTCTCCTGAAGAGTCAGGAGAAAGTGGATCATGCAGGCCGGCAAGCGCTGGATACCGGTTACCGATGGCCGGGGTTCCCCTTGACATTCTAAAGAAACAGATCGATACTCTTCCTTAGCATGTCTAGGGAACCAACCAGCGAACGAATCGCACTTTTGCAGGGCACTCTCGATCTCCTGGTGTTGCGATCCCTGGTTGCCGGCCCCCTCCACGGTTATGCCATCAGCCGCCGGCTGGCGGAACTTTCCGATGAATGGCTCTGGGTTGACGAGGGCTCGCTTTACCCGTGCCTTTACCGAATGGAGAAGAAGGGGTGGATTCGATCAAAACCAGGCCGATCTGAGAATAATCGCCGCGCCAGATTCTATTCCCTCACCGACCGGGGTGTTCAGCAACTCGGCACGGAACAGGAAACGTGGCGGCAACTTCAGCGGGCGGTGAATCGCGTTCTGCGGAGAGCTTAACGATGAAAAGGGCGATGGAGGCGCTACGCGAATGGTTGGCCTTGCGTGCACGGGTGCGGGAGGAACATGACTTCCATATGGATCAAGCAGCGGCCGAATACCAGGCGATGGGGCTCAGCCGGCGCGCCTCCTATCGCGCGGCGCGACGCCGATTCGGTGGCCGGTGCAATATCAAATCAGCCCTTCGCGAGATTGGTGGGGATCTCGCCGGCCTGATTCATTTGCTTGTTGCCCATCGCGTGCCCGCCTGGCCGGGGTTTCCGTTTGCCGTGTTGGCTGCGATGGGAGCTTTGCTTCTTTTGCTTAGCCCTTCCGCGAAGATGCTTTTGGAAGACGTGGCCGGGACACCGTTTGCCGCGCGGGATCGAGAGACCATTTTTCTGTCGACGCAAGCGCGGAACCTTTCCTTCGCCGGGCTTACCCCGGCTGACTTCGGGACTTTACGACGCATAGCGGATTTGACTGACGTTGAGCCGTATCTTGGTATCCACGCAAGAGCACGTGTGGCCCACGGCAGGCCCTTGCCGATGATTGAGCCGGAACTCCAGGCTCGAATGGGCAACCCCCATCTACGCGTCATCCCGCTGTTTGACCGGAGGCCAATCGTGATGGGACCCGCACGCGCGGCATGGACGTTGCTGTTGCTGTGGGCGGTGTGGCCGCTTCGGATGCATCTCCGAAGGTGCAAGCATCGGCGGAGTTGGCTTCTTTACGCGGTGGCGACCGGTGCTCTGCACTGTGCAACCTCTATGCTGCTCTGGGCCTTTGCGATGCAATCTTGGAACCGCGTGCAGTGGTCTACCGATGGGCGGGGAGCGTTGGCACTTCTGATTTTGGTCGCGGCGTACATTGGTTCCGCAACCGTGCAAGCCCGTTGGTGGATGCTGGATCTCAACCGGCGTTGTCCGATTTGCCTGGACGGACTGCTTCTTTCGGTCACTGCTGGGACGGCCGATCGCATGGTTTTGAATTCGGCCACTACGGAGTCGATCTGTCCGCATGGTCACGGCGTTCTGGTGGAGACTCGCTGGTCACGCTGGTTTCGGGCCGAGCGGTCTCCGCTTGAAGGAAGCATGCATGCTTAGGTTGTTGGCGGTATGGGCCTGTGCAGTCGCATTTGCCTCCGGTCAGGATTCGGTTGCGCTGAAGATCGCAAAACAGCACTACGAAGAATTGATACGGATGGGGGTTGTAACCGGAGCCGCCTTCGCGGAGCTTGACCGGACGGCCGCGTTCACGGCAGTGTTCGGAAAGGCCCACCGGGACTCGTTGTGGCGGGGTGCTTCAACCTCGAAGGCATTGACGGCTGTGGGAGTCATGCGGCTGGTGGAGAGCGGCCGTCTAGACCTGAATGCTGACGTCAATCGCTACCTAAAGACATTTCAGATTCCCGCAACAAAGCGTGGACCGATCACTCCGCGTCATCTGCTGACACACACTTCGGGTCTGGATGATCCATTCGTTGACAGCGCCTTCTTGGCCGGAACCCAGCCTCCGCTGGCACGTGTGATTCGTGACCGGCTTCCGCGGAGATTGTATGAGCCAGGCGAGGTTCGCCTGTACGCGAATTTCGGATACGGCGTCCTGGGAGCGTTGCTCGAAGATGTCACAGGCCGGCCTTATGAGGATTTCATGCAAGCGGAAGTGTTCCGGCCGCTTGGCATGCCGAACAGCACCTTTCAGCAGCCACTGCCGGAAGCGGCCCTGCGCCGCGTGGTCTCAGCCACGGAGCGAACCGCATTGGGCTTTGTCCGGCCGGCCGGGATTCTGTATCACCGTTCCACGGCCGGTGGAGGGCTGACAACTTCCATCGGAGACTTGGTCGAGTTCGCACGCTTCGTCCAGAACCGCGGTAGCGTTGATGGCCGGCCAGTTCTCCGTGCGGAAACGTTAAATCAAATGCTGGGAGACAGTTCTGAAGCAGATGCCGGCGAAAGTTACGGCTTCGGATCAGGAACCAATCGTGGAGAGCGGTATTGGTACGCCGGTGGCGATCTTGGCGGCTATCATACCGTAATCCTGTGGTTTCCCGAGCATGGTAAAGCCCTGATCACGATGGCCGCCAGTCCGGGCGTGACGGCAACCTGGAGCTTGGTTCCCAAAATCATGGAAAGCTGGTTCGGAGAGCCAAAGAAGGCGCCGCGTGTACCGGCGATTGCGCCTCACCCTCGTGCTCGCGAATACGCGGCGCGGGTAGCCGGGATCTATCGTCCGCTGCGGTACCCGCACCACGACATCGCCAAGACGTTCGTAGTCACCATGGACCGGACGGTTCAAACGAATCCAGACGCCAGCGTGAGTTATGGCGGCGAACGATGGATCGCCCTGGCTCCTTTGCGCTTTCGCAGTATTTCCGGGGAACGCTTTCTCACGTTCCAGGAAGACGGTAGCGGACAGATCCGCTTCCTGAACCGCGAGGCGGAACGGATTGCCTGGTATGAAAGCGGGCGTGCAGCAATCTTATTGTTTCTTGGCTTTATTGTGGCGGCCTTAGCCATTGTCTGGATGTCCCGGCGAAACAAAGAATGCCGTCCTTTGAGTTGGACAGCGTGGGCTGTGGTTATACACAGTTGCTCGTGGCTCGGCGCGGTACTTTTCACGGACCCTCAGCGGCTGATTCTCGGAATACCGTGGTATCTGGCTGTCGCTCTCGCCTTTGGCATGGCGGTCCCTGTTTTGTGGCTTTATCTTTTCGGAACAGCCTGCGTAGCTGTGTGGAAACGCTCCTGGCCACTGTCAGCCGCCTCTGGGCGAATGCTGGCGACGGTGATTCTCGCACTCTACGTTCCTTTCGTTTGGTATTGGCATCTCACGATCCTTCCCCTCCTTCGAATGCAATGATCGAGGCCTCAAAAAACGGCGTCCGCACAAACCCGCAATCAACCCCAAACCGATCACCGCCGCCGATCCAGGCTCCGGCAACTCGGTCAACTCCACCCGGCCCAGCGTAATATCCGCCCAAGCGCTGGTGGTGTTGTCGCCCAGAAAGAGGAAGTTTGGAAGACTGTACGGCAGTCCAAATGCCGAATAGTTGCGCAGCGCGCTCGAGAGAACCGGACTTCCGTTGGCAAACAGCGTGTAGCTGCCGCCCAGAATCTCCAAACGGTATAGAATCCCCGGTTGTGTCGTATCGAAGGCGGCGCCTTCGGCGTGCAGGAAATCGGAACCCGATTGCGCCCAGATTTCACCAGACCAGAAACCCAACTCGATTCCCATCAGGTCGCTCGCCAGCAGAATTACGCTGAAGCCGGCGCGGTTGGCGTTGTTGTGCGACTCCTGGTTTAGCTGAAGTTCGAATTCGAGCGCGAAACCGGCCGCGCGGTTCAGGCTCGGGAACGCGGCGTTCTTCAGAAACGGTCCGATGTAGTTGCCGTATCCAGCCGAAATCGCGTCCGTCGTGACCAGATTGACTCCGCCCGGTACCGCCGCCTGGGCTGGCGCGCCTCCGGCGAATCCGAAGAAGAGCCAGGGCTGCGCTCCGGGCGTAGTTCCCAGCGTGTTGTCGTAAAGCAGGACGCTCGCGGGGGACTGGAGCGTGGAGACGAGGAGCGCCCCGGCTAGAACAAGCGGTCTGATGTGCATTCAGATACCAGCGTAAGCGGTTCGGAGGGGAAACCGCTTGCGAGCGGCCACTCAGCCGGCCCGGAATTCCTACCTAGAACGGGTGTGCGACATAGAAGTGGAAGTTAGGCCGCCCGGCGTGCCTCCCAGTAGTCCTCAAAGCGGCCGTTGAGATGGCAGCATCGCAGGGCGATGATCGAGTTGGCGCCGCGGACGGTCCAG